>Ga0180438_10005423_pt1 | contig 17746 bp, 19 predicted proteins | sample SS_ome_12_FD_132455 | JGI IMG/M metagenome (GOLD analysis project Ga0180438, IMG submission 132455) | Hypersaline lake sediment archaeal communities from the Salton Sea, California, USA - SS_3_D_2 metaG | ecosystem: Environmental > Aquatic > Non-marine Saline and Alkaline > Hypersaline >...
AGCTGCGCGGGCTTCACATCAGCACCTTGATAATGGACTGCGCAGATCATCTACCTGCGGATGAGGTTATTCGGAAGTTACTACCTTCCCTGACAAAGGATTCCCTGATAATCATTGCTTATTAGGGGGCGGTGTACGTATATGAGCGATAAGAATTCATGAAGAAACGCGAACTGCTATTCACTGTAACTGCAAAGGACTGTGTGCTTGAAACCTTCCGATCCGGCGGGAAGGGAGGGCAAAATCAGAACAAACGGAACACTGGTGTCAGGTTCAAGCACAAGCCTTCTGGGGCTGTCGGGGAGTGTAGGAACTTCCGCACGCAGCTTCAGAATAAACGCGAGGCTTTCCGCCGCATGGCCGAGTCGGAGAGGTTCCAGAGCTGGGTCCGGGTACAGGCGGCTAAGGCCGCCGGCCAGCCGAGTATCGAGGAGCGCGTTGAGAAGGCTATGGATTCCAGGAACATTCGCGTCGAGATAAAGGACGATAAAGGGAGGTGGACAGCAGAAAATGGCAAGCGTAGTTGATCGTCTTTGTGAGCGCGGGTTGATAAACCCGCCCGGGCCCGTGCACTCAACCCAATATGAAGTGATGGTTGGGAGTGTGATGTATGGCGTTGCCGACGACCTATCAGATGTTGACATCAATGGGTTTTGTATCCCGGCCAAGTCTGTGGTGTTCCCCCACCTTAATGGTGAGATACTGGGCTTTGGAAGGCAGAAGAAAAGATTCGAGCAGTACCAAAAACACCACATCAACGATAAACAAGCGAGGAAGACCTACGACCTAACAATCTATAACATCATAAAATTCTTCCACTTGTGTATGGAGAACAACCCGAATATGCTGGACTGCCTGTTCGCACCCGATACATGTATCCGAAAGATTACAAAGATCGGACACATGGTGAGGCGTCAACGCCGGCTGTTTCTCCACAAGGGAGCCTGGCACAGGTTCAAAGGGTATGCCTATTCTCAACTCCACAAGGCTAGGGGAAAGAACCCCGAGCCAGGAAGTAAACGAGCCCTCATCCGTGAGCGGTATGGATGGGACTGCAAGTTTGGGTACCACGTGGTGCGGCTCATTGGCGAGGTTGAACAAATCCTGTCGGAAGGAAATATAGACCTTCAGCGAAACCGCGAGCATCTGAAGGCTATCCGCCGCGGAGAGATCTCACAGGAAAATGTAGAGAAGTGGTTCTCCGACAAGGAGAAGAGCCTGGAGAAGATGTATGAGGCTAGCACGCTTCGTTATTCACCGGACGAGCACGCGATAAAACAGCTTCTGCTGGATTGTTTAGAAGAGTTCTATGGCTCGCTCGAGAACTGTATCTCTGAGCAAGAAGGCGGTACAAAATTCTACGATGAAGTGGCGGCCCTTGTGCACAAGCATAGGCCATTACACCAGTAATTGGAGGCAACCCGACATGCACAGAATTCCGAAGGTCAAATACATGTGCCCATCCTGCGGATCCATATTTCGCGCTAGGCCACACAAACGGGCTATCACTGGTACCTACGTAGCTGCTTGTCCGTCGTGTACGATGGAGGTCGATTCCGACGACGCCCTGATCCCTGTCTACTGGCCGGCCGTCAAAGATACATTGACCCTGCCTTTTCGTGTGGCGTATGCGGTGTTAGGCCACACCCTATCGCGCCTAACCGACTGGAAACAGTCGGAGGTTCTGCGCGCAGTAAGAAATCTCCGCCCAAGGATCAAGAAGGTTCCCCAAGCGTTGAAGTTGGTCTCAGATCAACAGGCCTACTTTGCTCCAAGCACTGATAACATCGAAGTGTATGCAATAATGGGGGATGGGACACTTCAACGAGTCCCAAACCTACTATCGTATTCCGTGAATTGGGAACTATTGACGGCACCTTATCTTAATCTCGTGTTAACTGTCATGGACGGCGGCCTCACCATTCAAACCACAAACTCGCCACAAGGCTTTGTGTTTCAAGCTGGGCGCAGGAATTCGATGTGGATGGGATTCTCTGGCTTTGAACCTAAACGCATTAACCACGCTGCGAACAACGATCCCACATCGTTGCTACGCGTATCCGTACACGGAACTGCTAAGAATCTGGTTATGTGGAAACGTGGGAGGGCGGTCTCTACCTACTTGTCGGCCTCTTCCAGCGGCTTTGAGCCAAAATTAAATCCAGATGTTTGCGAACAGTTGGCTTTACCGCCTGTCTACAAAACGTGGCTACCACCATGTGATGGGACTGGCCGCTTCAGCTATTCCCACCTCCCGTTTTAAGGGGCGCACAGAATGATGACTGAAAACCGCCCATGGGGAAGCTTTACAATCCTCAAGGAGGGGCTTGACTACAAAGTAAAGCTGCTGTACGTGCTCCCAGGCCGTCGCCTAAGCTTACAACGACACAGGTATCGGGACGAAAACTGGACTATTGTATCTGGCCGTGCAGCAGTAACCGTCGATGGTCAACGTACTCTCCTCAACCCTGGGGAAACTATCCGCATCGGCCGTGGGCAGTGGCATAGAGTACGTTGTCACGGGGAAAACCCCCTCGAGATAATTGAGGTCCAGATCGGTGAATGTATTGAGGCCGACATCGAACGTAAGGCAGATGACTACGGCCGCGCCGATATAAGTGAAGAGTCTCTGGTACAATAGGTAAAGAGGCTTACTCAGGAGGATGTATGAAACGTTTACTTCCACTTCTGGTCGTAATATTTATCGGCTGCGCTTGTCTAGGCCATCAAGGTATAGACACAGCCTTTATCGATGCGGCCACAGACATCCGTCCAGCAACAGTACTCGTCAAGACGTTGCCTGCCGGGGTGCTTGATCTTGAAGAGAACTGGTGCTTTGGTTCCGGTGTCATCATCTCCAAAAGCGGACATATACTTACCTGTTTCCATGTGGTAGATCGGCGCCAGAAAATAGTTGTAGTAGATCTTAGTACTGAGGAGTATGATGCCGAACTGGTAGCCGGTAATCCATTTACCGACGTTGCGGTCCTGAAAATCTCGCATCCAGAGGGGGAGAATTTTTGCTACGCTGAGCTCGGCGATTCAGACGCCCTGATGCCTGGTCAGTGGGTGATTGCTTCTGGTGCTCCAGCCGCCTTCCGGGATTCGATAACGGCGGGAGTGATAAGCTGCCTTAATCCAGACAACTTCCCGACCTGGATTCAGATGGATGTGGCCATCAACCCAGGAAGCAGCGGTGGCCCGATCTGTACTCTTGACGGGAAGGTCATTGGGCTCGCCTGCGCGATTGTAAACCCAAGTCCATTTAGGGCTTATGCCGGGATAAGCTTCGCAATCCCGATCAATACGGCGAAAGACGTTCTCCGAGACTTCGAGATCGACTACCCGTAGTCCAAGGGACACAGAATAACAATAGCGGGGTGGAGCAGTTGGTAGCTTGCTGGGCCCATAACCCAGAGGTCGAGGGTTCGAGTCCCTCCCCCGCCACCAATACGACGAATACTACGAAAGGCTAGCATGCGGCTATTTCACATCACTCCGATGGATAATCTGTCGTCCATCTGCAAAACTGGGCTACGGCCATACTACCCGAGGCTCAAGAGCCACCAAATATGCTTCAAAAAGCTCGGGCTGCCCAAGAAACTGATCTACGCCTGGCCGGCGGCCCGCCCGAAAACGATTGAGAAACTAGCCAAGGACGTCGCCTACTGGCGCGTGTGGGGATGGCGCCTGAATGACATGGTAAAGGCCGGAGCCAACAGCGCTAACAAAAACCTAGCCAACCGGGCAAGACCGCCAGTTGAGCCAGATTGCTTCGCCATCCTAACCTTCGATAAGACGTATACGGGCGCGGAAAACCCCCTGATGGGATTCGTCCACGTGCAGCACCCTGACGAATCGTCACCGTGCTACTCGACAATGGATATACGATATACACATCATCAGCGTCTATTCCTCATCGATCACGAGATCGCCGCCGAAGAACTATGTATGTGGGGATGCGTATGGACGGAGGTCAAACGTGCTGACAGGCGTTGGAATATAGACGTCCATCTGCATAGGTTCAGAACTGCTTCCAAGCTCGTGAGGGCGCCACGTGTCTAACTATACGCACGCCGACCTAGTACGTATTGCTGCCCTATGGCTTCAGCGCTACAGCTCCGTCGTAGTCCTGACTGAAATCAGAAGTGGATCGGAGATCGCAGATGCCATCGGTTGGAAAAAAGACGGACACTCCACGCTGATAGAATGCAAAGCGTCTAAGGCCGACTTTCGCCAAGACCGAAAAAAGTTCTTCCGCCAGGTACACGAACTTGGGATCGGGCAGAGTAGGTATTTCATGGCCCCAAAAGGCCTCCTCAATGCACAAGACCTCCCGAAGAAGTGGGGACTGCTCGAGGTCGCTGGCAACCGCGTTTACCTATCCCGTAGAAGCCAGCCCCATGGAAGGTACAACCTTCCGGCCGAGAACAAACTACTCATCTCGTGTGTACGCAGGTTGGGCCAAGATCCCCCACAGAACATGGTTGTCAAAGCGTACCGTTATCCAACCAAGTGCACGGGAACTATAGGAGTCGTGGATGAAAGCGACGTGTGAGCATTGTGGGCACGTTGGAGAGCTCGAAGTGGGCCTCTGTGCTGGATGCCGTCTCGAAATGGGCCACAGGGCCTACAGCATATTCAAATTGCATGCCAAGGCTATGAAACGGAAGGGAAATCCGGATGGGGAATCCTGGATGAGCTTCGTACTGGATCTACGGGTGCTCATGGATGAATTCGACACCCCACTCCGAAGAGACAAACGGGATAAGGATCTGTTGGACTATGCCTGCCGACAGTGGCGGCACTTCGTCGTAGCCTTCTTGGCCGCGAATGGCGATGATGGGTCTGCTGTCCTAAAGCAGCTGGCCACAACAGACTCCGAAATTCAGGCCATTAAAAACGGCAAATTTCCACCTTCGAGGAAGATATGAAACAAACTACGACATCATGGGGCAGGACAACGCTTCTCGCGGTGACCGACGATTATCGCGTTGCAAAGGTTGAGGTGTTCCCGGGGAAGCGGCAGCCATTTCACCGACACATTCATGCTGACGAGATCATAATAGCCCTGACCAATGGCGGGGTGCTCGTGTATGATGAGTCAGACCTTGAAGACGTTGAAGAAGGGAGTATCAAGGTCATTGAACGTCCATGTTGGCACCGCATTAAAAATGATGCAGACTGGGGCGTGGAATTTCTGGAGATCCATATTGGAGACATCATGCCCGATGATGTCGAATGTCGTACTTAAGGAGCACCAAGCAATGTCAAATGCATCCCGCGCGTTTATGGCCTACACACCGCAGGACTACTGTCCGCGGTGTCGAACTGACACCAAGGAGGTGACTCGAACCCTTTGCCGACCCGGTTTATTCAAAAAAGCTACTTGCGACGTGAACGAGAAGCATGGTGATCATATCCACTGTAGTTGCATTCTTTGCGGCCGTGAATGGATCATGGCTTGCCCACCGGTTCCTGCCCACATGCACATGCGCTTTGACATCAAGTGAGTTGTAGTGTAGGCTGTTAGTTGAGGCTACGATATATGGCACAACGTAAACTATGGCCCGTAAAGTGCCCCGGCTGTGGACGACTATGGAATTTCAAGTCCGACAAGCTGGTGCAAGGCCCAAGATACAGATACTGCAAACAATGCGAGCGCAGAGAATCTAAGACCGGAAGAGCGTTTTTCAGGGGCCGAATTGAGCCGAGCACGAGAAGGCAGCTCGGGCTTTAGTGGGGGACACTGATGTCAGTATTCCTATACCTCCTAACCGCAGGGTTGGTTGGATGGACGTTGAAGTCTAGCGTCGACAAAGTTTGCGACCTTACACATAAAGTCAACGGGGGATTCAACAAATACATCGAGCGTGAGGAGAGAACAAAATGACCGAGCTTCTTGCATCTTTAAGCCCAGAGGTGATCGTTACGGTCATCAGTGCTGTGGCGGGTTTAGTAATGTCCGTCGTCGCCCTCATCAACAAAATCCGGGCTAAAAAGGTTGGAGAGGCCCTCGACGAGGCCTCGGACGTAGGACAAGAGCTGATGAAGACGATCGACGCCTTCAAGCTTATAAACTCGTCCAAGAACCGTAAACCTCTTCTGAAGGACCTTGGGGCCCGACTTGACGCCAAAGGGCTTAAGGAGAAGGTGGACGCAGAACTAGCCGCTTTGGGGCTGGATTCCAAGAGCTAGATTGAGGGGCGCATATTGTGCTGGAGGGGTGGATGGATATTCGCTGGCTGGAATTCGGGGTCACTGCCGGACTACTTATCCTCGTCATAGTTTACATTCTTCGCTACCACATCCCTAGGCTCATCCAGGCATTCGAACAAGGGCTCGAGCGCATGGCCGCGGCTTTGAAAGAGAATACAGATGAACTCCGCGATCACGATCGTCGGATTCACGAGCTCATGCTCAGCGTCGGCCAACGGTTAGATGACACGCAATCCAAACATGCCGAGTCCTGTGAAAACCACCGTAAGGAGATCGAGGGCAGGCTGACGACCTGCATCGAGCGAGCTGCCAGCGCGTCCGACAAATCCTCGGGACCAGACAGCATCCTCCCGTAGTCCTGGATAGAAACCCCAGCATTACCACATGAGGTTGGATAAATGGGCGAGCTCGATAGGCCTTACGGCTGGAATCCGAATCTAACCCAACAACAACAAGATTGGTTGGACAGCTGGTTCACCCGGAATAAGATCAGTGCTGCCCCGTCCTCCCCGATCCTCTGTCATAATGAATGTCCTTACATCAGGCAGTGTCCTCTGCATATCGCCAGCATCCCAAAGCCGATCGGGCGCGAATGCCCTGTCGAACGCACACTCCTGGCACAATGGTGTGAAGAGATGCGAAAGGCGCTCAACGTTGGCGCCGAAGACACTTGGTCTCTAATGCTCCTCGAGTATGCCGGTATGTGGCGGCTGGTCATCCGGCGCGCTATGAGTGAGGCCGGAACCACTCCCGTTGTCGTAGAGAGCTATCGTGGGGTGGATACCGAGGGCAACGCCCTCTATGAACTGAAGGTCAACCCGGCGATCATGCTTGCCGATCGAGCTCTGAAGACCATCCAGACCATTGGCAAAGAGCTTATTGCAACACGTGAGGCTAAAGTAAAGCTCAGCCGCGAACGTGAGGATGTTGGACCCGAAGAACGACTGCGACTGGTTCAGAAGAAGATCGAGGATACTATTAACAAGGTCAAGAACAAAGAACAGCAAATTCTCGATTATAATAGGCTGAAGAGTCTCCCTGGAGGCGGTGAGGATGACTCGTCCTGATATAGTTCTGGATCTGGAGACCACTGGTCTTATTGGTGGTTTCCGGCAACATAGGACGGATGTCGGGATATCCGAATGGGCCACCCTCCCTGCCGGCCGCTATGTCAAAAGCGGTTACACAAACATCCTGGCGGAGAACCTCCGCAAATCCTCCTCTGCAGAAGACTACTGGCGTCGAGCTACCAGTGGTCCAGTAGCTTGGCAACCGGGCTTCGCACGCCCTGGGGATGTGCTGGCGGGTGTTCATGAGCGCCATGTCGCCGCCGCAGTAAAAGCTTCTACAGCCGGTACTCGCCTAGCCTCTGAGCAACAAATCGTCAAGAACATTGAGGCTGCCCTCGAATCGGGTACCGTAGGTGGGTGGAATATCGGATTCGACATGTCTATCTTACGCCAGGCGGCAGAGCGTACAGGTAGCAAGTCCTTCCTCAAGACCATGAACAGGGCGCATGCCGAGGGTCGCATTGTCGAGATGGCAGAACCTGCACAACGGTTCCTCTTTGGTCTTGCGTCGTCTGGAAAATGGTCGCTTGGGCACGTCCGTCGCGAGGCACGTGGAAAGATTGCCTTCGGGGAGTACACACCCGGGCAAATACGAACCCTCCCCATTGAAAAGCTTTATCAGGAGCACGCTGGGTTCAAGGAATTGTTCAAACGCTTTCCTGGCATCAGCTATGAAGAGTACAAGACGAAAATAGGTGGTAGTTGGCCGATTTTCGAGACCCAAGAGTTTGGGTATGGCCAGCTGCGACCGGAAATGCGATACGTACGTGGTTGGAGACAACACGTTCTTGCCGAGGCCATCTCCCCCGGTTTCATGCGCAACCCAACGAGCACGATGCTAGGCCAAGCCGTCGCCAAACGCGTTGGGGAGCAAGCTGTTACAGCTCACTCGGCAAAGTATGATGTCGGGTTATCCAGCTTACTGCACGAGATCTTTAGCTCCAAAGACCCGTGGGCCGCCTTACGCGGATACGGCGTCCGCTCCCAAGAACAATTCATGACGCAATACCGCTCGGCCTTCGAGCGGGATCTCCGAGACCAGCTCGCCACATACCTCCCAGAACGCGCCCGACAGGCCCCAGACTTAGCTTATCTGAGGAAAGTGCTTGGTGGGGCTGAGGAGCTGGAACGAAAAGCCTCCGAGATAGCACGCGTAAGCGCCAAACAGGGCAAGCACTTTGCCGGCATCCCACAAACCTTCCGCGGGGCGTTGCTCGATGTGCAACAAGCCGCTAAAAAGCACCCCAAGATCGCTCTCGGAGCCGCTCTTGTTGGTTCGTTATTGCTGGCAGATGCGTTCGTCCCAGAAGACAATCGGTTGGAGGGCATTCGCCAACAAGAATCAAATTACACCCAGATAGACGGGATAACCTTCGGCGGTATAGGTGCTCCAGCAACATATAGCCTCACCGACTTTGGCAGCGGTCGTAGCCAAGATAACGCCTCCTCGCAGATCCGTGCATGGAGAACCTCCCGATATTTCAAGAACAGGGCTTTCCGTCAATTCTCCGCAGGGGATGTGGCCCTGGCCCAACAAAAATGGGGCAGCGCTGTAAGCCAACGGGGCAAACGTTACCTTGATCGAGCTGACTACGTTGTCCGCAAGGCTGGCGAGTATAGCGTCCCCGGAGTAAGGCCCGATGCTTACGTCGGATCGCTTGACTTACGCGCTTATCACGTGAAAGCTGATGACGCGGATACTGTCAACCTCTATCGCCGCGGCATCTTCCACATGTTTGACAAGCCGATCTCTGTCCGGCTGGCCGGGATCGATGCGCCGGAAACACACCCATCATGGCCATTCGGTATGCAGCCATCTGGTATCGAGTCTGGCGAGTATCTACAGACCCTGATCGACCACCAAAATAGCATGCGCCTACTGATTGATCCCAGCCGTACGACATACGGTCGACACGTTGGGGTCCTGATGGGTGACATAGACCCCAACATCAATCTAAAGCTTGTCAGAGCCGGAGCGGCTGCCCAGCTACCTGGTGATAACCGAAGCATAGTAAATTTTAAAACCTACCAACGCGCCGAGAACATGGCCGCTGCAGCTGGTCTTGGTATGTGGTCCTCCAAAGGCTGGCAAGCCAAACGCATGATGGACGACGTCGTCGGCGATCGCGTTACCAACACGTCCCTCATGCAAATGGAGCGTATTGTTCAGACAGCCGGCATGGCTGAGTATTCCGATCTTGTACAAAGCCTACACCGCGCCAAACCAGATAAGGACTGGACCAACGCCGACATAGATGCCATGACACAAGTCATGGCCTCCCGCAAGAAAGAGCGGATGTGGGACGTAAATGCACAGATCAAAAACTTTGGTTGGGCGCGCGGAATACGGGACGGCGACAGTGCATGGAATACCGTCGATCCCGGGATCAGTCCCTCGGACTTGACAGGCGCTAACGTATCAGCCTTTGGGTCTGGATGGTCTGTAGAAGGCGCTGAAAAGGTCCTTCGGATGACGGCACCACTCAGACGCCGATTCATCCCGCAAATGGAACCCATCATGCGGGCTTCAGGACGGAAGCTCACAGGCATGGATTACGCCAGACATACGCGTGAGCGGATGCTCGCGGCGGAGGTCCTTCGTCATAGAATCTCCGCCTCTGGACCGGCCCCATTTGTACAGGGAAGGCTAGCTATTGATCCGCACCTACTGGGTGCTACTCAAGCTTCAGCCGCCGGAACAGCCCGCACTCTCACCGGACCTACCTTAACTGAGGGCCCAAGACAGAAGTTTCTTGGCGCTTTGTACTCAACGGGGCTGGCGTACAAAAGCCCATATCGCGGAGCCAATGAATATCAATCACTCAAAGGTTGGGGCTTTGGCTCGGGCTGGCAGGAGACTGCATGGAAAAGTTTCCGGGCGGGGACACTCAGCCCAAAATATGCGCTTGCCGGGTACTGGGACATGTACCAATCGTTACGTGGACTAGGCTTATCTCGCGTCGATGCCACAGCCATACTAAAGCGATACAAGGCTGTAGACGCCCTCGGGAAATATGGTCCTGCCCGTAATCGGGTGATGACAGCTCGCGAGCGTGCCAAAGAAACGATTGGGGCTCTGTATTATGGGCGCCCGCTTGAGGTCAAAGGCCGTGCCCGCAATTTCATCGCCAAGCGCTTGACCGCTATCACGGGCAAGACAGACGCCCTCCAGTTAGCTAGGTCGTCGCCAGCAGATTTTTACAAAAGCATCGGTCAAACGCTCCGCACGAAAGCCGCACAAGAGCTGAATCTGAGGCGTGCTATTTGGCGGCGTACGGTCTCGAGCGAGAAGACAATGCTAGGTAAGCTGGGCGGCATGCTGGACTTCGTCTCCGACATAGGATCCCCTCTTAGAGCCTTCACACCAAAGCAGTGGCAGGTTGGCCTGGAGACGATGAAGCGGACCGGAGCCAAGATCGAGACTGGCGTTCAGGCTTGGGCACGTCGGAAGGTAGTGTCGTCCTACGAACATCTATTTGGCAAGGCTAAAAAGTCCGTTTATGTTCCTAAGGCTCGTGCATGGGCACGTGGGCAAATGGGGAAGGTTCCCGGCTTACTGCGCCTTGGTCGCGGAGCACGAAAGCTGCTATCAAAAGCTGGTCCGCTCGAACTAGCTTTGGGGATTCCCTTCGTCCTGAGTGAGTCCCAGGAGTACAGAAACCGCACGATGGGTATCGGGGTCGAGAGCTCTGCTCTACTTGCTGAGATCTCGATCGGCTATGCTGTTGGGGGCGCGCTGACGGCTGCAGGCGCCTACGCCGGTTCCGTTGCCGGGGCTGCTGTTGGCGCGGCTCTCGGGGTTGGTGTCGGTGCTGGAGTCGGGGCGACCGTCGGCTATGGTGTCGGCTGGGTCATGGGAGCTGCTGCGACCTTAGCCCTTACACTTATCTCGGGGGAAGCTATTCGAGGAGCTGGTCAGCTCGTAGCCCCCAAGCGTAATGCTGATCCTTATGGCCAGACACAGGGGGACGTCTTCGGCCCACAAATCCCAGGGCTGTCGATGTTTGGGGGCACAGATCAATACCTGACCGCCGGACATGGTATCAGCTTTAAGCCAGAAGCCTCTGGCTTCGGCGGCGGCCTAAAGCCAGCACGTGAGGCCAGAATCCTCGCGGAAACCCTGTCCAAGACCGCGCCCAAGGTCGCGGGAGCAGGGATCCGAGAATCCGTACCCGTTATTCGTAGGAGACCCTCCCAATTCACGCCCACATCCGGCCTAGTCACAAAAGTTCTATGGGGCAACCGACACAGAATCTCTCGCGGTGGAACGAAGTGGCCGGTACAATGGTGTAAGAGGCATAAGCCTAGAGTACATCCTAATGAGTCGCGGATGATCCGCGCTGCGTAGGGGTTGCAGAATGGGATTCCCCGCCCAAATTGCAGGAATTAAGGGTGGCCTCGGGAGCTACCTACGTAGAACCCTGGGCACTAACTTAGCCGAAACTAGAAGTCTTCTTCGCGCAGGATACCGAGCCGGTGGTGGCTTCGGTGGCATGGCCAGGGCTGGAAAGGCATGGCTTGGGTTTGGGTTCGACCCATCAAGCATGCGCGGGCTCTTCGATCAAGGGGTAGGCCTCGGGAGCCTTGGGAAGAAGATTGCTCGGGTTGGGGGACCTACTGGAGCTCTATCCTACCAGGAGGCCGCGTCCAACATCTTTCGCGCCCGTAGAGTTGCGGCTGGAGTAGGTCTTGGCGCTGCGGCCATCGCTACATCGGCCGTCACGGGTATGGGGGTAGTTGATCAGGCGCAGGCTGTAGCCGGCGGGACATTCGGATATCGTGGGGCCCGTGCTCTCAATCGGGGAAAGTTTGGTACAGCTGCAATGACGCTTGCTGCTGCCTATGGTGGACAAGCCATGGGTGGACAAGGTTGGATGATGGGTGGGCTTGGCTATGGCGGAATCCGAGCAGCACAGGCCTTAAGCGGTAGAAAACTTGGCGGTATGTATGGTCGCGCTGCAGGCGCACTCACAGGTGCCGCCATAGGTTCTCTCCTCTAACTCTCGGCGGTTTTGATGAAGAGCGGATCAAAAGCCTATCAATTCGTTATGTCTGGGCTGCGACGCGCTGGCGGAGCCGCAAAACGCCACCCCATAATGCTCGGCGGAACGGCATTCGGCATAGGAACCATCGGTGCCGCTGGCTACGGCGCCTACAAGTTTGAGCAGACCGTCGCCAGAGCGGCTGAGGCTGACCAAATGGCCAGAATGATTCTCACCGCGCAATCAGGCCCATTCGGCCCGTCTGGAAGGCTGGTCAAAACTGGCCCGAACATGAACAACACCGCTGGCCTTACCCTGGCAGCGCATTATGCCCGGAATCGAAACAAACGCTTCGGTCTCCTTGGCCTTCGTTATCTGTAGGTATAAATGCAAGTTACACCAACGCACTTGATTCACAAGACCATCAGCAGTATGGATCCGCTGCGCAATCCACAGCGCCCGCAGGGAGGGCTGTATAGAACGGCCAGAAGCATTAGGGATCTCCCGTTCAGTTCAACAAGCGGGCTTGCCGCAGCAGCGTTCTTCCTCTCCATGCCTGGGCTTAGCGCTCCAGCGTCCATGATCTATGGGGGAGCCACTATTGGTGCTACGGCCAAAGAGGTTATGGCCGCCGCACCAACTGCCATCAGCTTCTTAGAGCGGCTAGGAACGCGTCGACCAGAGTTCTCCGCCCCCATGGTTGAAACTAAAGCTGCGATGACAATGCGACAAGCATCTTTACGGGCCATCCACGACAGCGGATACTTCCTCCGCTCTGTATTAGGCCGTGAAGCAAGCCTTATGCACAAATAATGAACGAGCAGACGACATATGAGCAGCGTGGCCGCACGCTACAGCGAAACATCGACATCAAGCGTGCGAAGCGGTTCAAAGACCTCAACAGCCGGTGTGATGCCGGAAATGTCGTCTGTAAAAAATGCCTTGGCTTCTACGGCAAAGAACCTAAAGCACGCTCAAGATATGGAACCTGTTTCGCTCCCGAGTGCACACTCAGTACGGGACAACGCATCCATGCAGCAGAATCCTCCTCCTGGTGGGCCGGCCTCTCCAACGAAGAGAAAAACGACTTCCGTATCGGCACAGATCCGATAACTTGGGCTGCCGCCCGCCTGCGCTCATCTCGAGATTTTTCCAAACACTGGGAGCCTGAGTGGTATCAGGTAGAACCGCTTCAATGCACAGCCAGGAAGCGGCTTCTACTATTTGGAAGACAAATAGGCAAGACCGAAGTCCTCTGCGTGTCAATACTCAACCGGATGGACACGCGTGAGAACTACAAAATCCTCGTCATATGTCCGTACCAAACCCAGGTGAATAACATCTACCAACGACTGGAAAAGCTTATCGACAACTCTCCCGCCCTAAAGATTCGGCAGAAGCGTCGACGCGAGAACCCTGTTCACGAGATTGAGTTTAAGAATGGAAGCTACGTCCGCATGTTTACCGCTGGGGTCCAGACGGGCAAGGCCGGCGCGGATGTTCGTGGTCAATCGGCAGACCTTTTGGTTCTCGATGAAGCTGACTATCTTGACGACGAGACCCTGACGACCATTATGGCTACCTTGGTTCGGGCTTCCAACCCAGAACTGCTTGTATCTTCGACCCCAACCGGTCGGCGCGCCACCTTCTATGAGTGGGCTACTGACCCGTCTCAAAGCTTTCGTACCTTTCACTACCCTTCGATGGTAGCCCCCGAATGGGACGAGGAGAAGGAGCTGTTCTTACGCCGTAACTACTCGGCCGCTTACTTTGCGCATGAATACCTTGCAGAATTTGGGAGCATGGAGGCCGGAGTATTTCGGCACCAGGATCTGGATGCCGATGGGGTTATCCAAGACTATGACATTTTGGATCCTGTACCTCTTGCCCACGAAATGTACATCATGGGCGTCGACTGGAATATGAGAGGCACTGGAGGTGTGTTGCTTATACTCGGCTACAACAGAAAGACCGAGATGTTCCGCGTTGCTTATAAAGAGATTATCGATCCCGAAGAATTTACACAGCTGAACACAGTCCGCAGAATAGTCCAGCTCAATCGGATCTGGAACCCATCGCATATCTACGTGGATTATGGCCACGGCGATCCGCAGGTAGAACTTCTAACCAAATATGGGCGTGATCACCCAAAAACCAAGCTCCATAGAAGGGTGCGCGGTATTTTGATGCAGGGTACCGTCGAAATCGCAGACCCAATGACGGGGAAGAAGGTAAAAAAACAGGCGAAGAACTTAATGGTCGAAATGGCCGTCGGTCGTGTTGAATGCGGACAGTGCGTCTTCCCCAAGTCCGAGGACCATAAGGAAGGCTTGGTCGGACAGATGCGGGATTATCAGGTTGAGTATGTTGGACGCGGCGGTAATAAAGTCTTTTCGGGCGGTAATGAACACTTGTTGACGGCTTGGATGCTGGCCTTATTTGGCTTCATGATGGAGTTTTCCGACCTCGCCAAATTGCCATCCATTAGCGAGACTATCATGCTCGACTCTTCTGGGAAGGCATACACCCGGAAAGCCATTGAAGAGTACAAAGATAGTGTAAGGGCTATGCGCGAACGACTTCAGCCATCGTGCAAAACCCAGGGTCCACAGCCCAAACTTACACCAATGGAGTCGATAAAGCATGCTTCTCGTGGCTTGCCATCGGGATTCAACCCAAATAAAGTCCTGAGACCTCTTGGTAGAAAACGCTGGTGAAAGACCATCTAGCAGACGTTCCGGAGTTCGGGTACACGCGCGAACGGCACATCACCACCGAGGATAAAAATGCTGAGGCTGCTGTCAAGGCCGACACAAGCGTCTCCGCATCCATGGTCAAAGAAGTATTCAACCAAGTAGATGGTTTGCTTGAAAAATCAGATACCTTGCTCGATGAGATAAAGCGGACCGCCAATCCGTATATACCCGTTGACAAGAATGCGCTCGAGGTACAACTGGCTCTGCGATCACTTTATCCTGGAAGCCCTACCGACCGCATTAGCTACGATCAGTACATCGCGTCGGTTCAGTTTGCTGAGCGCCAAGGAAATGTCGATCCGGTTATCCTGCATAACTCGATGACAGGAAACGGGATTATAGACTCACGTATTCTTAGCCAGCAGACTACCCTCGCAGCCAACGACGATATGACGCCTGAAGAGCTGCTAGTCATTGGCGGCCAATTCCTGATGCTTGCTGTATGCAATCGAATGCTGCAAACGTTTCAGGCTCCAAACACACAGATGGCGGTCGCTGGCAAACAGCCGGCGGGGACTGAAATCGCAGCGACTTCCGCTCAGTTCCTCATCGGCATGGCTGCAATACTGCTCCAGGCACTTGTCACCGAGGACGAAGTCAAGCAGGTCCTCAAAAAGACATTTGGCGAGGCTATGGAGGCGATGAACACAAACGCCGACGCTGTAGTTGCAGAGGCCAAGGCAAAAGAACAAGACCCCCTTCTAAAGGACTATCAACGTTCCCAGACCGACCAACACCACACTGCTATCCGAGAGTACTCCCAGGATTATGTCGCCAATACTACTGAACCAGGCTATGAAACCTGGGTAGCAGCCGAAGATGTACGGTCTATCAGAGCAGATGCACAGGCAAGTAAAAACGAGTCTGAAAACTACCTCTCCCCAAGCGCGTCGTATCAGATGAGCACGGATGTCTACAAACTTATGGCCTGCCGTAATAAAGAGGCCAACAACCGACTCAACAAACTGGCAGCCGTCTTGTCCTCAAAATATACTCGGGACCTCGTATGCTGCTTTGTAAAATTCGTCGGCGGCTTTCCGACAGAGACCCTAAAGTTTCTGCGGCTCATACTCCAAGTTTTATCAAACGGTGTGTCGCAGGACTTGGGCGCCGCAGCAAACAGCCTTCGGGATAGCATGAATTCGTTCCTCGAAAGATCTGTCCTAGAACCTATTTTGCACCTCATTGATAATTTCTTTCGTGAGGCCGCTGAAATGGCCTCGAGCTTGCTGGACCCGAACCGATACGATGATCCGGAGGCTTTTGAGGAAGTTCTTGCATGTAGCCCGATCGACGAGCTTTTCACTTATGTATTTTCAGGACTGGAGAAGGTACGTGCTCTTTTGGTAAAGTACATACGTAAGTATTGGTCCAAAATCCAGATGAAGAACCGCTTCGGCTCGGTCAAGGTGCAGATATTGGCAGACAACAAACGAGCCAAGATGTTGCTGCGTATTCTCGACGAGGTTATAGCAGCGGCTGACCGTGGAAATCTTTGCGCCGAGAAGGACGCAATCACGCCCTCGACGGATGACGTCGATGACGTGGTGGAAAAAATCTTGAATAATCTTCCAGCTCCAATTCAGTTGACACCGGCCGAAGGGGCTCTCGATAGTGACCCCTTTCGAACCTTTTCCTCGGCAGATCTGCGCGAGTTTACCTCAGCAGAAGGTCTGCTGGTTCTCGGTCAACCGGATAAAGAGGCAGGAGTCAAGCGCGGGCTCAGTGATTGTGCTCGGGACATGATAAACGAGTCGGCGTTGAAACCGCTCTTGGAGCGCGGCGCCCAGATGGCGAAGGGTTTGCGGAATGTCGATTCTAAGTAGGATCCGAGATACGGCTTGGAGGGTTGTAGGCTTTGGCCTTCCTGAAATCGACGCTCCCCGTGTCTTTTCCGAGGTCGATGCGCTAGAGATTCCAGCCAATATTGAGTACAACCCTAGACGTCCAAACAAAAAGACCAAGCCAACTCAAAAAGCTGTTGACTGGAAACATATAAAACGACCGGGCTGGGAAAAACAGGATTTTGATCTCGACGAAATTCTAAAAGCTGCTAAGACCGAATCCTTTATACGGCTATCAATAGATAAACATCGGGAGCACGCTCTTCGTCACGGTTGGATCTTTGTCGGTCGGAATAAATCCACTGTCAGCTACATATACAAAAGGATGGCAGAGCTGAGTGAGGCTATGGGCTCACCTGTCGAGCTACAGATTCGCCAAGCTATAAAAAACTTTATCAAGTTCTCGAACTTTTTTCTCTCCTGGTCCAGAGATCGAACCCGGCCGTATAACGGTCGTTTTGGGAAACAGAAGGGACGGGCAAAGGGTTTGTTCTCCTTGGGACCAAACTTCATGCGGTACCGAAGGGACCCTGTAAACAGGATCCTCGAGTGGTATCAGAAGGTCGATCCGCATGATGTGGAGGAAGTAAAAGACGTTGTCCACGGAGCGTTTGATCGCGATGACGGCTACGTATTTGGAACCCCGTATCTTCTTCCTGTTTTAGATGACACTCAGACGTGGAGGCGCTTTGAGGAGCTGGAAGAGATTCTGGTCCACAAATTTGCTTTTCCCCTCTACCACCACAAGATCGGGGAGAAGGACCGAGATCCCGAGATCTTTGATGACGGAACGACAGAAATCGGAGAAGCAGCTGCGGCCATCTCCAGTAAAGCTGCAGAGGGCCATCTCATTACCTCCCATCGACACACTATCG
>Ga0180438_10005424_pt1 | contig 17742 bp, 22 predicted proteins | sample SS_ome_12_FD_132455 | JGI IMG/M metagenome (GOLD analysis project Ga0180438, IMG submission 132455) | Hypersaline lake sediment archaeal communities from the Salton Sea, California, USA - SS_3_D_2 metaG | ecosystem: Environmental > Aquatic > Non-marine Saline and Alkaline > Hypersaline >...
CGGCTACATTGCAGCAGTTTATCCTGTGCATTCAGAGTCGTAATGGATTACGGTTTAGCGCAAGGAGGCGGGCCCGGAGAGTTGCAACAAGAATTTGCACCGGTGGCCCATTGACCGATCCAGCCCACATAGCATACTGTCTATCAGTTCACGTTTTCACCGAATACGCCTGGGTGCGTCCGGTGTCCCGCCGCGTCTCGCTTTCTGCGAGGCGTGCCGCCGATCGGGGCAGATCGTCGATCGTCTTTCTTTTGCATGGAGTGCAATTATGATCCGAGCAAATACCGATATATGCCATTGTCGAAAGGCCGTCGAAGCATTGTGGATTGTCCGCATTTTAGACCGTGAATCTCAAGAGGAAATACGCCGATATTCCTGGATGCGTCGTGAGGTTGCGGCAGACTTAGCACAACGCTACAATGCCGCTCCGGTATCCAATGCGGTTGACGGAGTAGAGATTGTCGCCTGTGCTGAGCCGTGCACAGAAAATGCACAGACTACTCCCCAAACAGCCGGTTTGTGCATCTTTTTAGCGAATGACGATTAACGTAACTCGTTGCAGCCAAAGCAACTTACGTAAATAGAATTTGCGAACTTTTCGACCCATGGATGGGAGGAGCCGGACGACTTCCTGGCTTTTCCGTTTTTCCTAAAGTCTTTTGCAGCAATGAGTTGCGAAAGGCTTTTTTCTTCACTGACTTCAGCAGGCGATTGACATGCACAGAAAATCTGTGCATTCTTGGTGGTTCCTCGACTATTTTCAGTCACCAGCAGGAGACCAGCCATGCCCGGAAAACCTTGGTGGAGACAAGGCAATTCATCGTGGTACGTGACCCTCAACGGTCAACAAATACGACTGTGCCAGGCTCCCAATCGACATGATCGTGAAGGGCAACGGCAAGCAGCAGAAGAACTAACGAAACTGGCGGCGTTGCAGGAATCGGCAGGTGACGATCCAATTATCGCGGCCATGATCACCCAGTTCATGCAATGGTCCAAGTTGTATCGCAGGCCCAAGACCATTGAGTGGTATTGGTTTGTCTTCCAGGATTTGATCGATCACCTGCCCGTGGCCCGCGTCTCTGAATTACGACCACATCACATCAGCACTTGGATTGCAGCCCACGGCGACACGTGGGGCGACAACATGCGGCGTGGAGCAATTGGAGCCGTCAAGCGATTGTTCAACTGGGCAGTGGAGGAAGGTCGTATTCGTGAAAATCCAATTGCCCGCATGAAACGACCACCCGCCAAACGCCGAGACGTACTGGTCCCATTGGCTACGCACCAGTTACTCATGGCCAACGTCGATGAACCATTTCGCAACTTTCTCGATTCGCTCTGGCAACTTGGATGCCGACCAATTGAAGTGCGCACGGTCTCGGCCGCTGAGGTGCCGCCTGATTTGTCTGCATGGGTATTTCCGGTAGGGCACGTCGCCAACAAGACTGGACGAAGCACGGGCCGTCCGAAGGTAACCTACTTGACTCCCGAAATTGCCGATCTGACGTCACGGTTGATGCAACAAAACCCCGCTGGCCCCTTATATCGTAATTCTCGGGGAAAACCGTGGACCACCTCAGCCATCGCTAAACGTATGGACAAGCTGCGAATTGAGCACAATCTGCCGAAAGGTATTTGCCCATACGCATATCGCCATACCTACGCCACCGAGGGGGTAGCCGGCGGAATCGATGTGGCCACGATGGCCGAGCTTCAAGGACACAGTAGCCTATCTATGTTCAATCGGCATTACGGTCATTTGGACCAAAAAGCGCAACATCTGATTGACGCACGGCAGCGAGCACGACAGGTGATTATGCCCCTCATTTCGGAGATGGTACAACAAAGTCGTAGAATCAAGGCCACCTGAAAGAACAACGACCGTCTTCAATTGTGAAGTGACTATCGAACTCATCGTTTGTTTAACGGCGAACCGTGTTTCTATACTGGATCAACAAATGGTTTGACAGCAACTGGACATGTCGCGGGACGTTTTGCACTTCGTTCCATTTCAGTCGCGCATCCGGGCCAAATTCCCAGTAACCCTCTGTCCAGCGACACACATCGCGGATCTTAGCCAGGTTGTTCATGAATATGCGTGCAGACAACTCGCTCGCCCGATGGTGATGATCAGCAATCGTGTCCATCAAGAATCCCATCGCGACTACACCCGCACCGTGCATTAGTCGCGATTTTCTCGGCAACAGCCCCCAGGCATCGGGGAACACTTTCTCGACAGCTGACCAGAAATTCTTGAGCACGCGCAATTGGGCCTCAATGTCCTTGTAGAGGTAGAGAACGCCATCACTCAAGCTGTTTTCTATCAGCTTCAGTATTGAATTGTCTGCAATCACTCCGGTTCCGTTTGTAGGCGTACGAATCATGCCGCAGAGAGGAGAATCCTCATCAAAGTTCAAGCGTTCCGACAGCAGGGCGGGGTATCGTCGCTTCTGAAGGGCGAGTGGAAGCTTTCCGTCAGTCGACGGAAGAAGTTCGTAAATGAGTCCCTTCGGCAGTGGCTTAGTAGCGTTTACTAGAATGAACTGCTGTCGTTGCTCTTCCAGGCTATCCGCAATGAACCCAACGACGCATACCGGAAAACGCTTCACTCTTGCGTCACGCAAAGCCGCTGCTCGCTGTTGACCATCGACAATCCAACCTGGCTTCGCTATGTCGAACAATCCGTCTTGGATCGGAATCTTAAGAGTCCCGACGCGACTAAATGGAGCATCGGGGTTTGCTGTCCGAGAGTCCGAAGTGAAGGTGACAGACTCATCGAACGCCACGACGATGGCATTGGGTAGCATCGCGTTGTTGGATTCGAGATATTCTCGGATCTGCGTGATATGGGACACAACCTCCGGCCGCTGGTACCCGTTCAACCCTTCACCGTCATTGCGACTGACACGCGATATCGCGCAGAACTCGTGCAATAACTTTCCATCAATTGCAAAGCTGTAAAGCCTTCGATTCTTTCCCTGTTTCACTTCGAGTGCGGGGACACGAAGTATGCGCACCCTCGCTTTTCCGTTACGCGATCTACGCGTTTTCTTTCGTGAGCGGGATGTTGCGGGCACAGCAAAACCTTTCGTCATGCAACCACTCAGCGGCGGCGCAACCTCTTGAGTCGATTATAAATCACATATACATTGTGAAATCCACGGCGACGATTGCGTTCGGCCCCGCGAAAAATCGCAACATTGATTCCCAGTGCCTGGCAAACTGCGCAGCGACAGTCCTTCCAGGGGCGGTCTTTCAGGAGTTCCTCGTATTCCGCGCTATAGTCGCGTTTGCCCCCACAAAGGTGCTGATATTCAGCCAGCAACTGAACCAAATCCTTGCGAGGGAACCGACGGCGGTCAAATCTGCGCAAGGCATCGAGACATTCTCTCTCCAGTCGAAAAGCCTCTTCCTGCCGCACTTCGCCAGAGAGAATTCTATTCTTGAGTTTCATGCTGACATCGACCTGCGGCACTCGGATGGCTACATACGTGCGGTGCTTGGCGTAGTAGTTGTCACGGTCTTCTTTGAATGCCTGCATCAGGGGGGAAGTACTGTCGGGCGAAGGCGTCCCCAGTCCACCTGTACCGTCCCCCGATTCCGACGCTTCGGAGCGATCTGCTGCCCCGGAGTAATTTTGCAGCTCTCTCGATAAGCAATTACGTCCGACTTGGCCAGCCGCTTGGGTCCGTCGATGCAATAATAAGGAATCAGCCGCTGTTGCATCAAATCATAGAGTTTGCGGCGAGATACTCCCAAAAGAGCGGCGGCTTCAGCGGGCTTGATGAGTAGATCATCCATGCCCCAAGTATAACAAAGACGAGCAATGAGTCAATTGGACAGTCGACTCACTTTGGCTCTTTCCTGTTCTTTTTCTTTTTGATTATGGCGGCCTTTACGGCTTTTTCATAGTCTTGCTGCCTTTGCCGGATCGTCTCGTTGTGCAGTATCCCCTCTAATTCACACTGTTTGTCTCGCAGCACCTTTAGCGGTGTCGTGAATCCTCCGCTGTAAGTGCGTACAACCTCCATGTCTAGTTCGTCCATTCGACGGCAAATGTAATCAAGCTGCCGTATCACTTCAGCTAGCGGCGCAATGTACAATTCTCGAAGTTCAGTAGATGTATATGGGGCTTTGACGCCTCGCGACGTGCCCCGAGTTGTCTTCGATTTTGCTTTAGCCACTTTGCCACCTATCGGACCGGGAAGCCAGTATCCCTATCTTATCTTGCATGTTCCGGTACAGCCAGTCTCGCCGCAACCCCCTCTGTAGAGGCAATTTGCCGAAAAATCTCAAAATGAGTCAACTCATCAGTTGACAGAACAATGGATTCATGGCAAACTCACCCGTGTAGCAGTTACGCGAACCCTGAGCAACACACAGCACGGGACGCGGGCCATGAGAAACGCCGATCGACACACGACTTATCACAAGCAGCCGCCACGGGCCAACTACTGCTACCCGGCACTCTGGCGGCTGTTTGTATGCGGTGATGGTGACTGCAACTGACCTGGAAAGGCGACCGCAGCACACGGAAAGCGGAAAGGCACCGGGGCAGACCAGTGGGCTTGGGGGAGCCCAGGGATGGTACGGCTAATGATAGCCGTCACAAACAAGGACGCGCCGAGGGTCCGCATTGATGCGGTGCCGGCGGCACACAGCCACAACAAGGAGGAATTTATTTTCGCAATAGGAGGGTAGGGGAATGTTGGTACCGCCATCCAGGGAGACCGGGTGCGGCTGGGAATCGAGGCACCGGCCGAGATATCAGTGCACCGCGAAGAAGTGCAACGACAAGTCGACGCACGAAACAAACGACACCAAGAAGGCTCGGCAGGCACGACGCCACCGAGAGGAGAGCGCCGGAAAGCGTTCATAACACGGATGAGTGGGGCGGTGAAGACAGGGATACGTTGACGCCGCTGCCCAATTGCGAAAGGGATTCACGCAATGCTGGTACTGAATAGGAAAAAGAGTGAAATCATCCGAATCGGAGACGACATCAGGATCATGGTTGTCGGCATGCAAGGCGATCAAGTCCGAATCGGAATCACGGCACCGTCAGACATACCGGTGCATCGACAAGAAGTGTACGCGGCCATCCAAAAGACCAAAACAAAGAAGAGGTAATAACAATGGTTCGACTTCCAGCAGCGGCGGTGGACGCGGCAGACTTGGCGGGTGGAACGTGCAGTTTTGTCACGTCCCCGCCGCCAGGAGGTCAAGAGGCAGAGGCGACAGCTGAGGCCGAAGTGGAACACATTGTCGACCCAGTTTCGGGCGAGTGTGCAGCCATTGACGACGCCGACGAATTGATCGGGTTATACGCGGCACTAGACAGCGCGGACAAGAAAATTTACGCCGCCAAACTGAAGATCCGGCAAGCCTTGTCGCAACTCACCGAGGGCGACCGCAAAACCCGCCGAGTCGCCGGACAGACCAGAACGGCCAAACTCACCTACCCAGATGTTGATTGGGACCAGTCAATTTTGCGCGAGATTTACGAATCGTACCCGCAGCACCGCGACACGTATCTCCGCATTTCGTCATTGAGGCCGCTGAAACGAGAAGTAGCCAAGTTGCAAGGCACCAGTGGGCCACCGGATTTGAATACCGTTCGTGACATGTTCACGACGGCGGCTCGGGAGTCACACCGACCGCCAACCGTCACCGTCGAAAAATAACCGCCTCAACCGCCTCCAGGGGCGCAACTCAAAGGGCAAAATCATGGGGTCATTCGCACCCGCAACACGCAGTCAGGTCCGTGGTCGCATCGCTTGCGACGGACCAAGCGGCACCGGCAAGACCTTTACCGGCCTCCGCATGGCCAGTGCACTTAAGACGTTTCTCGATCAACGCAACGGCCAGCAACACCGCATCGCCGTTATCAATACTGAGAGCGGAGCCGTCGAAAAGTATCTCGGGTTGGCACCGGACGGGGTGCCGTGGGAATTCGACCTGTGCACACTCGACAACTTCGCGCCGACGTCGTACACCAGCAAGATTCTGGAGGCCGGCCGCGCCAAATATGACATCGTCTTGATTGACAGCCTATCGCATGCATGGGCTGGCGAAGGCGGTGCACTGGAACTGAAAGACAAGCAGGGCGGCAATTCGTTTACGGCATGGAAAACGATCACGCCCATGCACAACCAGATGATCAACGCCATCCTGGCCAGTCCGTGCCACATCATCGCCACCATGCGGTCTAAGACTGAATACGTCTTGGAGGCAGACGCCAAGGGCAAGATGGTGCCCCGCAAGGTCGGTATGGCTCCCGTGCAGCGAGCCGGCATGGAATACGAGTTTGATTTGTACTTCTCGATGGACTGGTCGCATACGGCCACCGTCACCAAAACCCGTTGTCCCGCGATGGATGATAGGGTAGCAGTCAAGCCAGATGGCGAGTTTTTTTTGCCGTTCTACGAATGGCTCATGGACGGCGTTGAGGTGCCACCGGAGCATTTCAAGACGTCGGAAGAAGACTTGAAGTATGCGGCCGAAGTGAACCCAACGATTGCGGCTGCCAAGCGAGAACAAGCCATGGCCAGTGCGGCAGCAGCACAGGCGGCTACGCTCCAAGCAGTCCAGCAGCAATTGCAGGCAAATGGTGGTAGTGGCAACGGAAACGGCACGACGCTGTTCACTGCCCCCGCCAACCCCCGCAAGGCCGACTATTCGCAATCCATCCGGCAGGGCGAAGCTGAAGCGGCTCGTGAACCGTGTAGCGACGATCAGATTCAGCAACTTCGCTCCCTGGCCACTGACCTGCAAATCCCCGATCAGGCATTGCAGGGCATTTTGCAGAAGCGTGGGGCCAATGCGTTTTCCGAATTATCCAAACTCGATGCGGGCAATCTGCTCAACGCACTTGAAAACAAACGACGCGACCAGGCCGTTGATGACAGCCTGGCCGCCAACCCGGAACAGCCAACGGACAACCCCGACGCCAAGGGGGACGGGACACCGTTTTGATTAGTGTACACCCCCGGCTAAAGTTTCGCAGGCCGGGAGCCCTTGTTAGTGATAGTGAAAATGAAAGCGAAACGACAAGTGAAGAGAGGGTTTAGTGATGGTGCATTTAGCGGGAAGCGGTAGTGTCGGCGAAAAAGACCTGGAAGGGTTCCAGATCGTCGCGCCGGGGCGGTATCACGCCATCGTTCAAGCGGTGGATGATTCGTTCCAGACGTCGGCATCAAGCCTGATTGTCGACTTCCAGATTTTAGCCGGCACCAACGCCTGCGAGAAAGGCAAGACGCACCGCGAATATATCGCGGTGTCCGAAAGTGCCGTCAAGCGGCCGGTCAAGTTCGCTTTGGCTGTCGACCTGATCACACCAGCCCAGCTTGGCCAAGACCTGGACGTCGACTTCGTGGCGGCATTCGGCCGCCAGCTGGTCATCGACATCGAGGCACACAGCTACGAGAAGGAAAAGGACGATGGCTCAAAGCAGACCATCGAGACTTCGCGTATCGCGTTCCTCGGATTTCATCGGCTCGGCTCGGCCGACGCCGAAGGCGTGCCGCTTGACCCGGCTGGACTGCAATTGCTGAGTGGTGGAGCAGCCGCAACACCACCGGCCGCCGGCAACGGCAGCGGGGCGGCTCCGGTCGCTCAAGTGGCGGCGGCCGTGGCCCAGCCGGTCGCACAGCCGGCACCGGCCCCGACACCCCAGCAGGCACCGCAGCAGGCACCGGCCGCCAACGACTGGAGCAATATCTAGTCGGACTGTTCATTCGGCGACGTTGAGGAGCGTCGCATCGTAGCCGCCGCCGTCTTTTTTGCCCGGGCGAGCGGCGGCTGATTCGGGGAGTGGTGATGGTTCCACCGTGGGTCTCATAAGCCCGCTGACGCAAGTTCGATTCTTGCCCCCGAAACTTGAGTCTGCCGGATTAGTGTAATGGTTATCACATCGGGCCTTCAACCCGGTAATGCTCGGTTCGATCCCGGCATCCGGCACTGACACCAACGCAAGGATGTATTATGCCCCGCAAACTTGAAGAAATCACCGGCGTCTACCGGCACGAGATTTTCCATCGCGGAGATTTTCTAATCGGTGAAGCGGACTCACCCGCGAAGCCGTTCAAGTTCAAGGGCACCATCGATGACAATGATGAATTAACGCTCGGGATGGAGTATTCGTTTTTTGGCCACTGGGAGTCGACGCCACGGTATGGCCAGACCTTCAACGTCAAAACGTACACGGTCGCCAAGCCGCATACGCGATCGGGGATTATCGCGTATCTGGTAAAATATGCACCTGGCGTCGGTCACGCAACAGCCCTTGCCCTGTGGAACAAGTTCAAGGGCGATGCTGTACGCATTCTGCGCGAGTCTCCTGACGTAGCTGCCGCCGCATTGAATAATCGGTTCAATCTGAAAAAAGCCGAAAAGGCCGCAGTTGAATTGGAAAAGCGGGCCGCCCTGGAAGACTGCGAAATCAAACTGGTCGGGCTGCTTGACGGACGGGGATTCCCCAAGGGCACGAGCAAGCTGCTGGTACAATCCAAAGGCAACAAGGCAGCCAAGCTGATCGAGCATAATCCATATCTCTTGATGGCTCACCCCGGGTGCGGCTTCCTCCGCACCGACGCGATGTATCTTGACCTGGGCCACAACCCGGCACGCATCAAGCGCCAAGCACTCGCCGCATGGCACGCTATCGCATCGAATATGGACGGCCACACCTGGCACCCTGTTCAAACAGCCGTGGACGGGATACGAGCCAAGGTGGGAGGGGCAGCCGTCCAGCCTGTCAAGGCCGTAAAGTTGGCCAAGCGGTCGGGCATGTTGGCAGTGCGACGTGACGAGAACGATGGGCTGTGGCTGGCCGAAGGAGCCAAGGCAAAGGCCGAGGGGCTCGTGGCCAAGAAAGTGGCGGCCATGATGCGGGAATCATCCAAGTGGGGCGACGTACTGCAAAATTGCGAACCCGCTTGCTTCAATCGGCTCAGTCCGCATCAACGGTGGGTATTGCAGGAAGCCGTCACCGGGCAGTCGACAATTGGGATTCTCGGCGGGGGCCCCGGAACTGGGAAGACATTTACTGCATCGACTATCGCTGAATCAATCACCAGCACCTACGGCCACGGTGACATCGCACTGGCTTGCCCCACGGGGAAAGCGGCCGTGCGGTTGACCGAAGCCATGCAGTCATACAACGTCGACTTGCAGGCCACTACTATCCACCGGCTATTGAAAGTCGAATCAGCCAAGGATGGCAGTTGGTCGTTCGTGCATGGCGAATACGAGCCGTTACCGTACAAATTCATCATCCTTGATGAGGCGAGCATGTTGGGGACGGGGCTCATGGCCAGCTTGCTGTTGGCGTGTGCCAAGGGCACCCACTTGTTATTCATCGGGGACTGCGGCCAGCTCTCACCCGTCGAGCATGGGGCGCCGCTCCGCGACTTTGTCGCCGCCGGCGTGCCTTACGGTGAACTCACCGAGGTGCAACGCAACGCCGGGACCATCGTTCATGCCTGCCACCACATCCGAGCCGGTCGGCCACCCAAGCCAGACGATCACCTGGATGTTGACGCCAAGCCGCCGCGCAACCTACAGTTACTCCGCACCCAAAACGGTGAGGCGTCGGCCGACCGGATCGTTCAAGCGATCTGCAAGATTCGCGATTTGGAACTAGTCGACCCGATTTGGGACGTGCAGGTGATCGTCGCCGTCAACAAGAAGTCGCCGTTGTCAGTGCAACAACTCAACCGCAAGCTCCAGGCCGAGCTAAACCCCAACGGCGGCATGCGAGGCAGTCCGTTCCGACTGCACGACAAGGTAATCCAAACCAAGAATTCATTCCTGCTGGCCGCCAACCCAGAAGACGGTGACGAAGACGCCCGATTCCTGGTCTGCAACGGCGAGCAAGGCAAAGTGGTTGAGGTCCGCGAAAAGATCACCTATGTGGAATTCAGCAACCCGCAACGGCTAGTGAAGATTCCACGGGGCACCAACGGCGATGACAACGGTGACGATGACGACACAGGGACCGGGTGCGACCTTCAGTTGGCGTACGCTTGTACAGTCCATAAATCTCAAGGCAGCGAATGGCCCGTCGTCTTCGTCGCACTCGACGACTACCCCGGTGCTCGCATGGTCGCTAGCCGGGAGTGGATTTATACGGCAATCAGTCGAGCCAAAAAAGCGTGTTATCTAGTCGGCAAGCAGACCACGGCGGATGGTTGCACTCGCCGTGTGGCTCTACAGAAGCGCAAGACATTCCTGGTCGAACGCATCGACGAACAATTAACGGCATTGGGACCACCTCTGCCACAAGGGCCGTCGGTTGAACTGCCCAACAACCAGACGTCAAAGGAGGTGGCCCATGCCGTTTCATAGGAAATCCAACGGACTGCCATAACGGACTGAATATGATTGACATGGACGCAACTGCCACAAGCCAAACTGCCACAGCTATCCCGGTCGTTGTACCGGTTGAGCCAGCCGCCGATGCTGATTCTCGTCTGGCAAATCTACATGCCCAGGTCAATGCTCCGTGGCCGCCCACGGAGCCGGTGCTGTGCCCATTTACGATTCTGCGTGATTCACGCGAGCAGGCCCCATGGTTCTTCCAGGGGTTGCGGTGTGATTCCGATCAGGATTATCGGCCGCTGATGGTACCGACCGATTGGCATTCATTGGGCGACGGCATGGGAGATTACACCATCGCTGGTGCCGAGCATTGTGATCCGGATATCAAATGGCAGGTATCGATCGAACGGAAGTCTTTGCCCGACCTGTTCGGCACAATTCTGTCGGGGCGCGACCGATTCGAGCGAGAGCTATCGAATCTTGACCGCATGGACTTTGCGGCCGTAGCGATCGAGGCTGATTGGCCGCAGATCGCCACTTACGCCCCGTCGCACTGGGACCGAAACGGAATCACGATCGCCGACCAGGCCCGACGCCGCAAAACAATCATTCGCTCGATTCTCGCATGGCAGATTCGATTTCCCGGCGTGCACTGGGCGTTGCTGCCAACTCGGCGGGCGGCGGAAGTGTGGACATTCAGGCTGTTGCAACAATTCTGGCGACAGCATCTCAAACCGGAGGAACGTCACGGATGATTTTGAAAACAGGCAAATGTGAACCGGCGGCCGACAACACCATTGATCACTTGGAATTGAATATCAAGGCCCGGCAGGCCGGCGAAGAAGTTGCCCGGCTGCTGGCGAGCGAGGTCCAGCGGTTCCCGGAGATCGTTCATCAGCAAACACTCATGGCTGTGGTGTATCGCTGGCTCCGTGACAACATGCACCTGATGCCGGCCGCCATGCCGCAACCGGCGGAAACGGGCAGCATACCGCAACCGGAACCTGAACCGGCACCCGAGCCGGAATTCCCGGAAGATGCCGCCGAAGCATTGTTGCAGTGTGAGACCCTTTTGCGCATGACTGAAGACGTGCCTGAAGCGGGGTGGAGTTTTGCCGAGTCGGTTGCCGACAAGGTGCGATCAATTTCCGAGACGATTGAGCACTCAAAACGGGTGACTGATGGGCAGCAAATGGCACTTGATAACATGGAAACGGGGGTCGCAAAATGGCTAAGGTGAAGCAATCAGTGATCACCGTCCGGATGGACCCAGCGTTGCATGCCGGGCTAAAAGAACTGTCGCAGCGGTCTCGCATGTCGATCAATCAAATCACACTGGACGTCTTGCGGTTGGCCGTCACGGACGACAAGGAGTCATTTGCTGTCATGTGTACTGCAATGGAAAAACAGCGCCGCCATGAACGAGCCGAACGGCTGAAGAAGGCCGCGATGGCGGGAGAAGAGATTTGAACCATACGCGAAACAGTTTTCGTTTGCGTTGCTTCCTCCTTTCCGTGCACGGACACCGGCGCAGGTATCGTCCGGTCCCGAGCATGAGCAACGCGCTCCATACCGGGACGCCGGCGGTATCGGTGAACGAGCCTGAAATAGGCCGCCGGAGTTCTTGAAACCACTTTACTAAACCCCGCCAAAGGAACCGCCTTATGTCACGCAAAACTCAAGGCAATATCTTCAAGCGATTTGCATTCGTGGACAAGTCGCTCATTGCGGCTGTGGTAGATGTATTCGATCACTTCGAGGCCAGCGGCAAACGACCGGGCTCTGAGAAATGGGGCATGGACGATCGGTTTTATCGCCCCGAGATGTGTGATGCGGTTTGTGAACGCTGGTGTGAAATCACAGGCCTTGATACTTACGACTTCCCTTACCACCACACCATTATCGCCCGCTTGTGGGTGTCTTTCCGCAAAGAAACTCTAGAACGCAAAGCGTACACGCGAAACATATTGCTCGGTTACACCTGGCCGTCATAAACTAGCCTGAGAGCAGCAGTGCAAAGCATATTCCGATACCCTGGCGGCAAGTCGAAGCTGCGAATTCGCGAGTGGATTTATGCCCATCGTCCCAAGACGACGGTTCAAGAATATCGAGAACCAATGGTGGGCGGCGGCGGCATTTTCTTTCACTTGGCCGACCCGGGCAAGCGGTGGATCAACGACAAGCACGAGGGGTTGATCGAAGTCTATCGAGCGCTGGCCGAGCGACCAAATGAATTTATCCGAAAGTGCCGGGAAATTGAACCGGTTCGTGAAGATGATCCACTCACGGAATCAGGTCCACGTGGTGGCAAGCCTACCAATGCTCGTCTACGGGCCATCTTTCGTAATATCTGCCTGAACGAAGATGCAGACCAGGCGTTGCGATACTACTTTGTCAACCGCACAGTCCACGGCAGCGGACGGGTCAACTATGACATTCCGTCTCGACTCTACTTCAGCAACCCAACCGGCTGGAACATCGTGGCCACGAAGGCACTGGAAAAAGCAGCCAAACACATTAAGGGCACACAAATCACTTGCGGAGACTATCAACCGCTATTCACCGAAGACGGTGAAGACGTGTGGATTTACGCCGATCCGCCCTACGCCAAGAACAATAACTTGTCGGCGTCATCACAGTTGTATCAGCACGTCTTCGAGATAGAGGATCACGAACAATTGGCCGAAGTTGTGCGAAACTGCAAGCACAACGTCTGCATCAGCTATGACGATGATTCCGATGGCATGATCCGCAGTCTCTACAAAGACTTCGACATTCTACGCGCCGGTGAGTGGGCATATTGCGGTACGACCAACAAGAAAAAGGAGCTGGGCAAGGAATTGTTGATCGTCAACTATGAGCCCGCCTGCTCTGAGATGGAAGCAGCCCATGTGATTCCGTCATCGGAAGCCATTGATGGAGCAATGACCGAAGAAGAAGCACAAGAGTGCTGCGAACGCATACGAGGGCAACAGTCAACCATCCGGCAAGACATTCACGAATTGCATAAACGACTCGGTTGGATCGCATTGGGATACCCAACGTGGGAAGAATGCATCGAGGGAGAATTTACGCACTCACGAGCCAAGATATTTCAAGAACTCAAGGCAGCCAAAGTCGAGTCTACTATCGTAGACTCACCGCCCCCCCGAGAGACGGGAAGTCCAGCCGAGTCTACTATCGTAGACTCACCGGCCACCCAAGAGGTGGGAGCACTTCCTGAGACATGGTGTCGCGAAATCGGCCGCCTCCCTGAAGACCAGTGGAAGGAGTGCTGGAACGAAGTCAAGGACGAAGATAACTTAACCGCCAAGGTCATTCGTGAAAAGGTGGACAAAAAGCTCGGCAAGGATAACAAGACCATTGAAGAACAGCAGGCCCAAATCGAAAAGTATCTCGCACGTCAACATGCTGAATGGCAAGGAGACGTGGATTCCTTTGTCGCCGCTGTTAATGTGGCGTTAACCACTATTTGTAATGGAGGTGAGTCTGATGAAAAAGAAAATATCAGCATTCCGGTTGACACAACAGAAAGCCAAGCACTACCTGAGTCTCAACACCTATCTTGGGCAGAGGCGTCTTGATCTCAAACATCAGCGCTTTCTAGAAGGGAAGATCGCGGATGGCCTATTTCACCAAGGGTGTGTTGCCGTCGTCTACCGATTCGTTGACGAGCCGGTCTTGGCGGACGGACAACACATTTGCAGTGCAGTCATCAACACAGGAAACACGGTCAAATGCGCTCTCCACGAATGGACCGAAGAAGCCGATGACCCCAATGATGCCGTAGCGAGAGTGTTTGCACAATACGGGGGTGGCAAAACGCGAACTCGAGGAGACGTGGTGTGGTTTTATGGGGTTGAAGCTGGCATGGAGGAATGGCCGCGACATTGCGTCAAGTCATGCGGCACGGCCTTGGCGTACCTGGCGGCAGGGTGTCCATCTGCGATCCAAGCCATGGACAAACAGAAGATCGGCGAAATGCTGGAGCCGAATCGTCACGACTGCAATGCAGTACGCACTCTCTTGTACCGCAACGGTGCCCCGCCTAGTCATGTCCGACGATCACCGGTAGTCGCAGCGGTCATTGCTACGACAAGGGTGGAACCAAAAGATGCCGAAACATTTTGGACGCAAGTACAAGACGGCGAAATGCTCCGAAAGAGCAGCCCAGCATTCAAGTTGCGCGAATACCTATTGCACACTGCCGTCCGAGCCGGCAGGGGCAATGGGGCCCTCGGCATCAAAAAGACGGTTGACAATCGAGAGATGTATTCAGCATGCATCAACGCATGGAACGATTACCGCACGGGGAAAAAGGTCAACGGGCGTGCTTGGCGATACCACCCTGACCGGCCCATCGTTGAGCCTGTATAGCCAGTTGTCCGCATGTACTGCGATATAATGTGGCGTGATGTAATGTCCACTTTTACTCGTTTTTTTGGCTGACGCCGTTACTCAAATTGCCTTTGAGGCAGAAAGAAGTCTGATATGTCAGCTACTCAAATCGCTACTGTGTCCGTTTCCGTTCAAATCGAAGGATTGCCGCCTGGCGTGCTGTTTGGCAGCAAGGGGCTCATGGAGGAAGAAGCCAAGCCAGAAAACAACAGCAGTAAGAAAGGAGGCAGCAGGCGAACCGCTGTTGAAGAAGCTCCGTTTCGTGCTCACTGGATGGGGGCACGCGGCAAGAGCAACTTGTGCATTCCATCGGTGATGTTGTATCGGTCGTTTTGCCAGGCGGCCACCGATTTCCAACAACCCCGTAATAAGCGAAAGAATATGTCGACACTCGTTGGAGCCACCGTGGCCTTCGAGCAAGACAAGATCGACCTGGGCACCAAAGATTACGAAGTCTTCGGCGACCCCGAACTGGGCGAATGGGTACGCATCCCGCCACGTACCGGGGCCATGGTCCGCATTGGGAGGCCGATTGTCCGCAAGTGGTCGGCCGCGTTCACCGTGCTGGTCGATGACGAAATGTGGGACGCCACGATGCTTGAAGAAATCATCAAGCATGCCGGCCGAACCGTTGGCATCGGCGCATGGCGACCACAACTGAAAGGACCGCACGGGCGGTTTGTGGTGAATGAATTTGTGGTGGGAGGGTGATGCTTCAAGACACCGTGCTGTGTGGCATTGTCTTGCGTTGCATGGATGTGCCATGACCTGCGCTGCGGTGCAATGTGATGATTTTCCAAAACAACAAAACAGCGCGATGTAATGCGATGCCTGGTCGCGTCAGGTAATGCTTCGTCTGGAGATGTGCTGTGATGCAATGATTTCCCAAAACAACCGAGAACGTGCCGTGTAATGCGGTGCAATGATCCGCCTTGCAATGTGACATGATGCAATGATTTTCACACAACCACAACAATCGGTGCGTGGCAGTGTAGTGAACGGCCATGCATGGCCATGTAATGCTGCGATGTGCGATGTGGTGTAATGCGATGACTTTCAATCAATCAAGACTACTCAACACCCAATGCGACGCCTTGTCTTGCGATGCAATATGCCGCCTGGCGATGAGTTGCCGTGCGATGATTTTCCAAACAAAACCAAAACTGTTGCCTGGTGTCATGCTGCAATGTGTAGTGATGTATGGTCTTGTGCAGCGATGTGTTGATTTTCAGTAAATCCTAAAGTCGTCCATGCGTTTTACTTAAAAAGGAGTCTTGCTTATGGTTGCTCCCAAAATGCAACAACTCAAACTGTCCGACATTGACTACGACCCGCATTACTACCCACGGGTCAACGGTAAGGAAGATTGGTACACAGTCAATATCTTCCGCGAAAACCTGCTGGCCGATCCTCGGTTGGCCAACCCATCCAAGTGTTCCGAGGCGTTTCCGCCGATCCACGTCGTCAAGACGCCGCCTGGGTACAAGTACAAATATATGCTGCTCGACGGCCTACACCGTTGTAAGGGATTCAATGCCGCCGGATTCGACGTCATCTGGGCCATTGTCGAACGGCTTCCCAAGAGCAAGTGGATGCAACGGGCCACCGAGCTGAACATCCAGCACAAACGAGTGCTAGACCCCGGCGACAAAGCATGGATTGCCGAACGGCTCGAATCTGACGGCATGGAAGTCAAGGACATCGCTAGCCTGCTCAAGATGCGAGTTGAGAGCCTGCAAAAGATTCGGATTACGCGATGCCAAAAGCTGAAAGTCAAGGAAGCCAAGAAGATCAGTCACGGCCGGTCGAATCGGCAAGTCAACGGCAAGGCTGTGGGGTTCTTGAAAGCTCCATTGGGCGAGTTGGCCAATACAAATCGAGGCACGGAAGCGTTACGACATCAAGGGCCGATCGCATCGGGAAATGTGCTACATGTGCTGAATTCGTTCATCGCGTTGATGCAGGCGGGGGCGGTGGATGAACGGAATGAAGAAGTCGCCGCGCGAATGGGGATGATTCGAGGATTAGTGACGGAAGTGAAAGCAAGAGCGTAAGACATATTGCGGTGTATTGCTTTGAATGTGCGGTGGTGTTGTGAATTGCAATGCAATGCCTTTCATCTACCTAAAACAGTACATGCTTGGCCATAACGTGCCTTGCTGTGACTTGTAATGTACTGTTGCGAACTGTCATGTAATGCGATGACTTCTCAAAACAAAACAACCAAAACAATCCCTGTTCTGTGCTGTGCAGCAATGCAGTGTTGCGCGGTGTTGTGTAATGCGATGATTTCCCGACAAACCACAATGACTAAAACATTCTTCACTGCGGTGTGTTGCACTGTGACGCGCTACGTTGTGGCGTAGTGCGATGAACTGCATTGTTATGTGATGATTACTTATAATCACTTTCACGAGGACGCTTAATAATGGTTAGACTTTCAGCTACCACCGTCACCCCCGACGATCTCGGGTGTGAGCAACCGTCTCGCAAGGACATCGCCCCCAACCCCGGTCACGCAGCCGACGCATTCGATCACTCGCCTGGAGGCGACTTCACTAATCCCGATGCCGAAGTCATCACCGACCCGCCGCCGACGCAACCCGAGCCGGAAATGCCCACACCGGAACCGGCCAAGCCGTCGGAATCGGCCGAATACGAATGCGATTGCAGAGGCAAGTGCTGGAACGTGGAAATCAACTTAAGCCAGGGTCAACCACCCGCACCAACTGACCTGGATTCTGCCCTGCAAAACGCCGTGTACTTTCTGCGACAACGGCGGCTGGCGGAAAAGAATCTGACCGTCGCCCATGCGGCCGAGAAGGCGGCTCTTGACCTGGTCGACCATTTCGAGATCGAAGAAACTGGAACCCACATCAAAGATAGGCTGTGGGACAATCGTGACGTTGCCGCCGTTCGTAACTACACCATTTCGCCAGATGGTATGGCTACACCCGACCTGCCATGGCCTGATGCCACGGCCCCCGAGCCCCCACGGCCCGACCCCGTACAACCCGAGCC
>Ga0180438_10005426_pt1 | contig 17740 bp, 20 predicted proteins | sample SS_ome_12_FD_132455 | JGI IMG/M metagenome (GOLD analysis project Ga0180438, IMG submission 132455) | Hypersaline lake sediment archaeal communities from the Salton Sea, California, USA - SS_3_D_2 metaG | ecosystem: Environmental > Aquatic > Non-marine Saline and Alkaline > Hypersaline >...
AAATATCTGCAGTATTTTTATCAAGCCCATATTTTATTATTTTTATGTGAGGCATAGGAAGAAGGGACATAAGATTCGGGTCATCAGCACATAGGAATGCTTTACCATAAAAAGGAAGGTTATTTAAAAAAATCTTAAAAGTGTCTTTTACATCTTCTAAATTTTTATATGTTTCTAAATGTTCTAAATCTATATTGGTGACAATAGCCAAGGTTGCTTGCAAATGAGCTAATGATTTGTCACTTTCGTCAGCTTCTGCTACCAAAAAATCACCTTCGCCTAACCGTGCATTTGTTGAAATATTTTTTAAGTGACCACCGATGATAACGGTTGGGTCCATTTTTGTTTCAATTAAAATGTGTGAAATGAGCGATGTTGTTGTTGTTTTTCCATGTGATCCTGCAATTGCCACACTATATTTTGTGCGCATAAGTTCGGCTAACATCAAAGCACGTGGAATAGTTGGAATTCCTCTTTTTTGAGCTGCAATTATTTCAGGATTGATGTTTCTAATTGCCGAAGAATATATCAAAATATCAATACCTTTATCTTGGCACTGGGTTGTATTATTTCCATGGTATATGTTGCAGCCTATAGCTTTTAAATCTTTTATACTTTTTTGTGCTAAATCTTTGTCGCAGCCAGATATTTTATACCCTTGAAATTTAAGAATTTGTGCAATACCACTCATGCCTATACCGCCAATTCCAACAAAATGTAGATGTGCCTTTTTTTTGTACATGTAAATTTCCTGCACGTAATGTAATGTTTATATGTTGACAATAGGATATAACTTTAGCGTAAAAAAAAGGAAATTTACAGCATTTTTTTTAATTTGATGAGCTGTTTTTTTAAGTCGAGCATTTTTTCTATGATTTCATCATTGGATGCGTGGATTGTTGTTTTTTGTGAGGCGATAATTTTTGTTTGTTTACTTGAACGTTTCATCTGCTGTTTTGCTCCTGCAATGGTGAATTTTTTCTCGTAAAGAAGGGTTTTTATGAGCTTAAATTGCTCATAGTCTTTTTCATCATAAAATCTTTGGCCCCCATCAGAGCGCTTTGATGTTAAATTGAACTCTTTTTCCCAAAAGCGTATGACAAACCTATCTATATTAAGCTTTTGAGCCAGATCTCCTATTCTGAAGCGTCTCCTTTGCATTTTCATAACTATTCCTTTTTTTTATCATTTGTATTTGTTTTATGGAATATCACTCTAATTTATATACCATTAGTTTTGTTTTGTAAAATATCAGCTATTTGATTCTGGCATTAATCTGTTTTATCTGCTATTATTTTAGAGTAATTTTTAAAAAACAATATTCTTTTTGGAGAAAAAAACAGATGAAATTTAAAGATTTATTATTTCCTATCTCTTTAGCATTGTTGACAACAATCGCGATTCAGTATTTCTTTTTTAGAAAAAATCCTGAGCCAGCGGCGGAATCTGCCAAATCAGGGCAAAGTTTTGTAGCTCCAAAATCAAAACAGGAGACAATTCCGTTAAATAAGGAAATTGATTTTATAGATGAAAAGAGGTTGCAAAAGACCACTTTGACAGAGTTTGAAACAGATTTAGCGAAATTTGTTTTCTCAAACGATGGCGCTTCAATTGATAGACTAGAGTTTAAAGGTGATATTAACGGAAAACCAAAGGCTCGTGGAACGGTTTTTCCGGTGTCTTCGACAGAAAGAGAAAATAGCTGTTTTTTGGTTGCTTTTGATGAAAAAACCCCATATTACTACAAATTTATGGGTAAAAAGGATAAAGAGGATTCTATCGAGGTTAGCTACCGTTACGATTCGCCTGCAAGCGATATTATCGTAAATAAGAAATTTACCATTTACAAAAAAACTTACAAAATTGATTTGAACGTTGAGGTTGGGCTTAAAAAACTAAAAAACAAAGAAGATGGTCAAGAGGGCCTAACTGCTAGAATATTTTTCCCATCACCACTTATGCCAGAACTTACCGACGATATTATATCGTTAGTTGTTGTCAATGAAAAAGGGAAAGTGCAAAAGATTCTCAAAAGTAAGTTAAAAGAAAATATGGGTTGGTATGACCCTAAATTTTTTGGAACAGATAGCAAATATTTTGCTCATGTAATGATAGATGATCCAGACGAATTTGCCAAAAGGGCTTACTATAGAGTTTCTGATAAAAATAAGATTTTCTCTATTTTAGAAAGCTCTAAGTTCGACAAAAAAAATTCTTGGACCTTGTCTTTTTATTTTGGGCCAAAGGAGGAAAAAGCTTTAGCCGCCGTAGATCCAAGACTTGAAAAAATATTAGAATATTCTGGCTGGCTAGCGCCAATTTCTAAGTTGTTACTTGCACTTTTAAAATTTCTTTATAAGTATCTTAAAAATTATGGTTTGGCGATTCTTGCGATTACTTTTTTAATTAGGCTTATTCTTCTACCATTTTCAATAAAAGCAGAAGGTGGCATGAAAAAGCGTCTAGAATTTCAGAAAAAATTAGATTACCTACAAAAGAAACATAAGCATGATAAAGCAGCTCTTGCAAGAGAGAGGGCTGAGCTTATCAAAAAACATGGAATGCCTGGTTTAGGTGGTTGTTTACCTCTCCTTTTACAGCTTCCGTTATTCTTTGCCTTAACGGCTGTTTTGCGAAGTTCTATTGAGCTTTACAAGGCGCCATTTTTGTGGATTTCAGATTTATCTGCCAAAGATCCTTATTATGTTTTTCCTATTTTAATTATGCTTAGTATGCTTATCCAAGCGTTTACTGTTGATAAAAAACAAAGATTTACAATGTTTGCTATGGCGTTAATATTTGCTGCTGTTGCTACAAGTTTTACATCAGGATTGGCGCTTTATATTTTTGCTAGTGTTGGACTAGGATTGTTGCAAACCTACGTAGTGAAAAAAGTTAAGGGTTGATAATAACTATGTTGGAAGATATACCATCGCTTAACAATCTTATAAAAATCTTGCAGCAGGTTCCTTACCTAGCTTCTAAAAATTTGCATCGTGTTGCGACACATTTTCTAAATATGCAAGAAAATGATGTTGAAAGATTTTGCAAATTTTTATTAGCTGCTAAAAAAAATGTGGTACGGTGTGAGGTATGTTTTGCATGGAAAGAAAGAGCGTGCGATTGTAAATTTTGTTGTAATCCAAGGCGGGACAAATCTGTTGTGTGTTTGGTAGAAACTTGGCAAGAGCTCATTTCAGTTGAAAAAACTGGTGGATATGCTGGGGTATACCATGTCTTGGGGGGTGTAATCTGCCCGTTAGATGGCGTTGGACCAGAAGATTTGTATATCGAGCAGTTGGTAGAAAGAGTTAATGGTGGAATAGAAGAACTTATTATGGCAACAAATCAGACTCCTGAGGGTGAGGCTACCGCTGCATATATCGCAAATAAATTAAAAAATAAAGAAGTTAAGTTGTCATGTCTTGCGCGTGGAATTCCTGTGGGTTCATCTCTTGAGTTTATGGATCGTTTAACGGTTTACAAGGCTCTTTCTGAAAGACGTCCATTTTAAAAATTTAAATAGAGGTAACTGTATGTTTCTTGCAAATGTAGTTGATGTTTCTAATTATGAATTGTATCAAAAGCGAAGAGAGAAATTAGTCAGCATAATAAAAAAAGAGAATCCTAGTTTAAAAAAAGGCAAGGTTTTACTTTTTGGCAACTTTGATAATGAAAATACAAATTTTAGACAAGAAAGTTCATTTCTTTATTTTAGCGGGATAAAGCAGCCGGCACATGCAATTTCTATTGATTTAGATGGTTCTTCGACGTTGCATGTTCCAAATAGTGGATGGTTTAGTAAGGATTGGTTGCTCAATGTAATAGAGCCCACAGAAAAAAACAAAAAAAAGTATAATGTAAAAAAAATAAATTACTTTGGAGAAAGGATTAGAGATTTTTATCTTGCACCATACTTCAAAAAAGATCATGTTTCAACTTTTTTAAAAACCCTTATTGCCCATGTTAGTGAAGGGGGCAAGCTTTTAGTTGTTGATCCAGATGATGAGGATTCATACGTTGATCAAAGGCGTTTTTTTGATCGAATAAGGAAATTTGTGCCTGATATAAAAGATAAACAGGTGCAGGATATTTCTTTAAATATTTCTCAAATGAGACGTAAAAAAGATGTTTCAGAAATTGCGAAACTTTCCCAGGCTATAGACATAAGTATTTTGGGTCATGAAGCTGTCGCAAAAACTATGAAGGATGGGGCTTATGAGTATGAAGTTAAAGCAGCACTTGAATATGTTTTTAATTCTAATAATGCTTATCCTGGTTATCCTTCTATCGTAAATAGCGGAAAAAAAGCTACCTTTGTGCATTGTGAAGACAATAGTTCGCAGATCTATGATGGGCAATTGCTTCTTGTTGATGCAGGAGCAAAAGTTGATGGTTATTGTGCAGACATAACAAGAACCTATCCCATTTCAGGAAAATTCACCAAAAGGCAAAGAGAGTTGTACGAAATTGTGCTTGCAGCACAAAAATATATCGCGAATATAGCAAAACCTGGTTATTGCTTGAGCGATAAAAAGAATCCCAAAAATTCTTTGAGACATTTGTTAATAGAGTTTCTTAAGAAAAAGGGTGGTTACGATAAATATTTGCCGCATGGTGTTGGTCATCACTTGGGTATGGATGTGCATGATGTCTGTAGTCCATTGTTGCCTCTCAAAAAGGGCGATGTTATTACCATAGAGCCAGGAATTTATATTCCGGATGAAAAAATAGGCATTCGAATAGAGGATAATTATTGGGTTACAGAAAATGGTGTTGTTTGTTTGACTGAAATGCTTCCAAAAGAGCCTGATGCAATAGAGCAATTTGTCAAAGATTGCAAAGAAAATAAAAGTGTTTTCGATGAAAATTGGGATGATGTAGATTAATTTTTTTCTACATTTTTTAAAAAAATTTAGCATGGTTTAAAAGCTGTGCTTTTTTTCTTGATCTCATGGTTTAATTCATTAAGCTTAAATGACTTTTAATATTAAAAAGTTTAAACACTTAAGGATAAATCGTGAGTAAAGAGATAGAAGTAAGAATAAAAATTGATGATCAATCATTAGTTAAAGCAAAAGCGTGGCTCGAAAAAAATGCTAAATACCAGGGCGAAAGAAATCATACTGAATATTATCTCAACAAACCGGCTACAACATTCTTTTTTACAGCGCCGGAAGGTTACAAAGATGCGCTAGATTATTTGCGAGTTCGTTTAACTGAAAAAGGCGACTCTCTTTGTTTTAAAAAATTTTACGAAGATCCAATAGAAAAAAGACCTCTTTATTGTGACGAGTATGAAGTTGAGGTCTTAGACGGCAAAAAAACATTAGAACTTTTCAAAGCACTAGGCTACACAGACCAAACACTTATGCAAAAAACAAGAAATACGTATAGTTTTGATTCTTTTGAGATTGTGGTTGATCAGGTGAAAAATCTTGGCATATTTATGGAAGTTGAACTAAAAACTGAAGTTTCTGATGTAAAAGTGGGTATTAAATGTATTTATGATTTCCTTAAAGCAATCGGTATCAAAAAATTTGAATTACAAAAACGCGGCTATGTTAGCATGCTTTGGAACCCGCAATTCAATTTTGGTGAAATGATCGAATTGTAAATATTATTTTTATCCTTTGTATCCTAATAAGGCCGAAACAAAAGCGTATAAGGTTAGAATTGTTACTATAGGAAGTGCTACAGTAATCAGTAATGCATCTGAGCAGGTGCAAGGAATAGTTTCTTTTGTTTGATCATTTTGCTTCAAAAGTTTGGTTTCCAATTTTTTGTTACTAATCTTGTTTATATCAATGATCGTTTCTTTGGGTTTTTTATCTTTTGGTTTCGCCTTATTTTGCATGCAAAATATATTGGAATTAATACCTAAAATGATAAAGACCCCAAGTAAAATATGTTTCTTCATAAAGTTTCCTTTATTTATTTTTTTTGTTCAATAGCGTAAGCATGATAAGGCATACCGCTAAACTTATTGAGAATGGAGCAAATATACTTATCCAAGATGAATAACCCGCTAAATATCCAGCGAGTAAAAATGCGAGCGCAGAACATACGATTGCTGGCATTGCATAAGGAAGTTGCGTATAGGCATGGTCTATAGGATTTGAGCCGGAACTTGCTGAAGCCATGATTGTTGTTTCAGAAATTGGTGATACATGATCTCCACATACAGCACCAGAAAAAATTGCGCCTAAGCAAGGTAGCAAAAGAGCTACTTTATCCAAGGTGGTAGGGATTGCAGTAGCAGAAAGAGAGGTTACCAGAGGAATTGCTGTAGGCATCAAAATTACGATTGTGCCCCATGAAGTTCCTGTAGCGAGGCCGCAGATTGTTGAAGCAATAAACAGCGCCACAGGCAAAAGTTTGATGCTAAATGAACCACTTATGATTCCTGCTAGATAGTTTCCTGCTAGCAGATCAGCCTTTATGATTAAACCCAATGTTGTTGCAAGTATAAGCATTAATATTGGTTCGTACATTATTTTTCCGCTGTTTACAAAAATATTTGGAATTTTTTTGAAAGTAATTTTTTTCCTGACTAACGCAAAAACAATGCTTATGCAAACTGCTATGATTCCAGATATAAATAGAGTCATAAAAGGTTCTTGATTTCCCTTTAAAGCTCCAACTAATGTTTTGTTGCCTCCAAAAAGCCAAAATCCGCCACCATATAAAATTCCTGTGATAATGGTAACTATAAGCGTTCCGATTGGAACAAATAGATCAGCCAAAGTTCCTTGGGTATTTTCATGTTCATTTCTTTTAATTTGTACTTCTTCCTTACCGCCCAAAAGATTTCCTTCATTTGCAGCAATTTCTTCATGTTTGCCCATGGGGCCGAAAGATATTTTTCTTCTGACGATAAAAAATATAGATGCTATAGTTAAAAAAGAGTAGAAAATAAACGGTATAGACTTTAAATACACGTAATAAGGGTCAGCTAATACTTGAACTTTTTCTGCCAAGTCCAAGCCTATGCCGTTGGCATCAAGTTGTCCGGTGATCATGGCACTCCAGCTGGTTATAGGTGCTATGATAATCAGTGGTCCGGTAAGCGAGTGGACCAAATAGGCTAATTTTGCTCGAGGTATTTTAAATTTATCTGTGAGTGGTCGCATAACGTACCCGACCGTTAAGTTACTCATGTAATCATCGATAAAGAGCATCATAGATAAAAACAAGGAAGATGTTTCTGTAGATCGTGCATTTTTTAATTTTTTTGTTATTTTTCTAGCAAATGCGGCTGCTCCACCCGTCATAGTAACAATGGTTACGAGTGCTCCGATCGCCAAAAGAAATCCAAAGGTTAGAAGTTGATCTGAATCTGTTAGCCTATCCTTCAATCGTTCTAAGATCAGCATAGGAGTTCTGAAAATGCTAAAATCGGTTGCGATTAACGCTGCACTTACAAGTCCTATGATAAGTGAGGTATTGAGCCTTTTTAACGTGAAGGCTGATACGATAACAATTATCGTTGGCAATAAAACAAGCCATGTATTGGTCATAAACACCCTTATAATTCTTTATTTGTTGCATAAGATATAAATACCTACTAATTATATAATTTTATTAGAAATAAATAAAATTATACTTAAAAATAAGCGTTTATTTATTTGACCATCTGCTATTTTTAGTCTAAATTTGATAGTGAGTCTCGTTCGACTTATCACAGTAAAATTATTGGATTTTTAAAGATTACAAAGAATTAGAGGGATTATCCGTGGCGAATAGTAAAAATAATGATTTTAATAAAGCCTTCAACTTAAACAAGGAAGACGCGAAGCCAAAATGGCGTCTAATTGATGCAGAAGGCCAAATTCTTGGTCGTATGGCTACAAAAATAGCAGATATTCTACGCGGTAAGGATAAGCCTGTTTACACGCCTCATACAGATTGTGGTGACTATGTTGTGGTTATAAATGCCGATAAAGTGGTATTATCCGGCAATAAGATGGAAGACAAAATTTATGATCGCTATACTGGTTGGATTGGCGGTTACAAAGAAGCTACGGCAAAAGAGGTGATGGCAAAGCATCCTACAAGACTTGTTGAGCTTGCCGTAAAGCGTATGTTGCCTAAAAATAAGCTAAACAGGCAGATATTTAAAAAATTAAAAATATATGCCGGTTCTGAGCATCCACACACCGCTCAATTAGGTAAGTAAAATAAACCTAGGTTAAAAAATTTAGCCGCGAGTCAGAAATTTCTGACTCGCGGCTTTTTCATGTCTATTTTTTACACTTTGCGATTTGTCCTCCGTAGCCTTGGCGAAGTAGGAAGACAGGCCTGGACAGGCATAGAAGGGGGCTATTTTCCACCAAAGAACTTAGCTAGTCCAAATAGTCTCCAAATGTCTCTGAATGATATCAAAACAAATAGTGCAAGCATGAATATCCAGCTGGCGATGAAAATATATTCCTTAATTTTTTCAGATAAAGGCTTTCTAATGATAGCTTCGATGGTGTATAGTAGCGCTTGGCCGCCATCGAGTATTGGTAGCGGGATAAGGTTTAGTATTGCCAAGCTTATGCTTATAAGTGCGAGCAAAAGCAAAAAAACTTTCAATCCTTGGGCAGCACTTTGCATGGTTGCTGCAATAATCATAACTGGCCCCCCAACGCCTGAAGTATCCCGCTTTACAAGCATATTTTTAAACATCATAACCGACATATATATATAGGCATTTGTAAACTGTATGCCTTTTTTGATAGCCTGAAATAATGGTAACCCTGGCCGGTCCACATATTTAAAGCTTATTTTAAATGTACCCAATGCTTGCAAGAATTTTTTCTTATCTAGCTGCAAATCTACCAATTGACCTACTCTTGATAGTTTTAGCTTTACGGTATTATTTTTAGATTCTTTTAACTGCTGTAATACAATCTTTGTTTCGCCTTTAACCTCTTTTCCATCTATGTTTACGATTTTATCACCAGGTTTTATACCGAGGGATTGGGCATCTTTAGTTACCGCTTCGATTGTTGGAGTGGTGGTTGTAGCGTAAAGAAAACGTGTTTTAGGTAGGCCCAGCATGAAGAGTAGGCAAAAAACAAAATATGCAAAGAGTAAATTAAATGCTATTCCTCCGCCAATAACCAGCATTTTTTGGTAATACGGCTTTGAGTCGAACGATTCGCGGTTTGTTTCTACGTATCCGCCCAATGGTATGGCTCCTAAAGAGAATTTTGTTTCACCAATCTGCTTTTTGAATAATTTTGGCCCGAAGCCTATGGCAAATGCGGGGACATTTACCCTAAATAGCTTGCTAAATAAAAAATGGCCAAGTTCGTGAAATCCTATGATAAAACCTATTCCAAATATGCCCAAAAATATTAAAATGAGGTTCTTTGATAATAGAAAACATGGGTTAATTATGCTCATTGGAAGCTCCTATCTAGTATTGACAGTTTTTAAAATATAGATACAATCAATGTACCAGACTTGAGTCATATTACAAAGGCTTTTCTATTTTAAGTTGTCAAAAGTTACATGATTTGCATTTTTTCGATAATTTTGCTTGAAAAATTTTTTAAAAAATGTACAATACTAATAGAGTTTATCTGTCTCTTTGTTTGGATATTTAGCAAAGAGATTATGTTTTTGAAGTAATCTTATAGTATTTTTTGGTATTTTTTGTTTAAAAATTGGGAATTTTTTATTATGCCTACGATCAATCAGCTATCTAGATTTGGAAGAAAGAAGAAAAAGACCAAATCAAAGAGTCCTGCTCTTAAAAAGTCGCCTCAAGCAAGGGGTGTTTGCACAAGGGTTTTTACGGTTACGCCTAAAAAACCTAACTCGGCCCTTAGAAAGGTCGCTCGTGTTAAACTTTCAACTGGAATAGAGGTTACAGCTTATATCCCAGGTGAAGGACATAATTTGCAGGAGCACTCGGTTGTTCTTGTAAGAGGTGGCAAGGTAAAAGATTTACCTGGTGTAAAGTACCACATTGTTCGTGGTGCGCTTGATTCAGCAGGTGTTGAAAATAGAAAGCAATCACGTTCGCTTTATGGTACAAAGCGTCCAAAATAATAGTTCAAGAGGATTTAAGATATGCCAAGGCGTTCAAAAGGTGGTTTTAAAAGAGAAATCGGTGTTGACTTGAGATTTAAGTCGGGCCTTATTCAGAAGTTTATAAATGTTATAATGAAAAAAGGCAAAAAGAACGTTGCCAGAGATGTGGTTTATGGTGCCATAGATATTTTGGCTAAAAAGGCCGCAGCTGGAGATGAGCAAAAGGCAATAAAGTTCTTTACGGAGGCGTTTGAAAAAATTGTTCCTTTTGTTGAGGTTAGATCCAGAAGGGTTGGCGGTAGTGTATACCAAATACCAAGGGAGGTTAGATCTGACAGGGGGCGTGCTTTGGCAATGAGATGGATAATCTCTGCAGCAAGGGCGAGATCAAATAAAACTATGGCCGAGCGTTTAGCGTTTGAAATTATGGATGTGCATGCTGGGCGTGGTAGTGCGTTTAAAAAGAAGTTGGATGTGCATAGAATGGCAGAGGCAAGTAGAGCATTTGCCCACTATGCTTGGTAAGGTTAAAGGTATTTGATGAGTATTATTCCGCTAAAAAGATATAGAAATATAGGAATTGCGGCGCATATTGATGCGGGCAAAACAACCGTTACAGAGAGAATTCTGTATTATACCGGTATTTCGCATAAGATTGGTGAAGTTCATGAGGGCGAAGCTGTTATGGACTGGATGGAGCAAGAAAGAGAGCGTGGTATAACTATACAGTCTGCTGCGACAACTTGCTTTTGGAAGGATTATCAAATAAATATTATTGATACTCCAGGTCACGTTGATTTTACCATTGAGGTTGAAAGATCTTTGCGTGTTCTAGATGGAGCTGTATTAGTTTTCTGTGCTGTTGCAGGTGTGCAGCCGCAGTCAGAGACTGTTTGGCGACAAGCTGAGCGCTACAGTGTGCCTAGAATAATATTTGTTAATAAAATGGATAGAGTAGGCTCTGATTATTTCAGAGTAGTTGATGATATAAAGCAAAAATTTGGTGCTAGGGTTATCCCTATGCAAGTTCCGGTTGGAGCGGAAGAGAGCTTTAGTGGAATAATAGATGTTTTGACAAGAAAGATGGCTACGTTTGGCGGCAAGATGGGAGAAATTCTTGAGTGGTCAGATGTCCCGGCGGAATATAAAGATAAAGTTGAAGAAGCTAGAAGTCTAGTTGTTGAGGCTGCGGCAGATTTAGATGATGCTGTTGCAGAAAAATATTTGAATGAAGAAGAAATACCAGTTGAAGATATCAAAAAAGCATTGCGTAAAGGTGTTGTTTCAAGAGAAATAACTTTGGCTTTTTGCGGTACAGCATTTAAAAACAAGGGAGTTCAACTTGTTTTGGATGCGGTTGTTGATTATCTTCCGTCTCCTTTGGATGTTCCTCCGGTTGAGGGAATAATTCCTAGGACAGATGAGAAGGTTATAAGAAAAACAGATCCAAAAGAGCCATTTTGCGCTTTGGTTTTCAAAATTGCCACAGATCCGTTTGTGGGTGTTTTGAATTTTGTCAGGGTTTATTCTGGTGAGCTTAAGTCTGGTTCTTACGTTTATAATGCTAGAACGGAGTCTAAAGAGCGTGTAAGTCGTTTGCTTAAGATCCACTCTAATAAGAGGGAAGAAATTCCAGTTGTAAAAGCTGGTGATATTGCTGCAGTTATTGGTGTTAAAGATGCGATTACTGGTGACAGTTTGTGTGAAGCGAAGAAGTTGGTTCTTCTTGAGCCAATAAGAACCCCAAATCCTGTTATATCTACGTCTGTTGAGCCTAAAAACAAGAGTGATTATGAAAAGATGGCGTTATCATTAAAAAAGATGATGCAGGAAGATCCATCATTTATTTTTTCTTACAACGAGGAGACAGGCCAAACAGTAATATCTGGTATGGGTGAGCTTCACTTAGAAATTATTGTAGACCGTTTAAAAAGAGAGCATAAGGTTGAAGTTGCTCAAGGCAAGTTGCAGGTTGCTTACAAAGAAACCATACAAAAGCCTTCTGAGGCAGAAGGTAAGTATATTAAACAGTCTGGTGGTCGTGGACAATATGGACACGTATGGATTAAATTTGAGCCTCGCGAAAGAGGCGAAGGATTTGAGTTTGTGAATGCGATTGTTGGGGGTACTATACCTAGAGAATTTATCCCTGGAGTTGAAAAAGGCTTGAAAGAGGCTATAACTTCTGGTATATTAGGTGGCTATCCGGTTGTAGATGTCAAGGCAACTCTTTATGATGGTTCATATCATGATGTTGATTCATCTGAGATTGCGTTTAAAGTTGCGGCTTCTATGGCGTTTAGGGAGGGGATGGCAAAAGCTTCTCCTGTATTACTAGAGCCTATAATGAAAGTTGAGGTTGACACGCCTGAAGAGTATATGGGTGATGTAATGGGAGACCTCAATAGCCGAAGAGGCAGAATTATGGGAATGGAAGAAAAGGCTGGAAAGCAAATTATTACAGCAGAAGTTCCCCTTGGAGATATGTTTGGATATGCTACTGAGCTTCGTTCTATGTCTAAGGGAAGAGCTGGGTATTCTATGGAATTTTCTTGTTACAGAGAGGTTCCGAAAAATGTTCAAGAAGCTATTACAGGTAAGAAATGATAGTGAAATATAAAGAAAGTATGTTTGCTAAAATAATTAATTGTTTGGGAGAATAAAACAATGGCAAGAGACGTATTTGAGCGTAAAAAGCCTCACGTTAATGTTGGTACAATCGGTCACGTTGATCATGGTAAAACTACATTGACGGCTGCTATTACTAAAACTTTGGCGGAGAAGGGTGGAGCTAACTTCAAAGCATTTGACGAAATTGATAATGCTCCAGAAGAAAAAGCACGTGGTATTACAATCGCAACTTCTCACGTAGAGTACGAAACACCTAAAAGGCATTATGCTCACGTTGATTGTCCTGGGCACGCAGATTATGTTAAAAATATGATCACAGGTGCGGCTCAGATGGATGGTGCTATTTTGGTTGTTTCTGCAGCCGATGGTCCTATGCCCCAAACAAGAGAGCATATTGTATTGGCAAAAAACGTTGGTGTCCCATCGCTTGTTGTTTATCTGAACAAGGTTGATATGGTTGATGATCCCGAAATGATTGATATGGTTGAAGAGGAAATTAGAGAGCTTTTAAGTAAGTATGATTTCCCAGGTGATGATATTCCTATCGTAAGAGGTTCAGCTCTTAAGACTTTAGAGGGTGATAAGTCTGAGGTTGGTGCGGGTTCCATAGATAAGCTTATGGAAGCATTGGATTCATATATACCAGAACCAAAAAGAGATATTGATAAGCCATTTTCAATGCCAATAGAGGGTGTATTTTCAATTTCAGGTCGTGGAACAGTTGCAACAGGAAGAATTGAAAAAGGGCAAATTAAAGTTGGTGATGAGGTTGATATTGTAGGCTTTGGTGATACATTAAAATCTGTTGTCACCGGAGTTGAAATGTTTAGAAAGATTTTGAATGAGGGTCAGGCGGGTGATAACGTTGGTCTTCTTCTTAGGGGTGTCAAAAAAGAAGAAATTGAGAGAGGTATGGTTGTTGCTGCGCCTGGATCGATAACTCCTCATAGAAAATTTAAATGTCAGGTTTATATTTTATCAAAAGATGAGGGTGGAAGACATAGCCCATTCTTTAATGGGTATAGACCACAATTCTATTTTAGAACAACAGATGTTACAGGTGTTGTAACTCTCGAAGGTGGAAGAGAGATGGTAATGCCTGGCGATAATGTTGAGTTGTCAGTAGAATTGATCTCACCTATAGCAATGGAAGAAGATTTGAGATTTGCTATACGTGAGGGTGGTAGAACGATTGGATCTGGAGTTGTTACTAAAATTATTGAGTAATTAGGTGATTAATCGATGAAAAAACAAAAAATAAGGCTTACTTTAAAATCATACGATCATCAATTGCTTGATAAGGCAGTAAAGCAAATTGTTTTGACAGTAAAGAGGACAGGTTCTGATATTGTAGGGCCTGTTCCTATGCCAAATAAGGCTCGCTGCTTTACAGTGCTGCGTTCGCCACATGTAAACAAAAAGTCTAGAGAGCAATTTGAATTAGTTTCTCATAGAAGAATTTTGGATATAATATCTCCTTCGGATCAGACTATGGACGCGTTGATGAAGTTAAATATTTCATCCGGTGTAGATGTGGAAATTAAATAAGCATGGAGTTAAGGTCAATGGTTACGGGTCTTTGGGGTAAAAAAATAGGAATGGCGCAGGTGTTTGCGGGAGAATCGGTTATACCGGTTACTGCTGTGGATATATCTGGATGGTTTGTGACTAACATCAGGACGACTGAGCGTGATGGTTACAGCGCTGTTCAGGTTGGTCGTGTTAAAGATAAGTATATTAACAAAAAGTTTGATATTAACTGGTTGAAAAAACTAAAGCAGAACTTTTCTTTTGTTAGAGAGATTAAGTTAAGTAAAGATATCTCTGAGGCAGAAGGAAGCCCGGTTGTGATCGGAAAACCTGCGGATTTTCTTTCGATATTTCAGGAAGGTGATTCTGTAGATGTCTTTGGGAAATCTAAAGGTTGTGGATTTGCTGGGGTTTATAGGAGATATAACTTTGGTGGTGCTCCTAAATCTCACGGTTCACATATGGGTAGAAGAACAGGGTCTGTAGGTTCTTTTGCTACACAAGGTAAGGTTATGAAGGGTAAAAAAATGCCTGGACAAATGGGAAACAAAAAACGTGTAGCTAAGAATCTTGAAGTTGTAAAGATTGAGAAAGATTCTGATATTGTTTTGGTTAAGGGATCGATTCCAGGAAAATCCGGCTCTTTGGTTTTTCTTAGAAAAGAAAAAGTGATTTAGGTTGATTATGGAAAAACAAAAAAATACTGAAAAACAGCCTAAAAGTAAAACTAAAAAAGTTGCTTTAGCTGGAACAATTTCTTTTAAAGATTTGGGAATAGAAAAAAGTGATAGACCTGTTTGCAAAAAAGGTTTTGCTACTTGGGTGCGAGTTTTGATGCAAAATTGGCGCCAAGGTACGGTTGCTTGTAAGGGGCGTGCGGATGTGTCGCTCTCGGGTAAAAAGCCTTGGAAGCAAAAAGGAACAGGTAGAGCCAGGGCTGGGACAGCTAAATCTCCTATTTGGAGAGGTGGTGGTGTTACCTTTGGTCCCCAAAAAAGGGTAAAAACTCTTAAGGTTTCAAGAGGAACAAAAAAGAGAGTTTTGGGCGACCTATTGTTTGGTTTTTTAGACAATAAAAAGGTAACATGTTTAAATTGGGAACTTAAGTCAGATATACCTAAAACATCTGAGGCATATAAAATTCTTAAGGATGCGGATTTAGATTCTCAAAAGCTTGTTTTGTTTTTAAATTCGAATGACCTTTTGACACAAGCATCATTTGCTAATCTCAAAAAGGTAAATATCCTGTATTTTGATCAGGCAAATGCATTTGATTTAACTAACGGAACTCGTTGGTTAGTTTTGAAAAAAGATTTTGATGCTTTTAAGGAAATGGTGTTGCAATGGATTTGAATCTTTATGATGTTATACTCGGGCCTATAATGACAGATAAGGCTTACAAGTTAAACAGAAAATTTAAAAAATTAGTTTTGAGGGTTCATTCTCATGCGAATAAGCCGATTATAAAAGAGGCTATTGAACGCTTGTTTGATGTGAAAGTTGAAAGCGTGAGGGTGATGATAAGAAAAGGTAAGGTGCATCGTTACAATAGGCGAAAGACTCAAAAGTCTTCGATCAAAAAAGCGATTGTTACTTTAAAGGAAGGTTATTCTGTAGACATTTGGGATCAACCAGGTGTGACTGTTACCCCTTCTGAAAGTGCAGGAAAAGCTGTAAGCAAAAACCCCAAAAAGGTTAAATAAGCTACAATTTAGGAATGTTTTTAAAGGTGTAAAATGGCGATAAAACGTAGAAAACCAGTTAATCCGTCTTTGAGGTTTCAAACCTTTATAGACAACTCGGATATTACTAAAAAGAAACCGGAAAAGTCTCTTGTTGATGGCTCGTCAAAAAGATGTGGCGGTAGAAATGCTTATGGTAGAATAACAACCAGGCATAGAGGTGGCGGGAGCTCAAGGAATTATAGAATTATAGATTTCAGGTGGAGCCAAAAAGATATAACAGGTAGAATTGCTTCTGTAGAGTATGATCCCAATAGGAATGTTCGTATTGGGTTAGTAAACTATAAAAATGGAGCAAAAAGATATATATTACTGCCAGAAGGATTGAAGGTTGGAGATAAGATTATATCAGGTGTTAGCGTAGATGCGAAGACCGGAAACAGCATGCCTTTAAAGAATATTCCTGTTGGCTTTACCGTTCACAATGTTGAAATTACACCGGGATCTGGGGCTAAATTTGCTAGAAGTGCTGGAACATCTGTTCAGTTAGTTGCAAGGACCGAGACTCATGCAACCCTAAAGATGCCTTCAACCGAAGTAAGGCTTGTTCCAGTGGATTGTTGGGCAACAATAGGTGTTTTGGGTAATGCTGATTATAAAAATATTTCCTGGGGCAAAGCAGGAAGAAGAAGACATCTGGGATTCAGGCCTACAGTTAGAGGTATGGCTATGAACCCTGTCGATCACCCACATGGTGGTGGTGAAGGCAGGTCAAAATCTGGATCTCACCCACGTTCTCCATGGGGTAAAGGATGTAAGGGTACTCGAACAAGAAAGCGTAAGAGTGATCTTATTTTGAGAAGAAGAAAAAGCAAGAAATAGAAATTTTTAGACAGAGGTATAAAAAAATATGGCTAGATCTGCCAAAAAGGGCCCATATGTTGCTCCTTCCTTAATGAAGAAGGTGGAAAAAGTTAAAGAATCTGGAAAACGGGAGATTATTAAGACTTGGTCTAGAAGAAGTATGGTATTGCCGGATTTTGTGGGGTTAACTATTGCTGTACATAACGGTAAAAAGTTTATTCCAGTCTTTATAACGGAGAATATGGTAGGCCATTATTTAGGGGAATTAGCTCCTACTAGAAAATTTGTTATGCATAGTGGCCAAAGAAAAAGTGGAGCTGTGCCGACAGGAAAGTAAATATAAAGTTGCTCCTTAGGGATATTTCGTGTACATTATATATTATGTAAGTACTTTAATTTAAGGTAACAAAATGCCATTTGAAGCTAAATCGAGATATATTAGATATTCGCCTTTTAAATTAAGGCCGTTGGCGGACGAATTAAGAGGCAAAAATGTTCAGCATGCTCTAAGTTGGCTTGCTACGCTTGCTTTAAACAGAAAGGTAGAGCCGCTAAAGAAGGTTATTGAATCTGCTGCTGCAAATGCAAAGAATTTGCAGAATGTAGAGGTTAGTGATCTCATTATAAAAACAATCTGTGTGGATCAAGGACCATCCTTTAGGTATTATCAGCCTGGAGCTATGGGTAGATCAAATCCTCGCAGAAAGAGGTTAAGTCATATAAGTGTAGTTTTAGAAAAAATACAAGAGGCTTAGTGTGGGACAAAAAGTACATCCAATAGGATTTCGTTTAGGCGTTTATAGAGATTGGTTTTCTCGTTGGTTTGCAAGAGATTCCTATGGAAAACAAGTTTTAGAAGATTTGGAGATTAGAAAATTTTTGCGTTCCGAGCTTTCACGAGCGGAAGTTTCAAGGGTAGAAATTGAAAAGGCCGGAGACAGTATTCGTATAATTATACATTCAGCTCGTCCTGGTATGATCATAGGAACAAAAGGCCAAGGAAT
>Ga0180438_10005427_pt1 | contig 17734 bp, 15 predicted proteins | sample SS_ome_12_FD_132455 | JGI IMG/M metagenome (GOLD analysis project Ga0180438, IMG submission 132455) | Hypersaline lake sediment archaeal communities from the Salton Sea, California, USA - SS_3_D_2 metaG | ecosystem: Environmental > Aquatic > Non-marine Saline and Alkaline > Hypersaline >...
GTCTTGCTTGCATGGTGATCTCCCTCAGTATCCGAGCATCCGTTGAAACCGACGATAGGAGCGAGCTTGCGAGAGGCTGATCGTCGGCGCCGAGGGCTTCTTCTTCCACCCGCGATAACCGAGATCCTTCATCGTCTCTCGCCACTCCCGCTGCCTCTTGGCGAAGTTGAAGAACCGAGTCCGGAAGGCCCGAAGCACAGGGCGCCAATGAGGCTTCCCGCGCTGTCCCCCGCGACCGAATTCCAGCCGGATGGCCTGGAAGGCCAGATCCGGAACCGCCACTGCATCGGGCATGTCCTTCTTCTTTCTCTTGCCGACTCCCCGAATCCCCTCTCGCTCGATCTCCGCCTTCCATTGACGGGCGTCGCGCCGGCGAGTTCGCTTCACGAACATCACTTCACGACGCGAGACCTTCCGCGAAACGATCGTCGCTTCCGACCTCTTGGGGAAGAACGGAATCTCATCCACGGGCCAGGGGGAGTGTCTCGCCAAGATGGAGATCGCTTCCGGAGTAGGCCTCTGACGCCGACGAGGCCGAACATACAAAACGGTCTCTCTAGCGTCAACACGGCGAATTTTCTTGGCCTTTGGCCTTGAGCGGATCGCCCACGCCGCCTCGTCGTCCGGAAGACCGCGGACCTGAACCACGCGAAGGCTCTTGCGGTACGCACGCCAATCGCGACGATTCGGGATCGCGTCCTTGACCTCTTCGAGGACCTCCTCCGCGGAGCGATGGGGCACCGAGGACAACAAGCTCCTCGTCCGATCGGGCCACTGCTCGATCAGCTCCATGGACTCCCGGTAGCCCTTGTCGGCCTTGAGGCGGATCATGACGCCCCCATGAGGCGCCGATTCGTATCGACGATCGCCTCCGCGAGGGTCTTCTTCCGCTTGCCCAGAATCTGCACAAGCGTCACCAGCGTCGAACCGTCCTTGAAATCGGGCCGAGACACCCCCGCACGGGACAGAGGCCGCATCGTCTCGAAGTACGAAACGTGCTCACGACAGACACCGATGAGGCGCTTGTGACCGCGAACCACCACGCCGTAGTCGGACTTCTGCGCACACACGAAGCACCAGTCCGCGAAGCGTTCCTCGCTGAGGGGGCCTTCGTAGTCGTGGAAGGTGTCTCCGCGCAACGGAGAGCCGCACTCGTGGCCCAGGCAATGCGGCAGGCCCCTGTCCTTACCCTTCCAGTACTTCGCGCACGTCGCGCAGACAGGCGAGAGTCCCTCGGCGAGGGCAGCTCGGATGCGGTCCATTGTCAGGGGCATGCTCCCTCCGTCCCCTGCTGGAAGAGCTTCCGCTCTGGCGTCATCGCAGTGTAGCGCTTCAGTTGGAAGGTGAAGCCGACGAAGGCCGCTCCATCGAAGAGGTGCCCGTCATCCGAGACCTGGATCACATCGAAGAAGTAGCCGCCGAAGTTGGGGTCGCCCTTACCCATGCTGAACTTGTCGAAGAAAGGGATGTCCCAGAATTCAACGATGTCCCCCTCGATCGGAACCGGAACGGAGCGGTCCTCCCACTCCGCGCGAGCAACCCACATATCGCACCGCCACTCGATCGCGGCACCTTCCTCGCGCGTCTCCGCCGTGCTGGTCGGATACGCCACAAAGGCGTCCAGCTCGAACGGCCCGCGATAGGACATCGAGATCGGCTCGCCGTAGACCGGGTCGTAGGTCGAGTTGGACTGGTCCTGCGAGTAGTATTTGATCTTCGTCCCGGAGATCGCGGTCGACTCACGCGCCCAGAGGTCGAACAGTTCGAGCTCGGAATCGCCCAGGAACATGGGCGACGTGCCCACCTCCTCGCCGCCATCCGCACCAAGGGACTTCGAATCCCCGGGACCGCCCTGGGGGGTCAGGTCGCCGTCGAGGTCGGGCACGTTATGGTAGCGCTTCGCCACCGATCACCCCGTGATAAAGGGAAGAGGGAAGTTCGACCGCATGATGTCCTCGTCGAGCTTCTCAAGCTCCTCACGGCCCTCTTGTCGGAGTTCGGCGCCGTCTAGCTGGCGTTCGCCCTGCGCACCGGGGAAGCTGGGGTACTTTCGACGAATGCCGCCGAGGAGGACCTTCGCTTCCGCCAAGCACTTCCGCTTGATCAACTGGAAGTCGAAGTAGTCGAGCTGCTCGAAGGTCAACGAGGTGCTGCGGTAGAGCAGCTCCATGTCGTAGCTGGTCGTCGGTTGCGGGAGGATGAGGACCTTCCGCGTGACCGGGTCCCACTGCCAATTGAAGTCGGCGGAGATCACACGCATCGCGGTCTCGCTGTACTGGACCGCTTGCGCGTAGCTCGAGTAGAGCCCCGCACTCTCCGGCGCGGCGAAGACGTCGTAGGGGACCGCTTCGTCCTCCAACAACCAAGGCGCGAACACCAGCGAGATGTCCGTCGGGTTGCCGGGCATCGCAACATCGATCACCGCGTCGCAATCCTCGGGCACATCGTACTCGACTTGGCCCGAGGTCAGACTGATCCTCGCCTTGCGCATCGCGCCCTTGTGCGCGATGAACCACTCCTTCGCATCCTCGATGATATCGGCCAGGTTCGCCGGATGGAGTTCGACGCGAACGCGCGGCTCACCAAGCTGCCGAAGGACCCAGCGCTTGAGCTGGTCCTCGGTCATGAGGTTGCGATTCGGCCGTGGCATCGTCAGGAGGGTCACGAGATCAACCCTCCAGGAGTTCGTCACACTCGCGCAGCACGGTCTTGCGGCCCTTGTGCGCGGCCTCGTAGGCCCTCACAACCTCCACGTCTTCGGCGTAGAGGTCCTGCAGGGCCTCTACGACTTCGGACACGTTGAGGGAGTCGTAGTCCTCGATCGGGAACGCCTCGTCCTCCCACCCCGCGTCGACCTCCTCCGGGTCCACAGGCACAGGCTCCGGAGGGTCGTACGGCTCGAACAGAGCCGGCGCCAGCGCGGCGACCTCTTCTCCGACGACCTTGCCGGGTTGGATCCGTCCCTTGTGGAAGAACAGGATCCCGTCATCCTTCTTGCGGTACAGCATGCTCCACCTCCTCGTCGCTCTCGAGGGCGCCCATTCCAAGGTAATCGCCCATCTGGGGGTCTGCTGCCGGCGCTTCGGTGGCCGGCCCTGATATCTCGCGGAGGATCACCGCCTCCGCAGCGTTTCCCGGCTGTGCCAAGAGCCGCTGCGAAGGAGCAGGGTGCGGTGATCCGTTCGTCCGAGGAGCTCGAGCAGGGCGAGCTCGCCGGGGCTCTGGCGCCGAACGCGGGGGAGGCACTCGGGCTATCCCCAAATCTTTCCGAAGCTCCACCAGGGACACGCGGAGGTCCGCCAGCTCGCTAGCGATGCCATCCAGTCGCCCGATGGTCGCGTCGACCACCTCGAGCATCAAATCGGGTGCGAAGGAGGTCTCTTCCTCCTCCTCAATGGCGTCCGGTTCGAACTCCTGCGGAGGGGGCTTCGGCGCGCTCAACACGCCGAGATCCTTCAACTGCGCGAATACGTCTTGGTTGCTCATCTCCGTCTCCTTCCTTACGGATCGTCCGATCCGCGGGGTTGCGACCACTGTATCGGTCGCACCCATCCCCGTCCAGCACAGGAGACCCCCCGTCAGTATAGACGCCGACGAATGCAAAAGAAAAGGCCGACCTTCTGTCACGCGCACTCTTTACACACGCTCTAGTGTAGGCTACATTGAAATCTCTGCGGTCCACCTCCTTGCCGCACCAAGGGCGTCAGATGCAGGTCCTGCTTTCCAGTTACTACCTCCTCTCGTCGGTTCCACCGGGGGAGGCGCCTGTGTAAGCACACCAAGCGCTCAACGAAAAGCCCCTCCCGGTCACACCGACCACGAGGGGCTTTTCTTTTTCGGGAGAGCGGCGACGATGGTTGCGGATGGAACGAAACGACAAGCGACATGCACCACATCAACGGAAGAGACGTTCCGAACGCAGACCACCACGACAACCTGACCCTCTTGTGTCCGAACTGCCACCGCCTAGCGCATCGCGGCCTCATACCGAAGGAGGAACTGAAGACACTCACCGAAATCCTGCCGGACCACTGGCAGGATGCCTACTATGGATAGGGGACACACCCGGGCATAGGCGAGCCCAAGGCGCTGTAAACGCCCCGCTTCGGCTGTGATGGTTCGACTCCATCTGTCCCCATTGGGAGCGTCCCACAGGGCAAACGTTGCAGGTTCGACTCCTGCCTCTCCCATTCGGAAGGTACCGCTGCATGGGCGGCAACTGGCCTTGAAAGCCAGGGCGGGGTAACTCCCGGGGGTTCGATTCCTCTACCTTCCTTCCCCATACAGCAAGGCGTACTGTATGGGCCGGCCCAGGTAGCCCAATGGCAAGAGGCGCCACGTTGAGGGCGTGGAGGTTGGCGGTTCGAATCCGCCCCTGGGTATTGCGGAGAGGTGGCCGAGCGGCAAGGCTCCCGGCTGCTATCCGGAGGACGGGTGAAAACCCGCGGAGGTTCGATCCCTCCCCTCTCCGCTAGCCGAACTAGCCCAATGGCAGAGGCGCTCGGTTTAGGACCGAGAGGTTCCGGGTTCGACCCCCGGGTTCGGCATGAGGCCGCGTAGCCCAATGGCAAGAGGCGTCCCGTTCAGGGCGGGGAGGTTGTCGGTTCGACTCCGACCGCGGCTACTGAAAAGTATATTGCACGTCGTGCAATATCATGCCGGAGTGGTCCAACCAGGCAGAGGCGCTCGTTTCAAACGCGAGAGGTTGCGGGTTCGAATCCCGCCTCCGGTATCCTGACCACACTGAGCCAGACGCACAAAGCCCCCGGGCTGCTGTAGCAGCGCGAGGGCTTCCAGGCCGTCCTACCGCCTCACGGCGGCGCCGGGCTTACAGGTTCTGGACGCGGAGCTGACCGTAGTACTCGCTCCTGAGCAGCTTCTTCGCGTAGCGGGTCCGCAGGCCCTTCCGGAAACTCATGTCGTTCGGGTCGAGGAACGTGGGAGTCACCTGCAGCGGAACGTAGGGAGCCCAGACGTAGCCGCTGTCGAGGTAGCTCGAGCCCTTGAGCCCGACGAGCGCCATGTCGCTCTGGAAGAAGGGATCGATGTAGACGATCCACTTGTGCATCAGCGTGCCCTGCTTGTACACGCCGAACTGCCCGTGGTGCGTCATCGGACGCGGCATGTCGAGCGGAGCTCCGTACTGCGGCCCCGTGACCCAGATGGGACGGAAGTCGCCGTGCGTGGTGAGCTGCTCGATCAGAGCGCTGATCTCGGGCGAGGTGACGATCCAGTTGGCGGGCGCGCGGAGCGTGGCCTTGTGGATGGCGTTGGACACCCGGGAGAAGCTCGTGACGATGCTCCGGAGGTGGTCGACCTCGGAGATGCCAGCGGGCGGGACACGGTCGAAGGTGTCCGTGGTGCCGGTGGAGGCGAGGAAGAGGTCCGTGATGATCTCACGGTCGATCTCGAGCGCCATCTCCTGGGCGGCGGCGCTGACGAGCTCGGTCTCGGCCTCGATGCCCTGGAGGGCGCGGAGGTCCTCGGCGGCCTCGGAGCTCCAGAGGGCCTTCAGGCGACGGCTCTCGACCTGGATGACTGCCTTCTTGACGTCGAGCTTCATCCTCGGGAGGAGGGTGTTGAGCTCACCGTCATAGCGGTAGTACATCTTGACCTGGTTGCCGTTCACCGGGATGGTGCCGAAGCGGACACCGGCGAGCGCTCCGTTCGAGTAGTTCAGGGTACCCGCAGAGAGGTCGGTGCTCGTGTCGGCGGCACCCGTCGCGAGGAATTTACCTTCCTGCACGGTGCTGCCATCACTGGCGTCGATCTCCCGGATGATGACCTGAATGCCGCGATCGGTGCTCGGCTTGTGGACCGGCGTGAACGCCAGGTTCGCGGACAGCGCGGTGGCTGCCGGACCATAGTTCGTGCCGTCGCCGGTGACGAGAACCTCACCATCGACGTACTCGCTGGTGTAGTTCTGGTTGAAGTCCCGCGGGAAGACTTCGCCGGCAGTGACCGCGCCCTTGGAGGTCCCGTAGATGTAGTCCAGGTAGAAGACCGCACCCTGGGGTGCCGTCATCGGCTGGACCGAGACGATCTCGTTCGCGATCAGGTTGGGGAACACCCGGGTGAGAACCGGGAAGATGAACTTGGTGAAGTAGCCCACGTTCAGAGCGCGGGTCTCCTCGTTCATCCGACGCAGGTCGCGCGCCTGGTTCTCGAACAGCATGGCGAGGCAGCCACGCTTGTAGCGGTCGAAGGGGGTGTCATCCCCCATCCCCTCCATCAGGTCGTTCCACTTCTCGATCAGAACCCCGACCAGCCTCTGATCGGCGATCGTCCCGCTGCTGTCTTCGATGATCATTCGACGAGCTTCCACCTCGCCCTCCTCTTTGGCAAGAGAATATCAGAACTGGCTCAGGCCCCCGGGGGCAACAGTGGCCTGATCTCTTCTAGTGTGACCGGTAGTCCGTTGTAGCCCCCGGCGTCCTCTGTGACGGGCTGGCCTGAGCGCTGTCGCTCCTTGGGCCAGGGCTCCTCTTCGTCGAGGGGAGTGCCGCGATAGCCGCCCCCGAATTGCTTACGTAGTCGGGCCGACACCTCGGCCATCTGCTCACGCGACTTGCGAACGGGACGGTGGTCCTCAATCAGCTCGTCCACGTCTTCTTTGTTCTCGAGACGTGCTGTCTCGAGAACGCGTCGAATCTTGTGCGCCTCGGGATTCTTCTGGAGCCGTTGCTCCCCGTAGAGCTTGAGGCCTGCGGCCCGCAACCCTCCGAGAGCCTTCTCCAGAGCCTCCTCGAGTTTCTCCGAGCGCTCGACGAGGGCCGCGCGTTCACGCTGGGCCTCTTCGTGCTGCTCTCGACGGTGCGCCTCCGCCGCAAGCTCCTGCTCGTGGATATCTTCGATCTCATCCACGACGGCGTCGACGCGCTCCTTGAACTCGTCCGCCGAAGTGTACTCGGAGATATCACCCACCAAGCGTCGAACACGGTCCGCCTCGGGGTGACCCGAGATAGCGCGTTCGAGGTAGCAGAGGTAGCCCGCCGTCCGGGCAGTCTCCTCGAGCTTCGAGCACGCTTGCTCGAGTTCCTCGATGCGCTCGTCGCGCTCGGAGAGCTGGCTTCGAAGGTCCGCGATCTTGGCCTCCTGCGCCTGGGCGATCTCGTCGCCACTGGCGGGGGCGCCGTACGGCAGCATCAGCTCCCAAATCTTGTCGAGAGCCGAGGCCTTCGCCGCCAGCGCCGAGTCGTTCGCCACCTCCTCACGGACCTGGGCCTCGACGGAGGCTCGGAGCTCGCCCATGCGATCGAGGACCTCCGTGGCGAGCCGCTCGCGAAGGGTCTCCTCCGCTTCGGCCTTGCCTTCCGCCCGAGCCTGGTCGAGAAGAGCCTCCAGGTCGGAAGCATCCTCGTCGACCTCTGGAATCTCGTCGCGGTCCTCGTGCATGTGGAGCTCCACTCCCTCGAACAGGAAGCGACCGGAGTCGGCGTCGACATCCTCGCTCACGATCTCGGGATAGGCGTTCTGGTCGGCGGGATCGGCTACAAAGTCGAAGGTCACGAGCTTGTAGTCCTCCTGCACCACATCGTAGCCGCGATTGTCTGGCTTCGTCGAGCCATATCCGCGTGAACTGACTCCAACGCGGCACCCGCTTCGCAGGAGCGCTTCGAGGTCACGGCCCCGAGAGGTCGGCAGAATCTCGGCCTCGCCGTACACCTTGCCGTCGGGGGAGACCTGAAGACCGGTGACGATGTGGCTGACGCGAGACAGCTTCGTCTTCCCATCCGTGGGATGATCGAGCTCGCCGAAGACCTTGCGGTGACCGAAGCTGGGCTCCAGGCGTCCGATCTCGCGCTCCCACAGGCCCTTGGGGTAGAGGCGCTTGTTCTCGGTCGCTTCGTCGTAGCGTCCGAATTCGCCTCGAACGCGGAGACGCCCGGTCTTGCCTTCGATCAACTCGAGGGCGGGTGAGTCGTCGAGAAACTCGCGCAACACGGGCAAGCTGTCGACCGCCACCGCGTCTTCTGTCAGCACGTTGTCTTCCATCTCAATACCGCCGCCACCGAAAGTTGCCCTTGAAGGGCGTGAAGTTCAAGACCGATTTCGACTTCTTCTTGACCTTCCTCTTCTTCCTGTTCTTCGTCTTCTCGAATCCGACCAGCTCAAGCCGCCCGCTCGAATACGCCGTGCGGCGCTTGCGCCAGCCCGGACTCAGTTTCCCTCTTCGTACTCCTCGTCCTCGTCGTTGTCACCTTCGACGATGCCCTCGTAGAGTTCGGCGCCGTTGAGAACGAACCGGGTCTGCTCTTCGAAGGCCTCCAGGACGTCGGCATCCTCTGCACCGAATTCCTCGTTCTCGAGGGCCTCGGCAAAGGCGTCCGCTGCCTCGGCGAGCTCTTCGTAGGACTCCGCCATCTCGTCGAGACCTTCGTAGTCCTCGGTCTCGTGAAAGTACGCGAAGGCCTGCGACAGCATCTCGGCGATCTCGGAGATGTGCTTGAAGCCGGCGATGGCCTCCTGCGCCTTCGACTCGTCGACTTCACCCACGAGCCCCTCGATCTCCTCGAGAGTGTCCATGATGTCGTCGTCGTAGTCCTCGCTGGCCGCAGACGCGCCGCCCATGACGTTCGTCATGCGCTTGCCCTGCTTGGCCATCTGAGCCATGCGCTTCTTACCGAGCCGCTTCTTCAGCTTCGTGTACTTCTTGCTGAAGCGTCGACCGGACGCACTCTTGCGGAATTTCTTCGCCGCGCGCTTGAGCGCTGCCTTCTTGCCACGACGCTGCTTCTTCCGGATGCGGGACGCCGCACGAGCGAGCGCTCCGCGCGCCTTCTTCTTGAACTGGACCTCGGTGAGCGCGTCGAAGTCGGCCCCCGCCGCGTCGATGTCGTTCTCTTCGAAGAAGGTCTCGACGACCTCGTCGAGGTCCTCTTCGTCGAGGTCCTCGGGGTCGATGCCGGCCTCTTCGAAGACCGCTTCGAGCGCCTCGAAGAACGCGTCGACGTCGAAGGTCCCTTCCTCGTCGTCTTCACCGAGCGAATCGAAGTCTTCGGCCTCGTCGTAGTCCGCGAGGTCCGCGACGTCTTCTTCCCGCGAACGCTCTTCCTGCAGCTCCCCGCCGGGAACCTGGAGCCCGAGAGCCTCGAAGTCCTCTGCGAGCGAGGGCACAACGATGTGCTTCATTTGTTCCTCTCCTCCTAGTCCGCGGCCTTCCACTGCTGCGCGACCGCTTCGATGAACCTGACTGCTCTTTCGATCTCCGGATAGAGCTCCAACACCGTCCCGTAGAGCCTAGCGAGCGGTACGATTTCGCTCAACTGCCAAGCTGCACCCTCGAGCACGGAGCGGACACTACCCACATCGTACTCCAGATCCTCACAGAAAGCCTCGAACGAAGGCTCGAAACTACCCGAAGAGTCGGCGCTTTCACGCAGACGACCTCTTGAGCTTTCCACCGAAGCCCCCAACGCGTCAAGAGCTTCCACGAGTTTATTGATTCGCGCAACCACACCATCGCGGCGAGCTTCCACCTCGCTTTCGGACATCGGCAGAGCGTCCGCGACCGTGAAGTCCAGCGCTTCCGGGGGATTGCACTCCCCGTCGATTGCGACGCCTTCAAGGAAGGCATCTACAGCGCTGCCCTTCTCCGCCATCAGCTCCTTCCAGGGGCGGGGCGCGTTGATGTGCTCCGCGATGATCCTCTGGACGAGTTCGCTTTCTTCATCCCGCTTCGCAGGGACCATGGGGGCGATGCTGCGGAGAAGGTCGAAAGCCTGGTCCGTACTGCCCGCCATGAGAAGCGCAGCCACTTCACGGGCGTTGCTCTCAACGTGGTCTTTCGCGTCGGCTGGCAGACACGTCCTCCGCCCTTCGACGGCGAAGAGGCCCTTGCCGTGATCCGCGAGGCGAACGTGCCAGAGCTCACCGCTCTCGTACGAGACCAAGGCGCTCTTCGCGAAGGAGGCCTCCAGGCAGTAACCACTGCCGAGGAAGTCCGCCTCATCGAGTGCCTTCCGCACTCGCTCGATGCGCTCCTCGTAGCTTCCTGCACGAAGCGTAGCGAGCACCTCTTCGTCGATGTGGTTACGTTCGGTCATTTCCGGACGGCGTAGTGTAGCGACTGCATCAAACCGCGGAGCTCATGTACTTTGCGCCCTATAGCGTAGTTGCTGCGGAGGACGCGGTCAATTTCACCCCGCATCTGCTTCCGATCTTCTCGACCGGACTTCTCAAGCTCCTGCAAAGAGATAGCACCCGCACCCTCACCGATCAAGTTGGCCACCGGGCTACGACCGGTAAGCAAGGGGCGTTGGGGAGGCGGATTCGACATGGTCATGCCGCCCATGCCACCGCCCATCTGCTTCTGCATGGCGGCCTCTGCCTTGCCCTGAACCTCCATCTGGTGGATGAGTTCTTCGTCCCGCTGCGTAAGGACGGTGTGGATCTCCTCATCCGTGAGATGGTAGACGTTCGACAGCATCCACTCCCGCGAGACATGCTCGCTGACGCGAGAAGCGAAGTCCGCCCGCGCGTTCCGCACTTCGAGCTGCGCAAGCTCGAAAATCGAGTTCGGAACGGTAAAGCGAACATCGAATTCGACCTTGTCGGGCGGGATGCCGATCGCAGCCAGGTGGACACGGCAAATCTTCTCGATGCCGAGCCGCATGTCCTGCTGCACGCGCAGGATCGTGCGCGCGAAGCGGACATCCTCGCTCGACAGAATCGCTCTGTTGACCCCCTCTTCCTGGCTCAGATACGCCTTCGGAACGTGAAGCGCGGCGAAGAGCTTATTGAGGAAGTACTCGATGTCCTCCATGTGCTGCCAAGACGGACCGCCGAGCACCTCCACGCGGGTCGACTCGGAGCCGTTGACGACGGGGATGAAGATGTCCTCGTCCTGGGCGAGCATGTCGAGCTTGAGGTCGAGCTTGTTCGTGCGCGGGTTGATGTAGCGTTTCTTCTTGTACTGCTGCCGCACGGTGTGAAGCAACCGAAGCGCCTCGTTCATGGGGCGATTGCCAGTGTCCACGTAGAAAGCGAAGCGCTCAGGCGCGCGCTGCAGCCGGTAGATCAACGCCGCATCCTCGAGGAGCACAAGGCGCTTCCAGACCCATCGCGCCGGCTCGAGAACCGAATTGTGGACCACCATGCCCTCGGCCACGAAATTGTGACCCCTCGCCGCGATCTCGATGTCGTAGACAGGACCCTCGCCATCGGCCTCGATCGCCTCGACTTTCTCGAACAAGAAGTCGCCATCCGACAAGGGGGCCTTCCTGTAGTAGAGCAAGTAGCCCTTCCCCGAAAAAACCTCCCGACCCTTGATAATGCTCGTCCGCTCTGCCCGCTCCCTGATATTACCGCTCACCCAACCGAGACCGTCAATCAGATTCTTCAGGTCTCGCAGGAGCCGCTCATTACACAGCTCGATATGATAGTAGGGCTCTGGCCCCTGAGTCGTCTCCCACCCGTCTGCATCTTGGAAACCCTGCACGAAGGCCTCACGCAGCTCACGGGAGCAAGTGTAAACCCAGGAGGGGACCCGCTTCCTATGAGCACCATCAGTCCACCCCAAACGGCGCAACAAGCTCACAAGGACCGTACTCGATACGTAAGACTGCCTCTCGACACCTTCCTCATCTCGAATCCGGGCCACATCCAAGCCCAAGGCCCGCAGCAGTCCTTCGTAGTAGAGGTTCTGGTCTTCGTTCACCCCACGAGCGAAATAGACCTGGCCATCTGTCACCCAGCCGTCCCCCAGGAGGAAACCCCACAGGCGCGCAATGTCGGCAGTGACGAAGTCCGGAAGCGTCAAGCGCGCGTCTCGAACAAGAGCCGTGGCACCCTCGAAGAAAGGGAGCCCAACAGACTCGAAGAATCGCCGGGCCTGCGCCCGCTCCAGCGAGCTGTGTCCTTCCAGGAGCTCTTCGAGCTGACCCCGGGTAATCCCCTGCGCCGCAGCGGCTGGTCGGATCCCTTCGTCACGTGGGGCGTACGAGTTCACCCGGGAGCACTCGCGAATAGCCGAAGCCCCCCGCTCTGTAAAGCGAACGCGAGACCGCTCCTCTTCCTTCAGGAGTTCCAAACCGAAAGCCGGAGGCCCCTTCATCTGCGGCATGTTCGTGGCCACGCAGACCTTGTCCCCGAGCTCGAGTTCCCCTACAGGGACCCACTGATTGTTCTTGCCGCCGTTCCAACGAAGAACAGGATGCTCTGCCGTCAACCGAAGCTCCCGATGCTTCGTCCGGAGCTTGAACAACGGCTTTGTGCCGCTGCACACTTGGTCTTGCACCTTCGACGTCCGAAGCATCCCGGCGTGTCGGAAGAGCACCCGGTCCCCGGGCCGCACATCCTCGATCGCCTTGGCCCCCTCCGTGGTCCACACCCGGGAATCGCCCGCCAAGCAGTAGCCGTAGATCGAGCGGCGATGCTTGCCACGGTGCCGGAAGTGAGCCACCTGCCACGGCTCGAATGGAACGACCTCGTCGTACCCGGTCGTCTTGTCCGGCCCCCAGCGGTCCGACTTTGGCGACGTGCGCATCTTCTTCGAGACGAGGTCGTGAAACTCCTTCGGCGTGTACCCGATGCGACGATTGAAGTCCTGGACGAAGCCGTAGAGCTCTCCGCGCGGGCCTTCCACGCGACGGACCGTGTGCGTCGGCAGATGGTTGAGCGCGACCACGCCCTCCTCGGGGTGGACAACGATCTCCTCGTAGTCGTTGCCGTACTTGCACATGGTGCGGCAGATCGACCACTGGTCCTCCTCCACGCGGAGAACACGATGCAGGAAGTCGTTGAGCAACTGCGCCAAGTCCTTGTCGGGGGAGTCCACCCAGACGCGCTTGTTCGTCGGGGTGTCGGGCTGCGTGGCATCGTCCGCGTAGATGTTGAGCGTCGCCGCGACCTCCCCGTAATCGTCCATCGACTCGTAGTCGACGAAGCGGGACATGAGGTCCTGCTCAAGCCGCAGGTAGTCGGCGATCACGTCGTACCCGTAGCTCTGCAGCAGGTCGTACGACGTGCCGGGCATGAAGGAGGAAGTCGCGCCACTTGAGAGGCGCATCTGAACCTGCTCCTTGTCCCTAGCGAAGAGACCTCGAACGCGCCGAAGCGTATCGCCGAGAAGGCTCATCCCCTCATCCTCATCTGCTGGGAGAAGGCATCCATGAAGCCTTCCGCGTACTCTGGCATCGCTTTGACAAGTCGCTCCAGGACCAGCTCCCGCAAGCGCAACAGCGAGCAGTAGTCCGCAGGCCTCAAACCGGCAGACTCCAATCCGTCCGCCACAGCCTGAGCAGCGAGAATGCCAGCTTGGCGCACCACCTGCTCATAGTCGAGCAACTCCGCGACCTCCTCCGACCGGTCCGCATCGAGGGCAGAAGGGGTCACGTCGGACGCAGAGTCCGAACGAATTCCGAACACAGCTTCGAGGACGTCGTCAACTTCGACCATCAGTAGGGTACATCCGTGCCTTGCTGAATGAAATACGCGAGCACCGGGTCGTGCGCCGCGTCCGTCGCGAGCGTATCGTTCGAAACGGCGTCTCGCCGGCCCGCCGCAATCGCGTGCTGCTGCTCCACCATCCACGCCGCCGCGTCAGGGTCATCATGGGCAGAGATACCCTTGAGGAGCGGAAAGGGCAACACCGAGGGTTGTTGCAACAAGCCGAACAAGCTCCCCGCGAGTGCATCCGCGACGTCCTTCGACCCGGTCTCTGGCTTCACAATCTTGCGGCGCTCCCAGTCCGCCTCGAGCCCGCGGAGCTGCGAGAACAGAGGTTCGTACTGGTAGCAGGAGACGCGACCCTCATAGATCGCCGTCTTGACGTTCTGGTAGGGGTCCCACGTACGGTCCATCGAGATGGAACTCGTTTCGAAGCCCGACTTCTCGAGCGCCTGCAACGTATTGATCGCCTGCCACTGGTCCATCGACACGCTGCGGATCGGGATGCCGTGCTCCACCATCTCGTAGATGAGCTTCCGATAGAGGGCGAAGTCGAGCTCGCCTCCGATAGGGGGCACGATCTCCAGCACGAAGTCCACCACGTAGGTGGGCGAATCGTCGGTGTAGATCATGCCGTGCTCATCGCGCCGGCGCACGCCCTTGGTTCCCGCCACGTGGGAGACGCAGAACCCTGCGGAGCAGTTGTTGAGCGCAGGGTCGATATGGACGTGGCGCGGCGAGGCCGGGTTGTATAGCGGCTGGAAGACCGTCGTGGGCCGACCCGAGTAGTCCCGGACCGTGACCTTCTTCACCAGGCGCTCCCACACGAACTGACCGCCCTTGTCCGGGTCGAAGCGCTCGACCGAGAACGGGTGCTGGCGCGTTGGGTCCTCCATCTGCGTGATCTTGTGCACGCGCTGGATGAAGGGGCTCAACGCAACAGTAGCGACGCCTGCGAAGTCGCGAATCGCACCCTCGAGGTCACTCTGGAAGTCCGTCTGGAAGTCGTCCGGGACCTCGATCAGCACCGTGCGCTCGGGGAGGTCCTCCCGCAGCTTCGTGAGGTCATCCTTGTCGTGCACGAAACGCGACGGGGTTTGCTCGTTGCCGCACAGGACCCAGAAGCTGCGATCCATGCTGTGGTCGGACTGCACGTCCCAGAGCGCGTAATCCCGCACGAAGACTGTTGGGTCGTCTCGAGCGGCGACAATCCGCTTGGACAGGAAGGACTCCCGTGTCGACTTGGAACTCGGCAGGAAGAGCTTCCACTGGCGCCGGTAGCGCGAGATGAGGCGCCGGCGAAGGTTGTCGTAGATGTCCTTCGCCATATTGACTACTCCGAAGCGGTTGTCGTCGCGCCGAGCGCGCCGCTTCGGCATGAAGTTGCTCTCGTCGATGAGCGCCGCCACCGGGCTCATTCCGAGAGCCCCGCGCGGGGTCGTTGCCTTGGCGACCACAAGCACGTCGTTGGGGAAGCGGATGTTCTTCTGCGTGATCTTGAACGGGAAATTCTCGGAGAAGTAGGGGCTCTGCGCGATCTTGCCCACCACGTTCTTCAGGACGACCTCCTTCGCCAGGTCCTCGCTCGCAGAGAAGCCCGCGATCGACACCGGGGTGTCCGGGGCGAGGCCGAAGGAGAGCTGCGGGTCGCGCATGCAAGAAATCTCGTACAGCACGCGGCAGATGCCGATCGAGCAGACGAAGGTCTTGCCGTACCCGATGGCCCCCGTGAAGATGACCTCGTTGTAGTCGCCCTCGAAGATTTCGACGAGGTCGTCGTAGAGCTTCGGGTACAGGATGCTGCACGTCTCGCCGAGGTAGTAGTCGTCGTAGATGAAGGTCTTCATGTCGACCGGCTGGCGCAGATAGTGCGCCGTCGAGAGCTGGTCGATGAGCCGGCCGCCCTCGCCGAGGAAGTCATAGTCCTCGACACCGGAGGCCTCCTCCAAAATCTTGAAAAGAAGCGCACGCTCCTCGGGGGAGAACTTCTCGAGGTCCTTGACGATGAGCTGTTCGAGCTCGTCGACTGTCTGGGTCGATCGCGACCTCCCGAGGCCGTGCTTGATCATGCGGCCTCCTCATCCTTCTCCGGGGAGACATCGATCACCTCGTCCTCCTCGCCGACTTCCCGCTCGCGCTTCGCCGCGAGAGCCAGGAGGCGGTCGGACATCGAAAGCAGCTTCTGCCGCTTCTTTGGGCTGCCCATGATCTCCTCGAGTACGGAGTTGCCCCCGGCGACCGCGCCGGCCACCTCCACGGTGCCGATGCTGCGCTGGACGAGCCCGAAATCCATCTGCACGTCCGCGTATGCGCGCAGGATGTCCTTGGCCGCCTTCACCTCACGGTGCGTGCCCGGGAGCAGCTTGCGAACGTTCTTCTCGATGTTGAAGTCGATATCAAGGCGCTCCTTCTGCAGCCGGTAGAGTTCACGGAGCTCCTCGAGCACGTCCAATCCTTCTTCCATCGTCTTCACCGCTTGCTTATGGAGCCTCGGCAGCGTGCCCTGGACGAAATGGTTGGGCGGGATCTCGTCCCGAATCTCCGACAGAGCACGCTCCAAGCGCTTCGCGCCGATGTCGTTGAACAGACCCAAGCCGGTCTGCACATGCTCGGCCGCCTTCGCGAGGGTCCAACCATGCACCAAGAGCTCCCGGACCTCCCCATACTGTTCGTGCTGCAGGATCCGCAGGGCCAGGTCGCTCGGCTCAGCCTTGCGCCTGCTGACGGGTCCCATCCGAGTCTTTCCGGGGATGTCCATAGTAATTCCGCCGACATCCGGGGCACCATACGCCCTTTGCTATCGCAAAGTGTACGGGTTGTGGAGGCTGCTGTCGATATCCCGTCTTCCGAGGGGGTCAGTGAATCTCTGCCCAACTGTAGCCAGAATGCGCGTCGACCTCGACCGGAACATCGGGCAGGAAGGGTTGGATCCCCTCCTTCATCCCCAGCTCGATCTCGACCTTGACCTCCTCCACAAGGCCCTCGTCATCGCGGGCCTCAGCGATGATCTCGTCGTGCACCATGTGGACCATTCGCACGTCGTCCCCGAAGCGGCGGAGCCGGTGGTAAACCTTCCACAAGGCGTTCTTGAGGCCGTCCGCGCCGGTGCCCTGGTCCGGAGTGTTGCCCGTGACATAGACCTGCCCCTCGCGCCGAGCCACGAAGTACGTGTTCGGAACGACCGGACACCACACAAAGGCGCCGTCTACATCCCGGTCCTCACGATGACCCTGAAGCACCTGCACATGCGTGCGCTTCAACAGGTTGACGACGTAGTGCCTGCCGCCCTTCGGAACGTTCGAGAGCTTCTCCGACTTCGGCTCGTACTTCGACATATCGCGCTCCACGCACGTCGTCGCCACGCCTGCCAGCACGCAGACCACCTGAAAAGCGTCGGCGGCCGCTTTCGACCGACAACAGAAGCGACGACGGCCGCCATCCTCTGTCCACCCATCGCCAAGGAGCATTACTTCCAGGAGTAGCTGCGCCTGCTCTCTCGACAACCCGTTCAGGAAGCCTGCCGTCGGGAGACGCCCCGGGAAAGCCTTGTGGAGCCTCTCCGCGTGCTCCCTCCGGAGTTCCCACGTCACTCGATGCCCGTGCTTCGGATAGTAGTAACGGCCGGTCAACACCTCCGCTCCGAGGCGCTCAAAGAGCGTATCGATCCGATCGACCTTCTCCGGATTGGCCCGCGCACTCTGATACAGCCTCGCCACCTTGCGCCCCTTCTGCTCGCACAGAGTGCCGTCCGTGAAAAGCCACCCAGCGAGCTCCACGAAGTCATCTGAGAAGGTCGGCTTCGGACCATCATAGAATCCGACCCGATGGATCCTGTGGTCCCCCCATTGCGAGAGACGATCGCTCGTACGACACACATCCTCGCCAGAGTGCTTGTCACTCACAAGCCACCTGTGCTCCGGAGTCGTGACCGCATTGAATGTCCTCGATCGGAAAGACACCAGACGACCCTTGTAGTCCGGAAAGAGCTTCAGATCCGTCATCGGCTGCCATTCCAGCGCACCCGTGTCCGCGCTCTTCGTCAGCAGCACATCCTCCCTCCGAAGGTCCGGCCCCTTCACCCACCCTCGCCGCGTGAGCGCCTCCGTCTCGGCATCGACGCAGTTGTAGAAGTTGTTGTAGTCCGCATCCGACTCGAGGTAGCGCAGCCGGCCGCCGAGCGTCCTTGAGAAGCCCTTCGGGCGCTGCCAATTCATGACGTGCCGCTGCCAACGCCGCACACCTTCGTACGCCTCGAAGAAGCGATTGTAGAAGGTCGTCGCCTGCTCCTCCGTCATCTTCACGCCGTAGTTGGCCCACGCATACGTGACCAGCTTCTTCGGCATGA
>Ga0180438_10005428_pt1 | contig 17732 bp, 14 predicted proteins | sample SS_ome_12_FD_132455 | JGI IMG/M metagenome (GOLD analysis project Ga0180438, IMG submission 132455) | Hypersaline lake sediment archaeal communities from the Salton Sea, California, USA - SS_3_D_2 metaG | ecosystem: Environmental > Aquatic > Non-marine Saline and Alkaline > Hypersaline >...
GAAAGAGATGGCCCCCTGGGAAGCCCGACTCGACCGGTCAGCAAAGCTTCCCAAATACGACATTACCATCAGGCCAAAGAGTCAACCAGCGGCGGTATTTTAGTTCCTGCCGCTCGCCTTAGAGAACGCTCCACCCCGCGAGCCGACTGCGGAGGAACTGGAGGCGCTGCTGCATTGGCAGATTGGTGAGAGCTATGGCCTGTGCTCGAGCCAAGAGCAGCGGCGCGAAGCCCGCCGCGTCATTGAAGGATCATGGATTGGAGTCTTCGACGACTACATCACGGATGGCCCCGGTTACGCCGGGAAGGTGATGTTCGTTGTATGGCCCGGTTCGCCCAACATGTTCCACGTGTTCACGTGGAATCGTGACGGAGCGATGGAGTCTCAACGGCTGGAGTGGTGCGGCCGAGATCTTGTGCAGGCGTCCGATGCAAGGAGGAGCCTCAACGCAGCGCTGGAGAACGGGTCGAACGCCTTGGTCATTGGGGCGGCCGATCTCCTGCGGGTGTGTAGGCAATACGCCTCGGACTGCGCGACGCGGATCGCGGCGATCCAATCCACGGAAGGGAGAGACTGCCTGTGCAAGGACAAGGACGACCATGACCGGCATTGCGACGCCGGTGAGCAAATACGCCACTGGCAGGCGACCAAGATGTCGGTTGACGCCGTCATCGCAAAGGCGGAAGGAAGAGGATGATCAAGTGCGGGGGCAGCCGTAAATGTCCCCGCCAGCTCCAAGAGGGAGCGACGCCAGGAGACCGAAAGGCGTGCCGGCCGTTGGCAGGCCGCTTCCCGCGCACTGGCGGACAGAACCAACGATCCAGAGTGGCGGCAGCTGTCGCTCGCCCACTCACTTGCTTTTATTTCCAGCAGACAACGGAGCGGCCATGACCCTCCTTACCGACCACACCATCGACGCCGCCCCCGGCAGCGGTTACGGACGCTGCCCGGCGGCGCCGGTGTGGATTTCCGCCGGCCACGAAGGCCGGCGAGTAGTTTTGTTACCCCCGAAGCCATGGGCCAGTATTTCAAAGCTGCCAACATCGACAAAAAGGAAGTTGTCTGTCCGTGGTGCATCGGCGGCGGCGCCAAGCTGTGGGAGTGGGCCGCCAACAGCTACGGAGCGATCTTTGTGCTGCTCCTGCGGAAAAGCTCGCAGACCGGCGGCGGCGACTACCGGGATCCGTTACCGCGGTCCGACCGGGAGTTGCGGCTGGATGGGAGCGAGAGCCCGGAGGAAGCGCAGAGAGCGATGCAGGACGGGATCGCCCTGGCGGTGGCGGCCGAAGGGATGCCTGCCGGCATCCCCCCGGACAGCGTTGTCGGCCGCTGGGCGGGCGACCGGGTCGTGCTTATCGGCGACTACGATGAATCGCAGCTCTGGGACGAGCTGCCCACGTACCGCAACATCAGCAAGGAAGTTGTGGAGGCGTGGAACCGGTTCATCGAACTCGACAACCTGCGGCTTGCGTTCCGCGAGGACTGCTGCGGTCGATAACCCGTAAACGAGAGGTAGCGGGGGCGGCCGTAACCGCCCCCGACGCTCCCCCTGGGAGCGACGCCAGATGATGGCGGGCAGCGTTTCCCTTTGAGGGGAACCAGTCGGCCGGTCACCGGCGGGATTTCGTGGCTATCCTGGATGGCCACCTTTCTTGAGTGACTGCCACCTCTCGGCAGCGCACTCCCCCATCGAGTGTGGTCCGCGGTACGTGCCGCGGCGCCGATAGTCGTTCCTTTCAGATGGAGGAGTGTGATGCGACCTGAAAAGGTGATCCGGTTCGGCGGCTCGATCTCGGCCGCGGTCTTCGTGAACGAGATCGAGACGGACGGCGGAAAGAAGTCGATCCGCAACGTCCGGCTCCAGCGGCGTTATCGCAACAGCGACGGGGAGTGGAAGACCAGCGACTCCCTGACGCTGGGCGATCTTCCCGTGGCGATCGAGGTGCTCCGGCTGGCAATGCGGCACGTGGCTGCGTGCGAGTCGGCGGTGGAATCTTCGGACTAGCGCGGCGTGTCCCGCACGCGGCGGCGTCACGGAGGACGCCGCCCCGTCGCGAGACCCCTGAACGAGAACCTTGGAGCCTTTCCCATGAAGACGAAACAGAGCGGTGTGATCCGGGCGGATGAGGCGTACAGCAAACTGATGGTGCTGGAGCGTCTGGGCGTGTCGCAGAAGTTCTGGGACAAGCTGCTCGACGACGGCCTGCCCTTCACCAACGTGGGGCACACCCGCTGGGTGAGCGGGCGGCAACTGATCGATCATCTCGAAAAACACTCGACAACCAAGCAAGTCGTGGCAGAATAACCCCTGACTCCCCTTTGGCCGATGGCCCGCAGACCGGAAATCGGAAACGTGCGGCTCTACCCGGAAGGCCGCCCGCTTACGGCGAGCGACAAGAACGGGTACGTGCTGAAGTTCTACTGCCCGATTCAGCAGAAGCGGGTGCGGCGGAACTGCGGCACGCGGAACCGCCGCCAGGCCCGCGGGATGCAGCGCGAGTGCCGCGAGCGGCTGCTCAACGGGAAGTACGTCGAGTCGGGCGGGGCGATCACCGCCGCGCAGACGAATACGGAAACGAAGATTCGGGCCGTGTTGTCGCCGGAGGACGGTCCGCCCGCCAAGACCTGGCAGGAGTGCTACGACCGCTACCGGGACTACCAGAAGAGCCGGATACGCGACAACTCACTCGACCACGCCCTGTCCCGGCTGGGGATCGCGGAGCGAATCCTGGAGGCGGCGCGGCAGGACGACGGGCTGCCGGAAGGCGGACCGGTCGGAGAGTACATGACCCTGGAGTCGCTGGAGTACCTCCAGGACCGGCTGCTGGCTGGCGACGAAAGCCGCTTCGACTCGCGATCCCCGACGACGGTCAATACGATGGTCGGCGCGGTGATGTCGTTCGTCCGCTACTGCCACGCGCACGGCTGGTTGGAGAAGGTGCCCAAGCTGCACAAGCTGGTGGTGGACGAAGTGATGAAGGGCCGGCCCATTTCGCAGAAGGAATTCGACGCGATGCTCAAGGCCGTGCCGGCGGCGGTGGGCAAGCAGCCGGCCGAGTCCTGGGCATTCACGCTCCAGGTGCTTTGGGAAAGCGCGTTCCGCGTCGGCGACGTGATGAACTTCTCCTGGGACGACCAGCGGCGGATCCACCCGGTTTGGCCGGAGCGGCCGGACCAGCGGGCGACGCTGATCGTTCCGCCCTCCCAGAAAAACCGCAAGGCCCAGGAGATACCGATGCTTCCCGGCCTTCGCGATCTGTTGGAGGGCATCCCGAGGAAAGACCGTCACGGCTGGGTCGTGAACCCCCAGGCGGTCGACTACCAGGTTCGCTCGCGCGAAGACTGGTTCCGGCCGACGCCGGACGACTTGGTCGAACTGACAGGGCAGTACAGCAACAGCGCGATCGCCCGGGCGTGCGGCGTGACGGAGACGGCGGTCCGGAAGTGGCTGGCGGAGGAGGCGATCACCCGTGAGCCATCGGCGAAGATCGCCAGGGAAATCCCACAGCGTGCCGTCTCGCCTGTGCGGCGCCGCGCAGAGCAGTACTGGCCACACCGGAGAATCGCGTCGGGCCGCCGGCTGACGAAAGAGCACGTGGGCCGGACGATCGGCCTGATTGGGAAGGAGGCGGGGATCGTCGTGCAGCTGGAAGACTCGGAGAGTGGGAAGCGGAAGAAGTACGCCAGCGCGCACGACCTGCGCCGCGGCTGCGCCCAGCGTCTGATCAACGCCGGGGTCTCGGCCGAGACGCTCAAGCTGGTCATGCGGCATCGCGACTTCGCCACCACGGAAAAGTTCTACGGCGCGACCCGGGCGGCCCAGTCGGCGGCCGAAGAAATCTACGAGAAGCTCGCGTCCCAAGGCAGCCAACAGGAAGCGGCGGGAGTGGACGTAATCGCGGAACTCTCGGCGGAGCAGGTCAACAAGCTAAAGGCGCTGCTGAAGATGCTTTAGCGGCGAGTGCCGCCCGATTGCTCGAAACCGAAGGCTTTCGGCAGTGACGCCGAAAATCCTGGGGTCGTGCGCTTGTTTCTGTGGGCAATCGTCTCTCCTACTGCTTCTGAAAGACCCTCTCGATTTCTTCCCTGGCAACGCGAATGCTGATCCAGAAGTCCTCGTGCTGTCGGTCGTGCAGGCGGATGACCAACTCGTCTCCATCAGCAATCATCCCCATGACGATGTTCTCTTTCTTGAACACCGGCAATCGTTCGTAGGGATACCGGCCATCGACGCTTTCTGACATGGAGCGAGTATACGCCGGTTTTCCCGCGGCGCAAGTCGATGTTGACGCGATATTGGGCGGTTGGGAACCGGCCGTCACCGCTATGGGGGAAGAAACGGCCCTTGCATCGCAGCCAACTTGATGACACCGCAGAACCAGCCGGATGCGAGTAGGCCACTCCCTGAACCTGACACCAACCAAATTCGGCGACGTGAAAACGATGCCCGGCCGGCGAGACCTGCGTGCGCAACGGGTTGAAGCGTTCGTGCGTCGGTGAATCTAGGTACGAAACAGGACAAACCGCACGCAGCCTGCGCATGCCTCCCAGGACGGTTCGAACTTGGTTGCTTCAAGCGGCGTCGGACGATGCGGCCGAGGAGGGCATTGCCTTCGCCAGAGCGGTCTCCATAGTAGTCTATTCGCCTAATTTGGATGGTTCGCTAATGGCGTCGAAATTGCCCTTCACGCGAAATCAACGTGACAAGGCCACAAGTCGAACCATCCCCAGCGGCCCATCGCAATTCCAAGTTTGGCCGCATTCGGCGACGCACAGAAGCCCGCGGGCCGATGAGACCTGCGTACGAAACCCGTTGAACGGTTCGACTTCAGGTGAATCTGGCCTGCGTGCGAATTGGGACGAAGGAGGAACTCGGAATTTGTCGTTTGGAGAGGAAAAATCGGTCTGACAGAGTCCGACCAATTACCGGGAATTCGTTGGACCGCCTGCCCGTATTGGGCGCCGATATAGGCCCCTTAAGTCCGGCTGCACTAGACACTACCACACGCGCGGAGATTTATCGACCGCAGAGAAATTGTGACGATCTTAAGACAATTAAGACAATAGAATCGAATGTGCGGCATCAGTGGGAATCTAGCCCTACGGCCTTAGTGGGGGCTGCAATCAGCACGCAGACGGATATCGGTAGCAATCAACTGGGCTGTCGCAGACGGCTTTCTTCTTGGACGTTGTCTTCAGTTTTTCGGCGCCGTGAGTTCATGTCTGTGGGGTGCGGCTATGTCGATTGGCGCCCTGAAGATCCAAGCCCTGTCACTGGAGGGGTGGAAATTGGCGTCGTGGCCGCCGATGAAGATGGAGGCGTCTCCAAAGGGAGAAAGGGCGAACGTCCGGGGAGCTACCAACGCGGGTTGGCCGGGCGAGTAAGGTCCGGCTACTTCCTGTACGGTATAGCGTTGATCCGGACACCGCACGGCGTAAATTGCGCCCGCGTAGTAGCGGCTTGGCTGCCACATCAACTCGTCATTGTGGTAACGACTCGCGAGGACTCCTTGCAGGCCAACGAAATGGCATGTTTCGCCGGTCTTGGGGTCGGTCACCGGGTAAAAATCGTTGTAGCCGCCCAGGACGTGAAGAACCTCGCGGCCAAGTTTCTTGCTCATCAGATCGCGGAGGTTGGCTTCGTCATGCTCGGTGAATCCCCCATCCCCGTCCGGATCGAGACGTTTGATTGTTCCGGCGCTGCGGCCACGTGGCGCCCACACGAACAACAACGATTCGCCAGTGCCGTTCGGATTGGCAATGGCCGTTAGACCGCGGACGCCACCGAGATCCGCACTGACGCTGCCGCCGAGATCAAGCACGCGGCGGTAGATCGGCTGTGTCCCGTCCCGCCGCTGGTAAATGGCGTTTCCGGCAGAGAAATAGAGAGATCCGTTGGCCTGGGCGATTCCCAAGGGACGGGTTGCGAGCGTTTGTTCACGTGGAAATTCGACCTGCTGGTCCCAGCGAATCTTACCTGTGGCCGACGCGTCGTAAACGCCAGACATGATTCCCGAATTGCCGCACAAGAGAAACAGCCGCTCTAGGCCGGTTACTTTGTCTTGGTACACTTCCATGTCCCGTGGGATATAGCGCATATCGCCGGTCCGCAGGCCCCGGAGTACAATCGTATGCCTCCACGTCGCCGTGTCGTCGTCCCGCACCCAAACCGAAACGACGCCCTGGCGACCGGGATGCGCGCCCGCGGCCATCACCAGCAGTTGTATTGGCTGGGGCAACTCGCGTCCCTGGCCATCGCGAGTGAACCGGATCGACTTGAGAATGTTGCCTTTCATGTAACGCAGGCACATTCCATCGACGCCGTCGCCTGTACCCGCTCCCGACTGGCCCAGATCGAGGTCTACCTGCCATTGCCCGTCAGCTTTGTCGAGCCTCAGCACCTGCGCTGACTGCTTCTCGCGATATTCCGGCCTAGTCCAGCGCTCGTCCATCCAGTAGCCGTTGGTTGCAAACAGTTTGTCCTTGTGCGGGGCGAGATGCATGATCTCTGACCCGCCCGCGTAGGCGCCGTTCTCGTCAATGTAGCCAGCATCGTAGCTTTGCCGCCAACCGTCGCCTTCGTCCGCCACGTCCTGCGCGAATGCCCGCGCCGCGGGGTGATCTCCGCAAATCAGCACGACGATCATCGCGGAGAAGAAGGCCGAATGCGAACACATGGCGACGCCTCTTATTCGGCTGGAACGGGCAAGGCATCGATGGGGAGCACAACAACATTGTCAAACATGGCCTTTACACCCTGCGTGTACACACCAATGCCGCCGTTCCGGATCGGTTCGTCCTGATCGGTGTAATCAATCCGCAAACCCCGCTCAGGATCGGAGGACTGGTGCGAGCGGTTGCACCAGACGCGGATGCGAGGCCCGTCCACCGCCACACGAAGCATGCTCCATTCGCCCAGGCGTGTTGCGGTAGCGAGGTTGGTCAGGTCGTACGAAGCGAGGTCGCAGTTGTTACCCGCTGCGAGCTTACTTAGACGGAGTTGCTTCTGGGTATCGAGCGTGACGGCGTATCCGCGTAGCTTGTCCGCCGCTCCATCACCCGTGGTCGCACGAAGGACGACGCCCGCCTGGCCCGCTTCATCGCCTTGAGGCTGCAAAGCGATCGTTGTCTCGACAACGTAGTCGGTCCACGCGGCGTCACCCGCTGTGGCCATGCCACCAGCAGGTAAGTGGAGGGCGTTAACGACTTGCAGTCGCTCCGCTTTAGCGGGCATCCAGCCTTCGCTGCTGTGTTCGAAATTTGAGTACAGCAAAGCATGCGACTTACCGATCCTGTAGCGCCGAATCGCTTCCGCCTCCGCCAGCGACACCGGCGTACAGTCGGGCCACAACAGGCCGCACCAGGGGATTTCCGGCTCCGGGTCGGGCTCACCGCGGCTGTAACCGGTGTCGCGCCAGTGCCATCGGCAGTTGGAATTGCCGACCATTAGCTCCCAGCAAAGATACACGCCGGGCGTCGATTTGCCGCGATGCTTGCGGCCCTCAAGCCAATGGATCAGTTCGCACGGATCACCGAAGTTGCGGATCCGCAGCTTCCAGCGGGCGCCGGCTTCGGTAAACACCGTGCCCTTTTGCGAGTTCGCCTCGCTGAGGTAATCGAGCGGGCCGTAGTTGTGCTGGTACTGGTGGGCGTCGACGATGTCGGTCACCTCGCAGTCGGCCCAGCCGCGTTGGCCTTTCTCGCAGTTGAGAATGGGCTGAATGGGCTTGACCTCCTTCGCCCATTCAAAGCCGGCCCTTTTCAGACGGTCCCGGTATGCATCTCCCGGCGGCGGCTCGTTATGAATCTCCCAGAACAGCACGCGGTCGTCCGCACGATACTTGCGGATGATCTCCTGCACGTAGGGTTTGAACTTCTCGAGGTTGTCTGGCTCAATGTGCCGGGCTTGTGGCGACTGGGCCCACCGGCTGTTGTGGAAACCAGGCACAGGCTTGGTCGGTTTGTCCAGGTAAATGCCCTCGTGACGGTGGCAGCCGTCGAAGAAGACGAAGCCCGGCTTAATCTCATGCCGGTCACAGATGGTCAAGAACGTTTCGAGGTTCTTGAGCAGGCTCTCTTTTTCCTCAAAGAAGTTGATGTCATGCAGGAAGACCCGCAGAGTCGACATGCCGAAATGCTTACGCGCGGCGGCGAGTTCTTGTTCGACGACGTCCGGCCGAAAATCATGCCAGAACTGCACCTGGTTGACCGCATAGGCCGGCGTGTAGTTGGAACCGACGTGGCCGTCCGTAGGCGGTTGCGGCTTAGGCTGGTAGGCGTCCGCGGCGAAGAGGGACGATCCCAAAACGAAGGCCAACCATGCCGCAACCGCCAGCCGTCGGGCGCCGCCAGCCAAATCTCTGCCGATAACATTGTTGTGTCGATACATGGTCAATTCGCTACTCGACTTTCCGTGGGCCGGCCCATGGGCAGGCAAATTCGTAGGTTCCGGATTGCACCGCGTAAGCTGACCGGTCCTCGCGGTCTGGCGCCGGTTTGACATTCGGGCAGTCGGCTATTGCCTTCCCATCGACCGTAACGCTATGTGCGTCCTCCGAGGGCAACGACACGGTCGCGGTTGCATTGGGAGGGACGCTCACGCGCAAGCGAAAGCGGTTTCCTTCTATCCGCCAGTGGCTCTCGATCCGGCCCCGAACGGAATCGTAACTCCCGCGGGCCCACGTAAGGCCACCGCCCGGCCGGGGTTCAATCACGAAGTGTTTGTAGCTGGGTTGTGCCTCGTCCGGATTGAGCCCGACGACGTGCCGCCAGACCCATTCGCCCACCGAACCAAGCGCCCAATGGTTGAACGAATTCATCCGCGGGCTTTGAAAGCCCCGGCCGGGTACGTAGCCGTCCCATCGCTCCCAGACGGTGGTGGCGCCTTGCTCGGCCATGAAACCCCAGGAAGGAACGGTCTTCAGTTGCAGCAGACGATGGGCGTGATCGTGGTAGCCGTTGCGGGTCAATTCCAGCATCAGGCGGTGTGAGGTTTGAATGCCGGTCGACATGTGGCCGTCATACCGCTCGAACTGACGCACCATGTGCTGTGCGGCAAGCGGGCGTATCTCGGCGGGCAGGAGGTTGAAACGCAGGGCCAACGCGTAGCCGGCTTGGGTATCGCCGCGAATTGTGCCATCCTCGCTTACATAGGCATCGTTGAAGGCGACGCTAATTTCCGCAAAACGCTGGCGGTACGTTTCCGCGTCTTGGTCGTGGCCGAGCACCGCCGCCATCTTGGCGGCGATTTCTGTGGAATGCGCAAAGAACGCCGTCGCCAGTACCTGGGGCGGGACCTCGGCCCCAGAATCCGGCCAATTCTCCTTCTCCAAAGTGTCGCCATTAAGCCAATCGTTAAACTTGTTGCCCAGGTCCCGTTCCCAGAGTAGGTTCGGATTTTTGGCATGCACAAAATCGATCCAACGCCGGGCCGAATCGTAGTGTTCCTCCAATAGCCGCTGGTCGCCGTAGTTCTGGTACACGCGCCAGGGAACGATCACCCCCGCGTCGGCCCAGGCCGGAGTCCCACCTTTCCAGCGGGCATGATCCATGGGAGCAAAATTCGGATACCGGCCGTCGGGCATTTGCGAATCGCGAACATCCTGCAGCCACTTCGCAAGAAACGCGGCCATGTCCATGTGGAACATCGCCGTCTGCGAATACGCCTGAATGTCACCCATCCAACCGGCGCGTTCGTCTCGCTGCGGGCAGTCGGTCGGGATGCTGTGCATATTGCCGCGCTGCGTCCAGCTGATCATCTTCATCAGATGATTGATCCGCTCGTCGGAGCATTCGAACTCGCTGACTTCCGGCGCCGCCGAACGCGCGACCAAACCGACCAAGTCGTCCTGGCGAGGCTGGTAGGCGGGCATATAGAGCCATGGTTTGTGCTCCTCGCCCGTCACCTCTACGTAGCGGAATCCGTGATAAGTGAACCGGGGTTCGTAGACTTCTTCTTCGTTCGTCCCCTTGATGAAGGTGTCGGTTTGCGTGGCGCCGCGGAGGTTTGCGGTATAGATCGTGCCATCTTCGTTAAGACGCTCCGCGTGCCGCAATCTTACCTTCGTCCCGGCAAGCCCACGCACCTTAATACGGCAGCGGCCGACCAAGTTCTGCCCTAGGTCGAACACGTGCATGCCCGGCGTGGGCTGTGCCAAGCTGATGGGCTGCCATTCTTGTGTGACGCGAATCGGCTCATGCCGCTGCCATACGAGGTTGGCGCCGGCCAGATATTCGGCGACTGCCACCGGCTGCCAAAGCCGGTCGTCGAAATCCGCCGCGGTCCAGCCCGGCATCGCCAGACGACCGTCATACTGCTCGCCATCGTAAAGGCTTGCCGCCCGGATTGGCCCGTTACGCGTCGCTTTCCAGTCGCCGTTGGTTACTACGGTCTGCCTGGTTCCGTCGGCCAATTCGATATCCAGCCGCATGATGAAGCCGCGGCGCCCACCAAAAGGCCGCTGATGCTGCCGTAGCGGCATGCCGAAGAAGTACTCGCCGTGCCAGCCATCGCCCAGGATGGCGGCGACCGCATTGACGCCCGTCGCCAGTAACTCAGTCACATCGTAGCACTGATAAAGAATGCGTCGATCGTAGGAAGTGAACTCCGGCGTAAGCAGCGCGTCGCCCACACGGTGGCCGTTGAGGTGCAGCTCATATAATCCTAGTCCGGAAACGTACACTCTGGCCTGCTCAATCGGAGCCGTCACGGAGAATTCGCGGCGGAGCATCGTGGCGGGTAAGGGACCGGCTTCGTTGATCTGCGCGTCGCGCGCGTGGGCGATCCACGCCGCCTGCCAGTCCGCCGGGCCGATCAGTCCCATCGACCAACTCGCCGGCGCGCTCCACGGCGATGGCTCTCCATGAGCGTCCCACGCCCGGACTTTCCACCAACAGCGGGCACCCGATTTCAGTGGCGTGCCGCCATACACCACATGAATGGTCTGATCGGAAGCCACCTTGCCGCTATCCCATAGCGTGCCGCGTTCATCGTCGAGCGCTGCGGGATTGTCCGCCACCAGGATGCGGTAGGCGGTCTGCCGCTGACCCCGGACGCTGGAGGAAAGCTTCCAACTTAGTCTTGGCTCACGAACGTCGACGCCAAGCGGTTTCGTGCGGTATTCGCACCGGAGTTCACGCACGCGGAGGTCCGCTGAAGCGTGAGCCGGCGGCGGCCAAAGTCCCCAGAGCAGCGCCGCAATCAGGCTGGTAACGATCCGTAACATCCATTCCTTTCTTTGTGACCACGAAGGGTCTTCGGCGAAACGTGACTAAGGTCATCTTGAACGCTTTCGCGAAGCCCGTCAATCAGGTTTTAGGTTTTTCACTTCAGGAAATCGGTATGCTGGTTCGGCGCCTAGGTTGCGGCTACATTCAGTGATCTACGACGAATTCACACAGAGACCAAGCGGTTTCCTAAGCTGATCCCTTAGGAAATCGTCGATCTGCAAGCGGGCACCCGCTTGCTCCAGGTCACGGCCGGACTTCAGTCCTCAAAAAAGGGCCGCCATGCGCAAAAATCGCAAGCCCCCCCAGGTTGCGTTGCTGATTGAAACATCCACCACCTTTGGCCGAAATCTGCTGCGGGGCGTGGCGCAGTACCTCCGCGAACACCGCCCCTGGTCGGTCCGTTTGGAGCAGAGGTCGATCCGCGAGCTGGCCCCGCCTTGGCTCAAGCGGTGGCGCGGTGACGGGGTGCTCTCACGCGTGGCCGACCCGGCCATCGCACAGTTCGCCCAAGACACGGGCATCCCGGTCGTCGACCTCAATGAACAAATCACCGATCTGGGCTTGCCGCTCGTGTTCAACGATCAACGGGCCATCGGACGGATAGCCGCCGAGCACTTGCTGGAGAAAGGTTTCACCGCGTTTGGTTACATCGGACAAAAGGGAGGGTTCTGGTCGGACGGGCGGCTTGCCGGCTTCGCCGAAACCGTCGCCGCCGCGGGGTTCGCCTGCGACGAGTTTCAGGGCCGGGGCAGGACCGTGCGGGACTACCTTCGCCGCGTGTGGGAGATGGAAGCCTCGTTGGTGGAGAAGTGGGTGCGGTCCCTGCCCAAACCGGTGGGCGTCATGGCCTGCAACGCCTTTCGGGGATTGCAGCTTCTGGAAGTCTGCCAGGCGACCGATGTGGCCGTACCGGAGCAACTCGCCCTTGTCGCGGGTGACGACGAAGAAGTTGCCTGCCAGATGGCCATCCCGCCGCTTTCGGCAGTCGTCAACGCCGACGAACAAATCGGTTACGAGGCGGCGGCTTTGCTTGATCGCCTGATGCGCGGTGAGAAGAGCGAGTCGGCGCAATTCATTCCACCCCGCGGTCTGGTCGCTCGAGCTTCCAGCGACGTGATGGCGATTGGCGACCCGGAGGTGGCGCGCGCCATGCAATTCATCCGCGAAAACGCCTGCGAGGGGATCAAGGTCGAGGACTTACTGCCGCACGTCGGACTTTCCCGCAGTGCGCTGCAGAACCGCTTCCGCAAGACGCTCGGCCGCACCATTCATGACGTGATTTTCACAATGCGACTGGAGCGTACCAAAGAACTCTTGTGCGAAACGTCGCTCTCCCTGGAAAGCATCGCGGTTGCCGCCGGCTTCAAGCACGTGCAATATCTCTCCGAGGTCTTCAAGGATAAGACCGGCTACACCCCCGGAGCATATCGCAAGGAGTTCGGCCGCCGGGCCGGCTACTTTTTGAGCGGCGAATAGTCGGTCGCCTGCATGAAGATCGATTCCGGCCGCTTCGCCAGGATTTTGCCGTCCACTTGCGACTCCTGGGCGACCTTCTTCCACTCCGGGTCGCTCAGGAATGCCTTCCACGATTCGGCCGCCGCCTCCCGGCTTTCGTGCCTGAGCACGTAGATGAGGGTGTTCTTAGACTGCGGCTCATCCGTGGGAACCCAATAGGCCACCGACTCCATGCCATGCTTTGCAAAGAGTCGCACCGTGTGGTCTCGGAAGCGGCTGTTTAATGCATCGAGCTTGCCTTCGTTCGTGGTATAAATCCGCAGTTCGTAAACTTCGGCGAAGACCGGCGTCGCAGGCCCCACATAGCCGCCGAAAGCGGCGGCGGCCATGATGCCATAGACCCAACATTTCGTCCGCATGGTTTATCCCTTCATAGTTAACAGTTTGAGTTTGGGTGCAATCAAAGCGCATCGGATGGCGCTAATGCGGCGGCAGATGCAGGCTTTCGTGTTGCTCTGCCATCTTTTCAATGTCGAACTTGACGACTTGGCGTTCATACGTCATCAGGCCGTTGACCTCCCCTTCCACGTCACTGGTTTGCGTGTAGACCGCCGCGGTGAGTCCGCGGCCGATCATCGGCCGTAGTTGGCGGATGAGGTCGTCGTAACCGGCTTGCAGCGACTCGGGATCATCGAACTTGCGGTAGCCCCAGTTCTTCTTGTCCCACCAAAGATGGCCTTTTACCGGCAGCCCTAAACCGCCAAACTCGCCGAGCACGGCCGCCCGGTCGTCCTTAAGTTCCGGCATCGCCGGCCCCGGGTACTTGTGGATGTCGAAGACATCGCCACTGCCGTGGTGATGCCAACCGCTGGCCTCGTTTACCAGCCGCGTGGGGTCGTATTCCTTGGTCCAACGGGCAATCCGCTCAGTGTCGTACTGGCCCCAACCCTCGTTAAAGGGGACCCACATCACGATCGACGGATGGTTGCGGAGCATGTCGATCACGTTCTTCCATTCCTGTTCGAAGGTATCGCCCTTGGCGCCGTTGGGCATGTCCTGCCAGACCAGCAAGCCTAGTTTGTCGCAGTGATAGTACCACCGTCTCGGCTCCACCTTGACGTGCTTGCGGGCCATATTGAAGCCGAGTCTTCTCGTCATCTCGACATCGTAACGCAGGGCCTTGTCGGTCGCGGCGGTGTACAGCCCGTCCGGCCACCAGCCTTGATCGAGCGGGCCGATCTGGAAGATCACCTGCCCGTTAAGCCATATACGGTTGACTCCCGCGTCGTCCGGTTTCATCTCGATCTTCCGCATGCCGAAGTAGCTTTGCACGCTATCGGGGCTCGCGGTTTCGTCGTCGCCGTCCGTGGGCGGATCGCCGAGGCCTACCTTCAAGTCGTAGAGAAACGGCGAGTCGGGCGACCACAGCTTGGCCTCCTCGATCTTCAGACGCATGGGCTCACCCGAATCACCTGCCGCCTCCGCTACCAAAGTGTCGCCGTCGAACGCCTTGGCCCATGCCTTAGTTTGTTCGGCGGAGTCCGCCACCTGTACCGTTACCTCGGCGACTTCGTTATCGATAACGGGCGTGATGGTGAGTGAGGAGATGTAGGTCTTGGGCACAACCTCCAGCCACACGGTTTGCCAGATGCCGGTAACCGGCGTGTACCAAATGCCGCGGGGATTGTTCACCTGTTTGCCCCGCGGCTGCTTGCCGGCGTCCGTCGGGTCCCACACGCTGACGACGAGTTCCTGCGGGCCTTCGGGTTCAAGCGCGTCCGTCACGTCCAGAGTAAAGGCGTCGTAGCCCCCGCAGTGTTCGCCCACTTGTTTTCCGTTTACATGCACGATCGCATGCCAGTCGACACCGCCAAAATGCAGCAGCAAGCGGGCGCCATCCGTTAGTTCCGGCGCCGAGAACGTGCGGCGGTACCACAGCCGGTTTTCGCCGCCAACGCGCTTCTTCACGCCGGAGAGCGCCGACTCGACCGCGAAGGGCACAAGGATTTTCCCGTCGAACTCGCTTGGTCGCTCGTCACCCGTCGGCCGAATCGCGTAGTCCCAAAGGCCGTTGAGATTGGTCCACCCCTTGCGGATCAGTTGCGGCCGCGGGTACTCGGGCAGCGGGGCCGCAGGGTCAACATCGTTGGCCCATCGCGTGTACAGCGTGCTGTCTGCCGGCTTCCATTGTTCGCCGGCAGCCAATGCGGGAACACAAATGAGCACGCAGACAAGAAAAATCAGGCGAAGCATGGTGATTCTCCGGTCAGAAACGCACACGCGGTAAGGGGGTGAAACACTGGCGGGCTGGATACGGCAACGGCGGGCGCAACACAAACAAGCTAGCGCAGCGCCGAGAAAAAGTCAATCCTCGCATGCTTCCTAGTTCAACTTTTCGGTCGCTCATGTCTGCCTAGCCACTTGCCCGAGCGAAGGTCCCCCGCGTTGTCGATTGTTACTCGGCAGGCAGGGACGCTTCGATCAAAATACGAACCTGATCCAGGTCGCCGGGGCCCGCGTCTAATTTGACAGAGATCGTTTTTGTGTCCGAGCTGATCGTCCAGGGCCGGCTTGAAGCGTCCAGTACGCCGCGCTTCGAGTCCGCCCCGTCGAACAGCGGATCACGATAGGCGAGATCATCGCTTGCGGCCAACCTCTCACTGCTTCCAATCACACCGACAATCGGTCGATCGAACTCGATTGTCACCGTCTGCGATGTCCCTTTGGAAGGATGATAGTGTAACAGAAAGCTATGCACGACGCCGCCCGCCGGGAGCGTTCCCTCATTCGAATCGATGGCCAGCTTTTTGTTGAGCGTCGCCAGTTCGCGCTCCGCAATCAACAGCAAGTTACCAGCGGCTGCTCCGGCGTCCGTCAGGTTCGGGGGCGTGTCGTAAACGACCTCGACTCCTTGCGAAACAGCCGTAACATGTGAGGGAAAATCGGCCCCGCGGCCACTTGCCTCCACGCTCTCCGCCCAGGCGTCATACCGGGGGATCATCTCCTTTAGCAGCGCCGGCCGCTCGCTCGAAAGATCGTTGCTTTCCGCGGGATCGGCCACGATGTCGAACAGCCGCCAACGTTCACCGCGGCCGTGTTCCTTGATCGCCTTGTAGCGGCCTTCCATAATCACGCGGCGGTCGGCCCGGCCCGACATGCGGAGCTTGATCGAGTCGTTATTTCGCTCGGTGGCGCCTTCAAAAAGAACGGGGCAGATGCTCTCGCCGTCCAGCGGCCGGTCGTCGGGCAGCTTGATGTTCCAGATGTCCAGCAGCGTCGGCAGGAGGTCGTAATTCGAGATCGGCACGCTGGTCGTCCCGGGCTCAATGCGTCCCGGCCACTCGATGATGCCCGGCACGCGGACGCCCCCTTCGAGCAGGTTGTTCTTCGAGCCCGCCAGGTCGATCGGCTCGTTTCCGCCCGGGCCATCCAGATCGCCGATGGTCGACAGGTGGTTGACGTCTTTGTCGGCCAACAGCGCTGGCCCGTTGTCGGACGTGAACACCACCAGCGTGTTCTCCGCCACACCCAGTTCCCGTAGCCGCCGCCGCAACCGGCCCACCTGCGCGTCCATCGCCGTGATCGCCGAATGATGGGCCGCCGACTTGGGCCACAGCTGGGGCCACGTCTCCGGCCCCTCCCCAATTGGCGAGCCATCGTAAGGATAGTCCGGGTCCTGCACGATCGTGGCGTGCGGCGTGTGGAACCAGTTGACGGCGAGAAACGGCTTACGATTCTGCATCGCCTGCTCGATGAAAGCCAGCGTGCGATCCATGATCTCTTTGGAGTCGTCGCCCAAGATTTCCGGCTGGCCGGTTTCGTCCTTCGCATTGGGCAGAATCGACTCGCCCGGCCCCGTCCAATACCGCACCTGGGCGTTCTTGTAAGCAAGTGGACCCTCGGCGACCCAGTAGGTCGGCGTGGCGGCGTCGGTCGAGAAACAGACGTCGAACCCGTTATGCCACGGCCCCGAATAGTGATGATGAGCCCCGGGCCCGCCCCGCCGTGAGTCACGAATCTCCCGCGTAAGCGCCCCTAGGTGCCACTTGCCGAAGTGCCCGGTGGTGTAGCCCTGCGTCTTCGCCAACTCCGCGATGGTGATCTCGCGATTGAGCATCCGCCCCGTGTTGGCGTAGGTGATGTTGAGCCGGTCATGATGCCGCCCGGTGAGCTGCGCAGCCCGCGTGGGGCTGCACACCCCACACACGCTGTAGTACCGGTCGCACCGCAGCCCGGCCTCGGCCATGGAGTCGATGTTCGGCGTCTTCAGATGTGGGTGGCCATAGTAGCCGACGTCGCCCCAGCCCTGGTCGTCGGTCATCACGACGACGACGTTCGGCCGCGAGGGCACGGCGGCGTGCAGCGTGGACGCTGTGAGGAGGCACACGGATACGGAAAGCCAACTTTTCATTTGCTCAGATCCCTTTCTCGATGGGCGTCTGGGGTAAAGGCGTGACAAAGGGGTGGCTGGGGCAAAGGCGTGAGGAACGAGCGCCGTGCGGCGGTCGGTGGGCGGTTCCGTGCCGCTCCACATGCCGTCGACCCGCCCGCACTCCTTCCAGATCCAGCCATTCGGGTCAATGGCACTCGCGTGACCCTGCTTGTGTGTGTGCTGCCGGTCAGCAGGTAAAACGGCGGGGGCGACTTGAGCCCCTGGTTGTTGTTCACGATGTGTTGGGGGCAGGCCATCTTGTTGCGGCCCCTCTTGTAGTACACGAGCCACTGGCTGGTTTGATCGACCAGGATTCTTGCCGGGTCGATCACGTATTCCTGTGATACGGCTGCTTCTGAAGCAGTTCAGAGTTTGCTGTGTTGTTGCGCATCAGCACGGAGGTCAGCAGGATTGTTGCTGTCATCGAGCGATTAAAGCTCATGAGACTCTCCCTTTGGTAATTATTGATGCCGGCCTATGGTTGGCCGGAGCGGGCGAGGCCCTGTACGCATTTTTGTGTCAGCTAGCAGATTGGGTTTGTGCATTGTCGGTTATCCGCTGACCTCCGGCATGCGGTCTTCGAACATGATCGCGAAGTGGTTCAAGGCCGCTTTCC
>Ga0180438_10005429_pt1 | contig 17725 bp, 17 predicted proteins | sample SS_ome_12_FD_132455 | JGI IMG/M metagenome (GOLD analysis project Ga0180438, IMG submission 132455) | Hypersaline lake sediment archaeal communities from the Salton Sea, California, USA - SS_3_D_2 metaG | ecosystem: Environmental > Aquatic > Non-marine Saline and Alkaline > Hypersaline >...
GCACCAGCAAAACCCAAACTGATCAAGGGCAAGAAACGCCCCATCCCCGAGCGGCTGAGCCCGAGGGAGATCTCCGAGCTCAAAAAGCAATTCGCCGCCGTAGCGCCAAAAGCGCCTCCAAGAAAACGCAAACCCAAAGCCCCCCCGAAGCTGCGGGTGGTCGAAACGCGGCTCTACCTCACCGATCCCAACGTGGTGGAAAGGATGGGCATCATCGAAGGAACCCGATGGGCCGAACGCCAGACCAAGCCGAACCCGTCACCCTACGGCATCCACATGAACCGATTTGCCTACGAGGCCATGGTGAAAACCGGTGAAGCCGCAGCAGGGAAAACCATTGCTGAGGTGATGCCCCGCGGGGGCGTGATCCGGGGAACACGGGGTACCTGGTACGCGATCGCAGCAGACGGAGAAGTCCTCATGCTGGAACAATACTCCACCCCGGAGAAGCGCCAACGAGCGAATGGCATCCTCCGAGTAGCGAAAGCGTAACAAGATGACACGAAAACCCAAAGACCGGCTTAAAGGCGGTTTAGCAGACACCGCAGATTACAGGCAATTTGATCCCGCCCAACTCAAAAAGGGAATCAAAGTCGAGATGGAGCACACCACCAACCGCGCAATCGCTCGGGAGATCGCGGCAGACCATCTCATGGAACACCCTCGATACTATGACCACCTCGAGCAGATGGAGCGCACCATGGCCGCAACGAAATCCAAAACTGCCCCCAAACTCACATACACCCGATGCCCAACCAAACGCGTAGTCCCCAAGGGCGCACTCACCGCCGCACGGCGCCGCCAAATCCCCAAAAAAATGTTCGCGCTGCCAGCAAAAAAGGCTCTGCCCATCCACGACAAGGGACACACCCAAGCAGCACTGGGGCGCCTAAATATGATGTGGAACGATGGGTCCATCACACCTGCCCAGTATCGACAGGCTTACGTCAACATTGCCAAAGCGGCCTCGTGCTTCGGGATCACCTTGCGCCAACCGCCACTGATACCAATCAAGGACTACCCCAAAAGCACAAAAAACCCCGGCAACACACGCAGCACCGCACGAAAAGCGGTCAAAAAAGCGCCAAGCCGGAAATCCAGGAGGGCGCCCCCCACAAGCAAGGCAAATCCGCTGGTGCTCACACCTGAGCCAACCACCAGCGCACAACAACTCGCGCTACCCACTACAACCAACCCCAACCCTTCAGCAACCCGGAAGCCGGCAACCCGGAAGCCGGCAACCCGGAAGCCAGCAACCCGGAAGCCAGCAACCCGGAAGCCAGCAACCCGGAAGCCAGCAACCCGGAAGCCAGCAACCCGGAAGCCGGCAACCCGGAAGCCGGCAACCCGGAAGCCGGCAACCCGGAAGCCAGCAACCCGGAAGCCAGCAACCCGGAAGCCAGCAACCCGGAAGCCGGCAACCCAGCCCAACCCGGTGACAACGCTCAACATCAAAAACCGCAGTGCCCTTTCGATTTTGGGGCAACTGGAGGGCAAGCGATGGTTCGACCAACAACAAAAAAACAAGATCAGCCCCCAAGGATTTCAAGCCAACTTTGACGTTTTCGAGGCAATCCAACAATCCGGGCTATCGGGAAGAGTACACCCAACAGACGTGCTCCCTGGCACCGGCAAGATCGCAGGCGCACGGGGCACCACCTACCATGTGGACTCAAACGGACGAATTACGCTCGTAGCGGCCACCGCATCCAAAGCAAAAATCACCAAAGCCTCAAAGCTTGGCATTGCGATCGAATAACTTGCAGATACAACAAACCGTAGGGTAGAGTAACCCAAGAGGTACTCCAATCATGCGGACAATCACGATCCAGCAAGCTATCCAAGCAGATAACAAGACTATCATCCAAGTCGTCGAGCAGGTGATAGCCAACCTCAAAGAAGAGTTCGGGCTTGTGCACAGATACCAAAACGGTTCCGTGGTATTCGTGTGCACAGAGGGCGTTGCCAAGGGAACCAAAGGCAGGTTGGACGCTAGTACAACAGGAATACGCCTAACAATAGAACCGAATTTCTTTCTGTGGGCAACTAGAAGCAACGTCGTAAAAAGCATCCGAGAAGAGCTAGACAATATAATAAAGGGCGTAGCAAAATGATTTTAGAGGTAAACAATTCGTATGCAATAGTGCGGCGATCAACAACTGAAGAGCAAAGGTGGCTCCACGGGCAGCTCCAAACAGGATACATGGAGTCATTGTACGACACGTCCACAGGTGAATTCCCGTCTGGATTTATCCCTATCATACAAGAGTTTGCAAAGAAAGAGGGTGTGCATTTAGGATTTATAGACACAAGGAAAATCACATGTGCCCCCAACCCCAACGCTAACCTAATGTTCCTCCGGCCATACCAAAAGAACACGGTGGACACCATAGTCCTCAATAAAAGAGGGATCATACACGCCTGCTCAAGCGCAGGCAAACTGCAGTTACCAATAGCATTATCCATAGCCGTCCCTTGTCGTTGGGTGTACATATCCCACGCAGCAAGCACAGCTAGGCACGTAGCAGAAGCGGGTAAAGACGCTACTGGAACGACCTACACAGTGACAGACGCAACGATAAGATCGGCTAGTACGAACATCACATACACAACCTATCAAGCGATTAGAAACAAGCCTGCACTCAAGCGCTACCTGCTATCCACTGCGGAAGGCATCATCCTGGATGATATCACAATGGCATCCGCAAAAACATTTGCTGCCGTTTTGAAGCACGCCAAACACGCCTATTATCGGGTAGGCATATCACCTCGAAGCATAAACAACAGCAACAACAGACACGCGATGATGATTGGGGTGGTCGGACCCCAAATGCACAAGCTGTCCCCGCTAAGCTTAGTGAAAACCACAAGCAGCACTACCTTCAGAGTCACGCTCGTAAGATACTCGGACGCGCGGTTGCCGCACCTGGACTACAACTGGGATAGCGCATACCAACAATGCGTCATGATGTGCCAAGAAAGAATCCGCGCAATGTGCCATGTGTGTCAGTCGGCTCGCAAGCCCATACTTGTGTGTGTCACGAACCCCACCCACGGACACGCGCTTGCCGCCGCAATGACTCGGGAGGGTATCGCCACAACAAACATATCCGGAAGACTATCCGGAGACGATCGCATGCGCATCCTCAAACAGCTCGGAGAGGGCACTCTGAAAGCAGCGATCGTGACCAACAGCACTCTCGAGACTCTCGGCCTAAATACTGTTCGCTCCGTCATCCTGGCGGGTGGAGCGCAAACGCAAACCGATTGCCTTGATATTCTCAGGCAAGAAGTAACCCACACCGACAACGATCCCGAGATCCAAGTGTTCGACTTCCTCGACACGCAAACGCGCCTATTGGCTCAAAAAGCCTCCAATCGTGTGCGTGCATACAAACACCGAGGATACCATACCACAACCATTGATATTTCCAGCAGAAAAAGAGAAACTGGAATAAATGCTTGCGTTCAAACGGCAACCCGTGCAAGCTAGCTGGACGGGCAAAACGGTCTAAACAACCAACAACGGCATCCGATGCCACAACACAAAGGGAAAAAATGAGCATCCCTGCACACATTCTCATCGAAGCACCCGATCAAACACCCCAAAACCACACGCAGGTCCCAGTCAACGAACTGAGAGGCGCGCTCGGCCCAAACGCATGGGCTATCTGGGTAGCGCTCCTTCCGCTTCGAGACTCCGCCGGAACGGTGCACATCACAATCGAAGGTATCGCTCAATTTGTGGCACCAGAGCACGACTACGAGGGGGTTCGCCTCAAAAATAAGCTAAGCGTACCGCAAATAAAACGTGCACTGACCAAGCTGTCGAAAGCCGACCTTATCAAATCAGCACGCAAGCCTTGGCAGATACGACTCGTAAAATATACCAAAATCGATGCATACATCCAGGTGCCTTGCTACATCCACACGCTCGCAGGAGCGTGCTTGTCCGAGCTGGCAACCGTTCCGATAACCACCGCGCGCTGGCTCAAAACAGCCAACAAGCGCGGGGGCAAACGCGGTGGGGGCAGACCCTCAAAACCACAGAAGAGCACCCTCTTTCACCGACCACTGCGCTGTAACCCCACCGACTTGGGGGCAACGGGCGGGTTAACACCCGAAGAAATCAACGAACGCTTCAACCCGGATCACAAGCCCACACCTGTGGCCGCGGTGCTGCCTCACTGCGAAGCGATCGGAGATCCACCCCTATACACCGTCGGGAAACGCGCTTTCGAGCAGGCCATTCCCGCACCAAAACCAGAAGACATCTACAAAAGAGGCGAACCAAAAATCAGTATCGAAGAGTACCTCCGAAGAAAAATGGAAGAGACCGGCCAAGAGGTACGAATCGAAACACGACCACCAAGACCGGTAAAAGAGTACGACCAAGCAAACGATCCTTATGCACCTACACCTACAAACAACCACAATACCCCCCAAACATCAAGGTATACTTTTTCGAGCGTCTTGGGCGTGCAGGACCCAAAACCAAACCGGGCTGACCCCCCCGAAAACCAAACCGGGCCGACCCCCTACAATCCTATTGTTTTTGTTGACGAAAAACCAAACCGGGCTGACCCCCCCGAAAACCAAACCGGGCCACCGGATCTATTAAGAGAAGAAGAGTTAAACAAAAAGAAGATCCGGAGAGAGTCCCAGAGGGACGGCGACCCGGGCCCGGGTCGCGCGTCTTCTTTTTTTCCATCCGGATCCGCTTCTGCATCCGATGTTGCGTCTTCTGCAAAAGTAACGCATCACCAGACTCAAAAAAAATCTGAAACACGTAAAAGAAACGGAAGACGCCGCATTGGGCGAAAAAGAGTAATCCTCAAAGATTGGAAGTATGACTGGGCTCAGCATTGCGATTGGTGGAACCCCGAAACCGGAAGCTACCCGAAACACGCCGAGCAAGAGGTTTTTGAACTAAGAACCAAATGCAAGGCCAAATATCCTCAACCAACCGAACCATCGGCTTTGGAGGTTGTGCCTCCCCCACAATCCCTATCTCTCCAAGCAGCTCCAATATCAAAAATCCAAATCACAGCATCCAAGCCAATCGGAATGGGCCTTGGATCAACCCAAGCAAAACCAACCCCTCGAAGCACGCGTACATTCAGTTTCCTTCCAGAACTAACACGCATTGCAGATCTGCTAACACCAGGAGCACCCTACCTCGATGCTACCGATTCGGATGAACACCTCGCAGAAATGCTTGCTGCGTGGTATCGATCTGCTTACGAAAAGCACTTTGGGCAAAAGTGCTGGTCTTTCACGCGCCCCAAAAAGATTACGACTTCGCGATGGTACGCCCTCCTTGTCGAATGTGCCAAGGAGTTGATTGCACACAAGATTTCGCCGGTGGAGTGGTGTATGTGGTCGTTCGAAATCTGGGAACGTACCAACCCAAACACGGAAAACCCAATGCGTGCGGTGTGGGTGCTCTCCCCAAAGAGAGTTCGAACCCGTTGGGATTGGTTCGAACGTGAAAACCAAGATGCCAGCTACTGTGTGCCAACCTGCACAATCACGAATACTGAGAGGCTATACCTAGAAAAACGCAATTTATTTATGGCTGCTGTCAACCGAAGCGGTGGCAATCCAAACGATGACCAGGTGAAAACCTTACTAGAACAGCATTTCCCAGAAGGTATGCATCTTCGATTGCTGCAACAAATCGCGGAAGATGGGCGTCTCCGCAAAGCAGAAATCAACCAAAAGCTTGCCGAAGGGAAATGGGTGTGGGGATGAATCATGCGGCACGAAACCAACAGGAGTTGTACGAAATTCACCGAGGATTTGAAACGCTCATGGTCTCAGCCATTTGCGAAAACTCAAAACTCTACGACCTCCTTGGAGCCTGGATTGACCACGAATTGCTCCCTACCCCAAAGGCCAGATTGGCCCTACGAGCATGTAAATCCATCGCCTCCGAGACAGGAAAAGGACCAAATAGCCAACTCGTAGTACTACAAAGAATTCGTCGTTGGATTTCATCAGGCACAGTGACACAGCAAGAAATCGAGCAAGTCAACGAAATGTTCGAGGATGCTGATGACGCCGGAATTCCACCAATCGATGAAATCATAACAGAAATGGCGCCTATCCTCCGACGCCGAGGAGAACGGGGTGCCCTCGAAAGAGGACTTTCAGCATGGCAAAAACGCGAAAGCCTGATTCCGGTAGCTGAAGATATTAGCAGAGTGTCCAAAATAGGGCTTCACACCGCAAATGTCGGTGATTGCTTGGACAAAAACGTGCACACCGTTATAAAGGCGTCGCACAACGTGCCCAAACTGGCCACGGGAATTGTGGATCTCGACACGTTGTTGGGGGGTGGAGCAAAACAGGGTACCCTATCGATGTGGATGGGTGGGTCGGGTGATGGCAAATCTATGGCTTTGGTTCAGGTTGCTTGTGCTGCTGCCTTGCAAGGGAAAAGCGTGGCATTTGCTACGCTGGAACTGCCGACCGGTGAGCAACTTATCAGAATTATTGCAAACCTAACAGGATTTACCATAGATGCAATCAATGATGATCCATCATGCAAAGCGGTGCAGACGGCGTTAGATGATCTGAGTACAAGCTACAATTTCGGGAACATTCTGGTCAAAGAGTTCGAGCCATACGTAACGACAGTGGGGCACCTTCGTGATTGGGTGAAAGATGCTGAGCATGAAATAGGCACACGATTTGAGGTTGTGGTTGTCGACTATGCCGACAAACTAGCTGCTGATCTCTCTTCCGAAAGAAAAGAATACGACACGGGACGTGTTGTTTATGAGGGGTTTCGGCATTACATGCACGAAACAGATCGGTGGGGGTGGACCGCCAGCCAAGTTGTACGAGGGCAACAAAAGAGCAACAAAATACTTGATCTCACGGATGTTGCAGATTCAATTCACAAAATCCGGGTTGCGGATTTGGTGATCACTTTGAATCTTTTGAACCATTTGATGACGCTTTTTGCCGCCAAGGTGCGACGCGGTAAGGGGCGGTTCAAAGTTGGCCCCTACGAGCAGGACTTCGCGACAGGACGTTTGATCAAGGTTTGAGGAGGCCATCATGAGTGCGTCATCAGACTTGGTGATGGATGCTATTTCTGGCAAACACCCATCTACAAGCGGGTGGGTTCGCGGAAATTGCCCGTTTTGCGAGGAAAAAGCTGGTGTTGTTGACAAACGGTCCTCCCTTGGCGTGTGCTTGCTTACTGGGCGATATCACTGCTTTCGGTGTGGATCTGTTGGCAGTACAGGCCCTAGATGTGGCTCTTACGAGCCGAGAAATCCTCAAACCCAAGAGCAGCGCCCTTCTTGCCTCATGCCGCCATCGGGCTACACGCAACTTTCTGGCAAGTACATCGCCCGATCGCTAGTTTTTTCGGACGCGATTGAATACCTTGAATCTCGAGGCATTGGGGCGGAGGTGATCGCCAGGGAAGCAATTGGTGGCTGCATGCGCGGCAAATATGCTTACCGTGTGATTGTTCCGGTCCTCGACGAAGATCAAAATTGGCTCTGGTACGTGGCCAGAGCATGGGTGGCCACAGCGCGCCTCAGGTACCTTTATCCGGCCGGTTCTCGCGGGGGTACCCTGTACCGTGGGTGGGCAGTCAAAACTCCCACCATGACCCCGCTGCTCCTCGTGGAAGGGGTGTTTGATGCGCTGGCGCATTGGCCCCATGCTTCGGCGTTCTTGGGCAAGCCCACCGCAGGCCAACTTGATTGGATTTCGCGGGAAGCGCAGCGGCCCCTTGTTGTTGTGCTCGATGGGGACGCGTGGGAAACCGGATGGGCTTCATGCATGCGTCTAAAAATTTTGGGGGTCGAGGCCGGGTGTGTTAGGCTTCCTCCTAAGTCGGACCCAGCAGAAATACAGGCCCCGGATCTGCTGGAGGCGGCTCGATACTCCCTGTCGAGGGATGGAGAGTGTGTGAATTTTTCGTAAGGAGGTACCCGTGTCTATGGCAAGAATCACTGAATTTGGAGGTGAGGCGGAAATTCTTGGGCATCTGCGCCGTATTCGTTATCATCGCAATGGTAAGCTCACTCTGTACGGGTTGACCCGTGTCGAAGCACACGAAGTGCTGCGGGCATTGCGCACCGGAAGTCTTGTTGGGTTCAGCGACATGATGGGCTACGCAGAATCTCCTGCTCCGGCCCAGCAAACCCCTGCTCCGGCCCAGCAAACCCCTGCTCCGGCCCCGGCCCAGCAGTCCCCGGCTCCGGCCCAGCAAACCCCTGCTCCGGCCCAGCAGTCCCCTGGCCCAAAAGATCCGTGGCAACTTGTGCCCCCCGGTCAGGATCCGGATACTGGCACACCGGCGCAACCCCAAAAGCCGGCACAACCCCAAAAGCCGGCACAACCCCCATTGGTCGCCGTTGGGCCCTATCAAAAGCATGACCCGACAGAAAAAGTGGAGGTCAAGGGAATAGTGCTCGATATGGGGGCGCTTCAACGCGCAGCTCGAATCGGTGATGTGATTCGGCTGCTTATGACCGCAGGTGTCCAAGAACCCAAAAAACTGGTGGAATATTGCGAAGCATTGAAGCCAACAGTGCCGGTGCTTGGAAAAATTGAGGACATTTCAGCTAAGGTTCCCAAGACTTTGGTCACCATGGGGCTTATGTGATGCTTCCGCTGTTCGATGAGTTGCCTACCGCAGCTGTCGAAAGGGAGGCTCCTGTTTCTGTCCCACAGAAGTGTTCTCGGTGCAAACTCTTTCGAACAGCGCGCACCGCCGGGGTGCCCCCATCGGGGCAACCTGGTGGCGTGCTGATTGTGGGTGAAGGCCCAGGCAAAACGGAGGATATTGAAGGGATGCCCTTCGTGGGCAAAAGCGGGGAAAGGCTCAAGATGTGCGTGAAGACGCACTACAGCGGACCCGTGATGTATGATAACGCAACTCGTTGTTATACGCCCAAGACCAATAAGCGCCAAGAAATAGATAATCGATGCATAGAAGCGTGCCGATCGCATCTAGCCCATACTATAGAGGTGTGTAGCCCCACCAGAATCCTTGCCTTGGGCGCGATAGCTGCCAAGGCCATAATGGGTTTCAGGGTGGCACCTATGAGCTGCAGGCGAGGATTTGGATTTCTTACTTGTCATGATGTGCCAATTCCGGTGTTTTTTCTTATCCACCCGGCTGCAGCGCTACGCAATCGCTTTGTTGATCGTATGTTTGAGGCAGACTTGAAATGGGCGCTCACGACCTATGATCTGTCTGAGGTACCGTGGGAAGCGTCGTTCGAGGTGGTGACATCCTTGTCAGAGGCTACCAATGCGGTGAAGGGACTATCCCAAGGGGGTTGGGTGGCGTGGGACGTGGAGACCGCGGGGAGGCATTTTACCAAAAGCTTCAAGTTGCTGTCGGTGGCCTTGTGCCGTGAAGGCACACGGCGTGCTTACGTCTGGGGCAAGGCTGCTTTGGATAATCCAGAAACACGAAAGGTGTTGATGGATTTCTTGTGCGATAGCAAGATTCCTAAGATCGGCCAAAACGTCAAATTTGATATGCTCAGCGTGTACACCTCCGATGGTGTGATGGCTTCAGCCCCCGTGGGCGATACTTTGCTGTGGCGTAAGATCTTGGATCCCGATGCTGAGGGGGGCCTTGACCAACTTGCGATTCTGGTTGGGATGGGCGGTATGAAAGACGACGCCAAGGAAGCTATGGCATCCGCGCAAAAGCACGTCAATTCTCGATTGACTGAGATCGCAAAGCAAAGATCTGGTGTGCTCTTCCAGGAAGAAGCTGGTCTTACCGAAGATCCGGAATTGGATGCAATCATCCGAGAGTCCCCTGGGGATGTTGGCGGTTGGGTGTACGGTGCGATACCAAAGAATATTTTGCACAAGTACAACGCACGCGATGCGGTCACAACTGTTATGCTTGGAGAGTATCTCGGATCTGAAATCAAAAAGGTCCAGCGGCTAGACAATGTTTGGCGCAAGCTTGTGCAGGGCGCTGCTTATTCTATAGCTTGGATGGAAGCGTGGGGTATGCATGCTTCGAGAGAAAATGCGATGCTCTTTGATCGGCTTTTGGAGGGAAGAGAATCGGATCTTTTGGTGCAGCTGAAGGCTTTTGATTCTACCGTAAATTGGAGCTCTCCAAAGCAGCTTGGAGGCTATATAGCGAAAACCTGCGCTTTGGCTGAAGAGTACCTAGAGCGCACTGCTTCGGGTCAGATAAAAACTGACAAGACTTCTCTGAAAAAGATTAGTGATTCTCACGAGGTTCCTGCCTTGGTACTAAAGCTTAGACAGATTCAGAAGCTGAGGGGAACCTACGCTCAGGGAGTCTTAAAATTCATTCGTCCTGATGATCGTATCCATGCAGATTACCGCATCTCCGGAGCTAAGTCTGGGCGGATCTCCTGCGCAGATCCGGATATGCAAAACTTTCCTCGACCGGTTGATGAGCTTGGCATCATGGCGCGCAACATCATGTGCGCTCCGCCGGGATATGTGTTGCTTTCTGCGGATTACAGCCAAGTGGAGCTTAGGGTTGCAGCAATGCTTTCTCAAGATCCAGAGATGATCAAGATCTTTCAAGAGGGCGTGGATTTTCATCTACGAACAGCGCAGCTTGTCTCGAAACTGGCTTGGAACGTGGAACCTGAGTCGATCGCTGAAGATTACGCCAGAACCGGCAAGAGCAAATACAGATCTCTTGCAAAAGGCATAAACTTTGGGGTGATGTACGGCATGGGTGACAATTCTTTGGCTGCGCAGATGGGGTGCACTGTGCCGGAGGCCGCCGCGGTAAAGGAAGCGATACTTAGTGCTTTTGGTAAGTTCAACGCTTGGCTCAATCGGCAGCTTTCCTACGCACGAACGCATGGGATCGTTTGGACGTACTGGGACGGCATGCGCGCGCGGCGGCGATACTTGCTTGATATCGCGTCTCAGGATGGATCTCGGCGTAGCCAAGCGGAACATGGATCTTGGAACTCAGCGATACAGGGCACCGCGGCGGATTATTGCTTAGCGTCTCTTTCTGCTGTGGTGGATTGGATTCTTTCTTCGAAGATCGATGCCAAGGTTGTGGCACAAGTGCACGATTCTATCGTGTTGGAGGTCCACGAATCTTGCTTGGATGAAGTCGCTGGTGAATGTCACAAGATCATGACCAGTTGGCCCTCTTTTGGTGTTCCTCTACCTGTGGATTTTGAGTATGGCATCGGATGGGGGGGTATGAAGCCGTATCAGCTTAGCGCTTAGCAAAAAAACGTTTACGTATAACGGAGAACAAACAATGACAACGGACATGGAACAAGTGCAATGGGGATCGTACGAGCTTTCTGCGCTGGATGAGGAAGACAAGTACGTGGCCGAAGCTTCGGGATCTGTCTTGAAGCTGACTCCGGGGCGGTGGGTGCTAAGATTTCTTCCGCCGCCAGCAGGCGGCAAAAGTCCATTTGTGATCACACACAAGCATTTTTTGCAGCTTCCGGGTATGGAGCGCATGAAAACTCTGTGTTGTCCTAGAATTATGCGCAAGCGCCCATGCAAGGTCTGCAAGATCGTGGAGGCGATTTATGCTCTGGGCACGAGCTCTGATGAAGAGCTGGCCTATCAAAACCTTGCGAAACTCAACGGATACGGCAACGTGATCGTGCGTAGTGGCCCTACTGCCGCCGTGAGCGCTGCGGATGGGCCGCAGCCTTTACAATTTGGCCCTAAAATCTATGAGCGCTTGCGTGCGTTGCGTCGCGATCCTGATGCTGGAGGAGACTACACGCACCCATTCGAAGGGTTTGATATCATCATCACTCGGCAAGGTACTGGTAAGAATGACACGAAATACGAGGTGATGAGCGCAAAGAAGCTCTCAGAGTTAGGCAATATGTCTTGGATCGAGGACCAACCAGATTTGTACCGCTACGCAAGAATTCCTGAAGACGAAGACATCGATGAAGCATTAGCGCCTGCTGCGGCATTTATTCGAAAGCTTGCAAGACGCAGAGACGCAAGGCGTCCTGAGCTTGCAGCGCAGGTTGTGCAGTCAACCGATGTTTCCCAAGGTGACGATCTGTCTCAGGAAGACGCGCCATTTTGAAATTTGCGTGATATCATAGGGGGATGGACGCCTCTATGGTAGCGAAAAACCTCATCCAAGGATCTGCTCCCTCTCCCCTTCAAAAAATCTCCAAAACGGCTGATGTGCTCGTGCTTTGCGCGAGCCAGTATCAGCCCCCAGCTTGTTTGTTTCCTGGTGTGCGTGTCGTTCGTGCGGGCATTAGAGACGATGTGCCTACGCAAAAAGAGATTGAAATTGCAATGCTTGCGGCTTATGTAGTTGCACAGGAACTGCATCGAGGAAAGCGTTGTTTGGTGACGTGTATGGCGGGGTTGAATCGATCGGGGTTGGTTTCTGGGTTGGCACTGCGTTATTTGGGTTGGTCTGGTCGTGATGCTTCGCGTGCTGTTAGGGCCGCAAGGGGCCAACACGCGCTTTCTAACCCTTGGTTTCGCGCTATTGTGGAGGACACATGACCAAAAAATACGTCTACCATGTGACGTTCTTCAATCGCCTTTCGAAGATCTCAGAAATTGGGTTGGTTCCGATCGTTGCTGTTGATGATGGTAAAGCAATGATGGGGCGGTCGGGATTTGGGCGTGGAAAAGGAGCAAAACTGTATCTGACATGTGCGGAAGGGATCCAATATTGGTACGATGTAGCGGCCGCGATTGCAGTTTCAATGGAGGGTGATTCTTACCAAGAAGGGTACACACCGGTGGTTTTGCGCGTGCGTCATCCCGTGGTGCTTGGATCCGACAACGAGGGGAGTTCCCTTGCGGATGCTCCGGCGTACACCTGCGATCAGGCAATATCGCCAGAAGTTTTGGAGCTTTGGAACGGTTTTCTCTGGGTTTCGATCAGCGAAACAGTAACGCTTTTTGTCGATTGCCGACAGGCGTACTCTTCCCCGGATGGTACGGGGTACAGGAAGTTTTTGCCCATCCGGATCAACAATTTGGCGAACGTGGAAGTATGAGAATTTCCAGCGTTTTTTTGGGGGTGGCGATTTTCTTTTCAAAAAATTGTTGCCCCTGTGAGGTTTGGTGGTAGGTTGGAAGTACGGGTGCCGCGAACCCGGGAGAAGTGCAGGTCTCCCGGGTTTCGGTTTTTTTGTGCCGTTTGGGGTTTGGTGGTAGGTTGGAAGTACGGGTGCCGCGAACCCGGGAGAAGGGCATTCAAACCCGGAGCACTCGCACATCTCCGGGTTTGATCTTTTTGTGGTATTATGCGGCCATGAATCTTGCTCTGGCACTCGGCATCACGGGTGGGGTAATCTTGATCGGATCAATGATGGCGCGTGGTGTCACGTGGCGCCCTGTTCCTGGCGATAGGCTATTGCTCGTAGGCGACAGCCACGGTTTGGGGTTGGGGAGGCATTTCAGGGCACTGACGGCAAAGGACGGCATAGATTTCGAATCTATTGCCGTTGGGGGAACAGCTATCTTCCAATGGGCTCGGGATCGGTCTCGTGTGGGGGGACGCCCCGTGGGGATTGGGCCGATCCTGGATCGGTCTCCATCGGTGGTCTTGGTGACGCTTGGAACCAACGACGGCAACGCCACCGAAGATCAGATTGACTGGGAGACCCCCATGCTCGAAAAATTCGTTCGGAAGATTGCTGCCAGTGGTGCCAAGATTGTCTGGATGCTTCCGCCTTGGAGCCCGGTCCGCAATCTGGACAAGGCGCTTTCGATGATCCGATCCAGTCCAGCTGCCGCAGAAGCTGGTGTGTTCTTTCACGAGGCAATGAGCATGCAGCCGCCGGTCGCCATGTCGAGTGATCGGATTCATGCATCCCCAAAGGGGTATGAAGATTGGGCAAAGGGGGTGTGGTCTTGGATGCGGGAGGGTGTGCCGGTTTAGACTTCTTGCGCTCTTCTGTACTGGGAAGAGCGTCTTTCTCCTGTCTTGATCACGGCGCCCTTTGCAATGAGGTTTTGGATCACAAGGCGTGTTGTTGCAACTGATGCTTCTGGGTATTCGTCTTTCAAATCATCTACGATCGCATGGATGAATTTGCCATCGTAGTCGAGCACATTGAGCACAGCATCTTCGCTGATGATTGTGGTTGTTTTTGGCTTCTTTTCGGTGCTTGATTGAGTACGGATCGTTCCGTAGTGTTCAAGCATGGCGGTTATCAAAACCTTCTCTGTCGCCAATGGACCAAGTGCCGTAGCTAGGTTTGTTAGATGCACTTTGGCGTTTGATTCTCGGTCTTCAACAGAGTCTATTTGTTCTGTGATCAGATCGTACTGAGCGCGTAACGCCTCAATGCTTGCACCTATGCGTTCTCTTTTGCTCTGCAATAAGATCTTCTGCGCTTCTTCGGAGACTTCGTCCCAGTGCGACTTCTGGATGAATTTTTCCCATACGGCATTCAAGTCTATGTTTGGGTTGATTGATTTGGGTGCGCTCGGTTTTGCTTTTGTCATTGTACCTCCTAGGGGGCGTTTAGGATGCCCGTAGCGGTGTCTATATTTGTCTACCATCATCCAGTACTATTCTGCAAATTTTTCGGCTCTTTTGTGCGTTGGGTGTGGTATGATTTGCTGGAAAGCAGAGGTTCGACATGCCGCTTCCAACGGAATATGAAGAGTTCCTGAATGAGTACATGGGAAGTTTGCCCAAATCTGAGCAGGAAGAGCTGAAGGATGACGAAAAAGTAGCTCTGGTTGTTTTCACGTCTGCAGCTGGTGCGCTTTTTGGGCCTGCAGCAGCAGGTTTGACCGATTGGTGGGTGACTGGTGGTGGCAAATGGGTCGGTGAACAGATCATTTCGGCGTTGCCCTCGGGCTGGGTGGCGCAAGGAGTGTTTGATTGGGTGTCCTACGTCATCGAACCGGTGCGCGCGGAGGCAATCAAGATCGATACTGTGATCAGACGCGCGGCCAAAGAGTCTTACCGCAGGCTTTTGGAGCACAAGGATTTGGTGCCAATCACAGAGCGAACCCCGGATTATTTGCTTTGGAGCAACATAAGGCCGTTGGTTGTAGAAATGGACCCACGCGCGGATCACGACGCGTTCGAGCTTTATGTCGATGAGATAGCAAGATCTAACGGATATGACAGCCGCGTTGATTTTCCTATGGGCCTTGAAAATGTTAGCTGCACGTTTTTTGATTGGAAGACATGCATGAACATGCAAGGTGGTAGGGTCAAGGATCTTGCTTATTGCACCTCGATGCGAGGTGTACCTAGAAGGTTGGACCAGGCAGCCAACGCTCAAATTACGGCACTTCAGCTTGCGGAAGCGTACGACATGTACAGGCTAAGGCATTTGAAAGCAGCCTTGAAGGAAGCACTTGCAAACACCAATCACGTGCTGGATAATCTACTTTCTGGGGTGCGCTTATACGATTTGAAGGTGCAGCCGCCAGGGGGAGTGTTCTCGAAAAATTTTCAACCCGCCGATAGCGAGAGTTCTTCGATTGGTTGGGTTCTTGGGGTGGGTGCTGTTGCGGGGGTTGGGTATCTCGGCTGGAAATATGCTTGGCCGATGCTCAAAAAGCGGAGGTAGCAAAATGAATTTTGAGTGGGCAGTGCGGGCTATGTCGAAGGGGGCTATTGTGCGACGTCGTGCGTGGGAACCTGGGCGGCAGGTGCGTTTTGCGGAGTCTTGGGATGACGTGCGAAAGGTATTTCCGCAGGCGCCGAAAGTTGCTCCAGCAAACATCACCTTTCCTTTCCTGTTCGAGTTGTGTCCTTTGGGTGACAACACCGAGGTGTTCACTTCGGACGATGACAAGGCGGATGATTGGGAGATTTTCGAGGTGGATTAGGCGACTTTTTTGTGTGCGGCTTTGATGATCGAAAATGGGATTTCTTCTCGAAGGATCCAAGCGCAATCGTGTAGAGTCTCGAGCACTGCTTTTTCCCGCTGTGGGTTGCATTGTTCCAGGACAACCATTTTTTCTTGCACTGCTCTAGCTAGGCATAGGAGCGGGTATGCGCTGTCATTTTTGGGAGATTTTAGAACGTAATGATAGAATGCCTCTATAGTTAGCTCTGGGTAGCCCCAGTTGTCGGGCTTGGTGAAATCGATTTTTCGATACATAGCCAAAGCCCGAAATGCTGTTTCGGACGAGCGATTTTTTATCGCTTCATGCATGTCATAGATGGAGTTTCTATGCGTGATGTTTGCAGCGATCCAGGCAATTTCTCTAAGCACATCTATTTGTCTGTGCTCTCTTAGATGGTCTATGTGTTGGGGCAGGACTTTGATCAGGCATTGTGCAAGCGCTGCGACTTCCAACTCGGGGGGCACTTTCAGGTTTTGGGTTAGCCACAGCATCCAATCACCGCGCTCGCAGTTGTGCCAGGCATAGTCCAGGCTGGCAACGCCAACCCACCGAACGGCGTCATTGCAGGCGTGCAGGCTGATCAACCAACTCTTGAAATTGATAAATGTCATCGGGTGCTCTCCTTTGTCTTAAAGGGTATCATGTGGGTGGGCTGGGCTTCCAAGAATTTTTGCCCATCGTGTCCAAAAAAAGTTGGTGGCAGGTGCTGCCTTGTGGTACACGTTTGGTTGCTAGAAGCTCAGTACTAGAACAAGCTAGGTCTAAATGTCCGAAATATCAAAAGCAGCTGGGCTTGTGCCCGTCTTGGAGGGACAACTGGATCAAAATCCGGTGGCGGTGTACCTGGCGAAGCTATCGCCTGGAAGCCGCCCGGCAGTTCGGGGGGCCTTGCACGTAATCGGAGAGATCCTGATGCCGGGGGTTTCGATTTACCGGGTGCCTTGGCACTCGCTCAGGTACCAGCACACGCAAGCGATCAAATCCAAGCTCGCCCAAACCCGCTACGCTCCATCGACAGCCAACAAGATGCTGTACTTTCTTCGGGGGGTGCTCAAGGAAGCCTGGCGTCTCGGCCTCATGCCTGTTGAGGAATACCACCGAGCTGTGGACGTGGGGAAGATTCCAGGCGCCAAGGTGCCGTCTGGGCGTGCGCTTGGGATGGCGGAGATTCGAGCGCTCTTTGCTTCTTGCGATCCTAGCACTCCTGTTGGAGCGCGCGATGCCGCGCTTCTTTCTCTACTATATGGAGGGGGGCTCCGCCGGGCCGAAGCGGTGGGGCTCCGTATGTCCGATGTGGATCTCGAGGCGGAAACGATCAAGGTGCTGGGAAAGGGAGGTAAGGAACGCGTGGTGTACATGTCGCCTGGAGCACTGGCTGCAATCCAGGCGTGGATTGAGCACCGAGGGACGGAGGCGGGGGCATTTCTCAAACCCGTGGCCAAGGGTGGACGCATTCGAGATCGGCACATGTCCTTCAATGGGGTGTTGAAGCGCTTGAAGGGTCTCGCAGGACAAGCTGGGGTGCGTCCGTTCTCGGCGCATGACTTCCGACGGACCTATATCGGCGATTTGCTGGACGCGGGGGTGGACTTGGTGGCGATCCAGGGGTTGGCTGGCCACGCTTCGGTCACCACCACTGCTGGCTACGACCGGCGAGGGGAGCGCGCAAAAAAACGTGCTGCAGGCATGCTCCATGTTCCTTTTGGGAAGGGTGAGGGATGAGTACTCCGGAAGAGAAGGTGCGTCGGCTACTTGCACAGGCAACGTCTCCTTTCGAAGAAGAAGCGCGTACTGCGGCTTTGCTGGCGGCGCGGTTGATCGCTCAGTACGGCTTGCAGGTGGTCGATCCGGTCAAGCGGGAACCGGTCAAGCGGGAACCGGTCAAGCGGGA
>Ga0180438_10005431_pt1 | contig 17715 bp, 16 predicted proteins | sample SS_ome_12_FD_132455 | JGI IMG/M metagenome (GOLD analysis project Ga0180438, IMG submission 132455) | Hypersaline lake sediment archaeal communities from the Salton Sea, California, USA - SS_3_D_2 metaG | ecosystem: Environmental > Aquatic > Non-marine Saline and Alkaline > Hypersaline >...
AAATCGAATCTTTTTTCGAGAGACCTTTAGAAGATTTAGTCGATCCCGAGGATATTGTATTGTAAAATAATAATTAAATCTTTTAATTAATTAAGATCACTCCCTAAAAACGCCAAATCGTAATCCAAAATTTCATTTATACTATTACTTTTAATTCAATCATTATCAATTCATAGGTCTTTTTTAAAGAATATTTCCCAATTCTTATGATTTATTCAGATGATGATTGGAAGGGAATTGATCCCATAAGTCCACCGGGATACAATAAAACCAAATATAATATTGTATTCGACCAGCATTCTCATACTATTTATAGTGACGGTAAGCTAAACATAAGACAAAATGTGGAATGGCATATTGCTATGGGATATAATGCCTTAGCAATTACTGATCATAACAATATGCGACATTTAGCAGAAATTAACAAGGTGAGAGCAGAATATCGTGATAAAAACATCATTATTTTAAGTGGAATTGAATGGACAACAAATCGCATTCATCTAAACTTTTTAGGAGTAACCAGTTGGAACTATAAGATTAAATACAAACCGAATGACGATCAGATTATTAATGCAATTTCAAAAGCGCACGATCTTGGGGGAATTGTAGTATGTAACCATATTCCTTGGAGCGTCAATGAATTTCACATGAAAAATCATCCGAGTCGTGAAACCTTAGTAGAATGGGGTATTGATTATTTTGAGATTGTAAACGATGATTGCAAACCAGAGAATGTATATGATCAAGAATCATATGATTTTTGTATTCAAAATAAGGAAAAAGTTGGAATGATTACTGGTACAGATATGCATATTCCTGATGGTTTAGTCAGTGGAGGAGTGCATGGCTGGACTTTAATTAATCTTAAAGATTTTTCTGAGGAGGCGTTATTGGAAGAATTACACAAAGAAAATACTAAAATTCTCTATTCTAGAAATCCTTATCTTGATCCTGGTAAACATCGTTAAATATTATCCTTTCTTGTTAACATTAATAGGGAATCCTATTTCTGTCCATCTTTTAATACCCCCACTTAGATTTCTGACATTAAAATATCCATGGAATTCTAGATAACGGGTAATAATACGAGATCTTCTCCCTATGGAACAAACAATAACTAAAGTGTTATTTTTGTATTTTTCTAAGCTCTTTAAGTTATAAATTATTTTTTTCATGGGAATATTAATCGAGCTAATAATATAGCCTTCATCTCCATAATACTCATCAGTGTTTCTAACATCAATTACAAAAAGAGACGCCATATAATTTTTTTGTATTTCAAATAACTTCTCAGCTGTAATATTTTTAATCTTAATCGCTGAAAAAACACTTTTTAGCAATTTTGGATAAGAAATAAGCTCTCTTCCAGTTTTTAAAAAGATCATCATCCAATCAAGTAGTGACATTTTTGAGTATCACCTCAAATCATCTATTATTAGCAAAATCAAACTTTAAAAGATTAACACTTTTGACAATAAGAAAACATATAGTTGAGCCTTTAGAAGCTAAGCTCTCTCTTAAATTTTTTATTTAATATAAATAAAGATCAAAAATCGCTTAGTTAATTCAAAAATTTCTCAAAACAAAAAATTAAGTTCATCATCATTAATTAGAAAGATGTTTCATTCACATTTGTATAATGAAAAATACCTTTTTCTTCTATTTTCTTAACTTTACCTAAATCTTCGAGATAGAGAAGGTGCCCTAACACTTCACTTAGAGCCATATATGAGTTAATTTCATCCAAATCTGTACCAAAATGCATTTGAGAGATTTGATAAGGGCTTAACGGCTTCTCTTTAATTAAATCTAGTATTGCTCTTAGTCTATTTTTATGATGCGCTTTAATTTCTAAAATTCTTTGATGTGGATTGAATATTATTTCTTGATGTGCAGGAAAGATAATTCGTGGATTAAGTTTATCAATTTTATCTAAAGAGCTCAAATAGTATTTTAAAATATTGCTAAAATCAAAATCATGATACTTTTCATGTAATGTTTCATTAACTACAAAATTCCCAATGTGGGGAGTGATGCGACTGAGAATATGATCTCCTGAAAATAAATATTTATTATTTTTATCAAAAATGCAGATATGGCCAAAACTATGACCTGGAGTCCATATTACTTTTAAGCTATCAAGAATTATATCACCATCTTGTACCAAAATATCTGGTTCTTGAAATATCAAAAATTGAGGCCAATAAGTAAAAAATTGAACCACTTTTCTACTTTGCTCTTCTGAAATACCATATTTAATCATTTGGGTCGCAATCTCTGTAGCTTTTTTTTTCAAATCAGCTAAATTCGCGCGATTTGTCTCCCACTTTAGAAGTTCATAGGTAATTTCATGCATAAGAATTTTCAAGTTAGGATTAGCTTCTTTTAGTTTTTTTACCAAGCCTATATGATCAATATGAATGTGAGTTATGAAACAATAATCAATCTCTCCTATATCAATCTTTAATTCCTCGAGCGATTCAAAAAATTTTTTACGCCAGTTTCCCAGATTTAAACCAGAATCAATCAAAACTAATTTATTTCCAACATTAAAAAGATATACACAAACATATTTCACAGCAAAAGGAACATCAATCTTTATCTGATAGATACCTTCAATTTGATTGATCGCTGATTTAAATTTTTGCATCGTATTGATTCAAACTCTGTTGATAAAAGAATAAATTTAGAAATCAATTAGTAGTTTACTTTTGCTACGAGTAAATTTTGCATCGAAAATTCCGTTAAGATTCAAATCTCACCTTACTTTTCCTCAGCATCAAAAAAAAGCGATTTTTTCATTTCGAATTCTAATTCTCTAAGTTTCATTTGAATCTCTTTTGAATCATAATCCTTTTTCATTAAATCAATTATAACTTCTTTAAGATTTTTTAAATTATCAATTGCGCACTGATAAAATATATTATCCTTATCAATACTCATGTTTAAGATTTCAAATAATCCATTAAGAGATTCATTGATTTTCTTATAATATTCCCATGCCTCTTCTAAATCTGAATCTTTTTCCATGTTCGTCAAATATAAATAAAAATAGAGAGTAAAAAAAATTTTACTTTTATAATAATTGCTTTATTCTTTTTGAAAGTTCTTTCGCATCAGGTTCCGATGATTCTAAAAGTTGAAACACATCTTTAGGATTTACTTTCAATGCTCCATGAAGAAGTTTCTCTAATCCAATCCTTGTATTTAATCTCTCATTCTTCTGTAAGTGAAAGATCACCATCCCAAGTTGATTTTTTAAAGCACCACCCTCTGCCTTTAAGCAGATTTGTAATAATGCAGGGCACAATTCTTCAATTGTGTCCATACTGACTTCACTGGCGAGTGAATATAATTCAGTTATTTTTTCATCAGAAAGACTTTCCATTTTTTGTTTAATTTCTAACATTTCCATACTCATTTTTTCAACCTTTTTTATGTTTTTATTACTAATGTAATTAGAGATTTTTTCATATATAAAGATATCGGGATAAGATCCGTTGCCAAACCAATATTTTGGGGCAATTAATAAGAAAAGTTGCGCTTTTGGTTATTATTATTAAGGAATTAATCGACAGTTTTCGGAATCCCACTAAAATGGGAGGATAACGGATTTTCAACTATAATAATTAAATGAAACGTGGAAAAAAATGGGAATATTTTACTAAATCATGACTTTATCATGATTCTTTTTGACGGATTCGTTAATAATGCAATAAAAAAACGCCCTTTTGCTTAACTCATGATAAGAAATAAGCAACCAAAAAGTGATCGAAAAGGAATAAAAATTATTTTTAAATTAGTTAAAAACCAAATTTTGTCAATAAAATTTTAAATATAAGATCAAATTGTCATTTTAATAGCATAAAATTCAATTAGATATATAAATTTGAAAATAAAATATTAATTGGTTTTTAAATATTCACTATCCTTAGTGAATACTCTAAATTAGCAATTCCTCATTTTCAATAAAATTATAAACACCTACTAATATTATTCTATTTAAAATAATTTAGGTGTTGATTATAAAAGAAAGAGAAATAGAAAAGCAACTTTCGCGTGTAATAAAAAAAGAGCGATTTCAAGGAAAATTAATTAAATACATGACAAGTTGGGGTAAATTACTTCTCTATATCTTGCCAATAATCTTAGTAATAATGGCAGTACTTACTCTTTTAAACATTGCAATTTTAGATATTACTTTGAAAATCATCTTCATTATTATTCTCTTGATCTATGGGATTAATTCTATTATTTTGATCTCTGGTGCTTTATCCACTAATAAGTCCCTTAAGCTCCGACTTGATTTTGAACGAACTCGTGGTCGGCCAATCGATAGTCTCGATGGGTTTGATCTTCTCTTTAGTAGTGTAAAACGGGTAACTAGTCTATTGAAGATCATTGGACTTATTTGTCTTGTTGCCTTAGCGTTATTTTCTGTCATGATCTTTGTTCCTGGATTTCTTGATATTGGCTATGCCGCAATCGGATTTGCTTTAGTCGGTTTTGGTTTAGCACTCCTTATTCGTAGCTTAAATCTCAATATCCATGATGTAAATGGGCTCCAAGATTTTTATAAGCCAACAACTCATCAAATATTCTTAGATAACTTTTTCTGTGAAATCTTTTCCAATCATTTAGATCCTGTTACCTTTCTTAAATGGGATGAGTATCTTGCTGGAATCAATAAAATTCTTACTCCTTCCTTCATCCAAAGTGTAAAAGCAAAAGAAGAAGACGAATTACCTATAACTTTTGCTATTGAGTCGATATTATTTTTGTATTATTTAAAGTTTCAAGGAGTATTATCTGATAATCAATTTACTCAAGAATTGAAAGAAATAATAAATGTAGATTCTCTGGATTTTGATATAGATAAAGGTTTAAGAATTGAAGGAGCATGGTATTTTTCAACTATAGATGTTTATAAATTATTTGATTATATTAAAGCTTATAATCCTGGATTCTTCAACATTATAGATCGACTTCAACTAGAACTAGCGGATAACATTGAGCGAATCTCTAAGGATCCAATATATATGGATTCCAGTGCTCAAGAATATACCTATGTCAACAGCGAACTGAATGTGATGGTTTTTCTCTATAATAATGCTCCTGAAAGTAAGAAATACAAGATAAAAGTTGTTGCTCCCGGTTTTGACCCTAGCGAGATGATACTAGACATAGAAGTTGAAGGAAGGGGTACATTTATCATTCCTAATAAGCCTATTCCTCTTATATCCTCAGAAGAGCTTGATATTGCAGGAGTTCTTTCTACTATGTTAGAAAATGGAGACACTATTTGGCTGACCCTGGAACCAAGGGAAGTAGGTGAACAAACTCTGCAAGTGTTCCTTATGGCTGAAGATGGGACTATAATTGAAGGAAAGACAAAATCAGTGAAAGTAACTAAAAATGTTAAAGATTATTTAAAGAAACTTACTTCTATAGGCTCTCTTTTAGGCGGTTTAGCGGTTCCGATAGCGAGAATGCTACCATACCTTCTAAACACTGGAGTTTAAGCTTGATTATCTTATCTATTTTTTTAATATTCTTTTTTTGAAATATTAGGTCTAATACTACAAATTCATAAAAGTGATCTCCCTCAATAAAATACTAGTAGAATTTACACCAATTTGATTACTGAATTAATCAAATTGATGAGTAAAATTATCAGTAGTACTATCAAAAATAATAATTAAATTTTAATGCATTTCTTAATTTCTTTCAATTAGATTATTTACTATTAAATTAATTATTTGAGATGATATCTTAAAATGGTAGTAATTACTACAAAAAAGCCCGATGAGGAAGTCTTCGAAGCTCTAGAGAATTATAAAATAAAAAAACTCACGCTTGTTTCTTGCGGAACATGTGCTGCTTTATGTCAGACGGGTGGAACAGAAGGGGCTAAAGAATGGAAAGATAAATTGGAAGGAAAAGGTTATGAGATAGAAGCTGTGGTAGTATCTGAGGATGTCTGTGATAATAGAGTTATGAAAAAAGATTTAAGAAAAATTGACGATGAAGTTCAACTATCAGATGCAATTCTAACTCTGAGCTGTGGACTCGGAGTACAATCCATAGTCGAAGTACTCGCAAATAAATACCCTGAAAAACCCGTACTTGTGACTAATAATACAGAATTTATTGGAATGACTGAACGGATCGGCAGATTTTACAAGCGATGCCAAGCTTGTGGAGATTGTCTTTTAAATTATACTGGTGGAGTATGTCCTATTGCTACATGCGCAAAAGGCCTTATGAACGGACCATGCGGGGGTATGGTGGATGGAAAGTGCGAAGTGGGCAATTATGAAAGAGATTGTGGCTGGGTTTTGATTTACAAACGTTTGAAGGCAATAGGTAGGCTAGACTTATTCTCTAAATTGCGCGAAGCCCGTGATTGGTCTGAATCAGGCCATCAACAGGAGGTAATATTTAGATAGGAGGTATTTATCATGACTGAAACAAATCATATTTATTCTAAGTTAGGAGAAAAGTTAGCAAAAGGTGAATTCATCCTAACGGGAGAACTTGAACCAGAGAAAACGTGCGATCTCTCCCATACTATACAAGAAGCAAAAGATATGGCTCCTTATGTTGTGGCTGCAAATGTTACTGATTCTCCCTTAGGGATCGTCACTATTAACTCAATGGCCGCAACTCATATAATCCAAAAAGAAGCAAATTTAGAATGTATTTGGCAGATGACGGTACGGGATGTCAATAAGTTAGGTATTGCAGGGATGATTATGGGTGCTCAAGCACTGGGAATTCATAATATATTATCCTTAACTGGAGATCATACTAATTTGGGCGATATGCCTGAATCGAAACCAGTCTTCGATCTTGATTCCGCAACTTTGGTAAAACTTGTGAGAGAAATGGTAGATACAGGAAAAATAAACGGTCATGAAATAGAAGCACCACCAAAGCTTCATGTCGGTGCAGCAGCGAATCCAAACGCAGAACCAATGGAAGTCGAAGTTCTTAAAATTGGACGCAAAGCTGAAGCAGGAGCAGAGTTTATCCAGACCCAGGTTGTTTACGATATTGACAGAACCATCGAATTTTTATCGGCTATTAGAAAGTATAAGGTTCCTGTTCTTTTAGGTATCTTTCCAATGAAAAGCTACGGAATAGCTAAAGGTTTCGACACTTTTGTTCCCGGTGTAAGCGTTCCAAAGGATGTCTTGGCAAAATGGAAAGGCATTAAAACGGAATACAAAACCGATAAGAAGATGCAAAAAGAAGCCTATGATCAAGCGAATTATGAATTCTTCAAACCATTCATCACAGAACTGAGAAAAAAGAATCTTCTTGATGGAGTACATTGTATGGCGGTTCATTACCCCAGGATCTTTCCAAAGCTCGTGGAAGTTATTGAGAACACGAATTAAATCATTTTTCTTTTTCTATTTCTTCTTTAATACGCTTTTATTTTTCTATATTTATTATATGAATTTTCTGATTTTTAAATCATTAATAAAAGGTTTAAATGCAATCTAATGCAATTTGAATCTATGGAATCATACGATTTAGTTGTAATTGGCTCTGGAGTAGGGCTTAATGTGCTCAATTATGGACTGCAAATGGGGTTAAATTGTGCATTAGTGGAAGATACAAAACTTGGCGGAACTTGTTTAACTCGAGGGTGCATTCCATCGAAAGTGTTAGTCCACCCAGCTGATTTAATTAGAGAAGCAGAGCACGCTCCAAAAGTAGGAGTGAAATTTGAGGTTTCTGATATCAACTGGGATTTAATTGCAAAACGAATGTGGTCCCAGATTAATGAAAGTAAAGAAATGGAAAAGGGATTGTCAGAAGTTTCAAATTTAAAGCTATATAAAGGAGTCGGCGAATTTGTCGATGAGTATGAAATGAAAGTAAAAACAATCAAAAGTGAAGAAGAAATTGGACATTTTAAAGGAAAACGCTTCGTGATAGCTTCAGGAGCTCGTTCTTTCATACCTCCAATCGAGGGACTCGAAGAAATAGAATACATAACGAATGAAAACTTTTTTGGAGACAAATTCCCTGAAAAACCTTGGGAAAGCTTAATCATCATTGGCGGTGGAGTAATTGCTGCCGAATTTGCGCATATATTCTCTGCTTTAGGAACTAAGGTGACCATAGTGGAGATGCTTCCTCGCTTGGTTATGACTGAAGAACCAGAAATAAGCCAATTTTTAGAGACCAATTTTAGGAAACATATGAAAGTTTTGGTAAATCACAAAGCGATCCGTGCAAAATCAAAAAGGAAAATGAAGATAATCACCCTTCAGAACGTAAATACGCAAGACGAGATTGATATTAAGGCTGAAGAAATACTTATCGCAGCTGGAAGACGATCAAATGCGGACTTATTACAAGTTCAAAAAACTGGGGTACAAACTAATGAAAAAGGATGGATTAAGACAAACAAATTTTTAGAAACCACAAAAGAAAATATATGGTGTATTGGAGATGCAAACGGACTTTATCAATTCCGCCACAAGGCAAATTATGAATCAGAATTATGTGCTAATAATATTTTTGGGTCTTCCGAAGAAAAAAAGAAAGCGGATTATTCTGCGGTACCTTGGGCTATCTTTTCTTACCCCCAGATCGGTCATGTTGGAATGACTGAGAAAGAAGCAATTGAAAATGGTCATGAAATCTATGTAGCTACTAAGAATTATTCTAGTGTTGCTAAAGGATTTGCCATGGGATATGAAAAAGGTGATTTTGACGATGGTTTTGTTAAATTAGTGGTTGATAAATCCTATAGGATATTAGGAGCTCATGTTATTGGTCCGCATGCTGCAGTATTAGTACAGCCATTTGTTTATTTAATGAATGCAGGATATACATGCGAATTGCCTGACATGGAAGAAGAACCCGAGATTCCAAAATTGGCTCAAGCCTGTCCCGAAAGTGGTTCATTTATGCCCATCTATAAGTCAATGGTGATTCATCCTTCCTTAAATGAAGTTACCGGATGGGCAATCGGTTCGCTTCGGCCAGTTAATATCAAAATGGAACACCATCATCATGAACATGATCATTAAGCTTGATTTTTTTTTCTTTTCTTCTTCTTCTTTTGTTCAAAACATCACATTTTTAGATTACATATCCTAATATTAAGAGTAGATGGCTGTAAAAAATAATAAATCTCTATCTGATAGGGGAATAGGACAAATTTTCACTCCAAGTTATATTGCTGAATTTATGGTAAAAAATATTGTGCGTGTTTTAGAAGAACAGTGCAATGACTATAATGAAACTTTGAAATTAGAGAAACTTCAAGTACTAGAACCTGCAGCTGGAAAAGGAATCTTCTTAAAAGTATTGTTGAAGAATAATTTTGGAGATATCACAGCATATGAGATTGATGGAACTCTTAAAGAATATTTAGAATCAACATACCCTGAAGTTAAATTTAAATTTCATAACTTCTTAGCTTCTAACTCAGAGGAGGTATATGATGTAATCATTGGAAATCCACCTTACCTGGGACAGAACTATAATTCCTCTCTTTTTCAAGATTTAGTCCAAAACTATGATTTTTGTAAGAAATATTTCATTGGTAATATGGACTTATTTTATTATTTTATTCATCTTGGAATAGAAAAATTGAAACCTGGGGGCTTTCTTTCTTTCATTACGACTAATTACTGGATAACTAAGTCAAAAAAAACGGGAATCAAGCACCTAAAACCGCATATTATTGAAAATTGTTTTCTTTTAGAATATTATGATATTTCTAATCTTAATGTTTTCAAAAACGCGCAAGGTCAGCGCAATTGCATCTTTATCTTTCAAAAAAAAAGGAGTCAAGAAAAAGAAGCTCATTTTAATAAACCAATTCAAATCTACCAATTTCGAGATAATCAAGAACTCAATAAATCTTTAACGCTTCAAAATTTCATAAATTATCAATCTGGGTTGAATAATTCTGGATTGAGTAAAAAGTCATCATGGAACCTTCTATATCCAATCGAAATTAAGACAACAGTTGATAAAGTTGAAAACCTATGCAAAAGAGGGGGTAGAATATTAAAACTTAAAGATTTTTTTGTGATCCGAAACGGGCTTATCCTAATAAAAGACGATCTATTCATACTTGAAAAAGACAAGGATCTTAAGATAGAAAATGACGATATTTTTATCAAGATTGAAAAAAAATATAAAAAACTTAACAAATCGGAAAAACAACGCATAAAAAGACTGTATAAAAGCAGTTCCATCATACCCTTTGGTTATAACCAAGATAAAACCTATAATTATCTTCTTTTCTTCAATAAAGATGAATTTAAAGGTACAAAATGGTCAAATCCTGCTATTCTACAAAAAAAATTTCCAAATCTAGTTAAATATCTTAAATTGCATGAAACAGAATTAAAGGAAATCTTGAAAAATGCTAAAGAAAATCCCAAAAACATCTATTTTCCTCGGAGAGGGGGATATATCCTTATTGATAACGGGAGTAGTGCTCAAGAGAAAATCAATCTTGAACCCTTTTATGAGAATTTTCCTAAGATATTTTTTCCATACATTTCCGATACAAACATATTTGGATTTAGCTCTACTCCATATTATGCTACTTCTGATACTTACTTCTTATGGCCCCACAATATTAATTCCAATATAGATTACCATTTTTGGTTAGCTTATTTGAATTCGAAGTTAGTAACTTTTCTGTTTAAAGCCAAAAATATTAGAATAAAGCGGAGCAAAACGAAATTAGAATATAATCTGCCTTTTCCTAACCTAACAAATTTTCAATCAAAAGAACAGAGAGAAATTATTTCTTTGATACGATATTTGAGTGATTTTTTAATCAAACTTAATATCTCTAATAAAAAAATTAGCTCCGAACTAAATATGAAAGAAATCTTAGATTTAATTCATGAGGCTAATCTTTACAAATTTTTCCTTAATAAGACTACTATAGGAGAAAACTTTGATTCGATTTTTATTAGAAGAGTTATTGATAGTCTATTTTTTCGATTATTTAATTTAAATGAGGAAGAAATAGATTATTTAATCAAGAAATACTATTATTCTTAAATCGATCTATCTAAAGGGAGCTGAGATTCTCTATATGAATGAATTTCCTAAATTTGATGATGTTGGCAGCTTTCCTTTAGCAGATAACCTTGATAAGGAGACTTTTGACCGGTTTTATTGGATTGCCTACAAGGCATTCGTAAATAAAAATGACATCTTTCAAAATAAAGGCATTCAAATTCATTTTATCCAGCCTATGTTGGACTCTTTTAAATTTAAACTAAGTGCTGGAGTAGAAATTATTAATTATCCTCAACACATGGATATGTATAAACAATTTTTAAAACCCATAGCAGATTATGAGAAAGCGCCTGATCTAATAGACCCGGAAAAAGCATATATCCCAGAAATGTTCATAATCGAACAATTTGCAAAAGAGTTTTTTGAAAAGACTGGTCAATCTCTGAAAATAAAAGTATGCGTAACTGGTCCCATTGAATTATATGTTCGGAAACACCAGTTTACAATTTATTATGACCTTGCCCTAAACTTAGCTAAATCTGTAAATTCGTTTCTTAAAAATTCAATCATAAATTCAAAATATTTAAAAACCACGATTGTCTCTATTGATGAGCCTTCATTAGGATATATGGACATAATGAATACGAGCAATGCAGATTTGATAAATATATTTGATGCTTCATTGGAAGGTATTAAACAGAAAGATATTACTGTTCAAATACATATTCATACCTTAAATCGGGCTGACATCCCTTTAAATTCTAAATATATCGATGTGTTGACCTGTGAGTATGCCGCAGATAACACCAATAAAATTTCAAAGAAGTTATTAGATTCCTATGATAAATTCATTCGAGTTGGAATTACGCGTACCAATATCGATAATATTATTGCAGAAATCTTAGATAGGGGAGAATCTTGGGATCATTTGCAGACGTTTGATGGAATGTTAAGTCTTATTGATTCTCAGAAGATTATAAGGAAGAATCTTCTCACAGCATTAGATATGTATGGGGAAAGATTGAGATTTGTTGGACCGGATTGTGGTTTGGGGGGTTGGCTCCAGCCACAGATTGCTTATGAATTATTACTCCGTACTCAAAAAGTAATCTCAGAAGTTAGAAAATTAAGTCAATGACCCCTATTTCTGTTATTTTTTAAAAACAATAGATTTTTATATTTCTTTTTACATATTTTTATTGACAATTAATGGTTGACAAAATTATTAGGTGAGAAAATGACTGATGATTATGATGATTTTATTGAGAAAATAAAAAAAATGCTCAATATTGATTCAGATAAATTTGATATTGATCTATTTTTCATGCCTGAAGCGAATATGAAATCTCCATTTAATCAAGATAATGAAAATGTGAAAGGTTTTAAGATATCTTATCACTTTGATGAAGGAATGGATAAACCAGAAATTCGTTTTGAAGGAGACATAGATAAAAATAAGCTACGTGATTTTTTTAAAAAAATAGATATCTCTAAAAATCCCTATTTTAAAAATTTAGTGAGAAAAAAGCATTCAAACGTTATTGATGCTAAAGAATTATATTTAGAACCGTGTACGGATAAAGATAAGGAATGCGTTATTGAACCATTTTCTGAAATTAATGCTTATGATGATTGTGTAGAGATTATAATTGAGATGCCAGGTATAGAAAAAGGGCATATACTAATTTCATCTTTAGAGGATGGAAAGAAAATAAAAATTTCAGCGGAAAATGAAACGCGGAAGTTTTTAAAGACCTTTGACTTACCCTATAAGGTCAAGATTGGTGATTCCAATATGGATGTAAATAATGGCATCACTACAATCAAACTAAATAAATTCTAAATAAAGGAGAGTATATAAAATGAGTAAATTTACAGGTAGTTATAGTGGTCCAGAGAAGAAACTTCGGGTGAAGGATGCTTTTAAAGAGGATGCCGGGAAGGGAAGAGTACGTATTGACCCAAGCGTTGTTAACGAACTGGGTCTTCGCAATGGTGATGTAATTGAAATTATACATCCTGGAACGAATATGAAAACTGCGGGCTTACTATATCCTGGTAGGCAAGAAGATAAGGATTCGGGAATTATTCGATTAGAGCCATCTCTAAGGCGAAATTTAGGTGCCGCTTTAGATGATATTGTATCCATCCGAAAGATCGAGGCAGAAATAGCTGAGAAAATAACTTTCGCGGGATTAAAGCAGGTTGTGTTGGCTAAGGATGCTCAACAATTATCAACTACATTAGAAAATCGAGTTGTTACCAAAAATGACATTATAAGTTTTTACAATTGGAGTGGTCGTGTCGATTTGATTGTAGTAGATTTTTACCCGAGGGCGGATGCAGTTCAGATCCATATTGATACAGAGATTATAATGAGCGAAAAGAGCCATAAAGAACTTATTGAAATTGAAAAGTCTCGGGTTTCATATGAAGATATCGGTGGTTTAGAAGAAGAAATCCAAAAAATTCGAGAAATGATAGAGCTTCCTATTCGCCACCCAGAATTATTTAAAAGAATTGGGATTGACCCACCTAAAGGTGTATTACTACATGGGCCTCCAGGAACTGGTAAAACACTCCTCGCAAGAGCAGTAGCCTATGAGACGGATGCTCATTTCATAACAATAAGTGGTCCAGAAATTATGAGTAAATTCTATGGACAGAGTGAAGAAAATCTAAGAAAGATTTTTGATGAAGCAAAAGAAAAATCTCCATCAATAATTTTTATAGATGAATTAGATTCTATTGCTCCCAAGAGGGGAGAAGTGACTGGAGAAGTGGAGCGACGAGTTGTTGCTCAATTGCTTTCTTTGATGGATGGTCTTGAAGGAAGGGGTGAAACAATTGTTATCGGAGCCACTAACCGAGTTAATGATATTGATCCCGCATTGAGAAGACCAGGACGTTTTGATCGTGAAATCGAAATAGGAGTACCTGATAAGGATGGCCGTTATGAAATTCTTTTAATCCATACCCGTGGTATGCCATTAAGTAAAAAAGTTGATCTTCGGTTAATTGCAGAAAGGACTCATGGATTTGTTGGTGCAGATGTGGAGGCACTTGCTAAAGAAGCAGCAATGTTAGCAATCCGAGAAATATTGCCAAAAATCGATTTAGATAAACCAATACCAATGGAAATATTAGACAAGATTCAAATTAAAATGGAGAATTTTGTTGATGCACTTACGAGTATAGAGCCATCTGCATTGAGGGAAGTCTTGATTCAGCAACCAAATGAGACATGGGAAGATGTAGGAGGGCTAGAAAAAGCAATAATACAACTTCAAGAAGTTATTGAATGGCCATTGAAGTATCCTGAATTATATTCCCATTTAAAATCGAAACCTCCTAATGGGATTTTGCTTTACGGACCGCCCGGTACTGGAAAAACTTTACTTGCGAAAGCATTAGCTCATGAAAGTGAGGTAAATTTCATCTCAGTTAAAGGACCAGAATTTTTATCAAAATGGGTAGGTGAAAGCGAAAAAGCTGTCCGTGAAACTTTTCGAAAGGCGAGATCTGCTGCGCCATGCATAATATTTTTTGATGAAATCGATGCGATAGCCGGAGAAAGAGGAAGATTTGCTAGTTCTCAAGTCACGGAGCAAGTAGTATCTCAATTACTGACTGAAATGGATGGTTTAGAAGGACTGAAAGATGTAATATTACTAGCTGCAACCAATCGACCAGAATTGTTGGATGCAGCATTGTTAAGGTCAGGGCGATTTGGAAAACATATTGAAATCCCAATGCCCGATTTAGATGCAAGGAAGGAAATTTTTAAAATTCATTTAAAAAATAAACCATTAGCAAATGACGTATCAATTGATAGATTAGCAGAGATCTTAGACGGTTATACTGGAGCGGATATTCAAGCGATTAGTGAAGAGGCAACATTATTAACTATAAGAAAAAATGTACCTATTGTAAATCAGAAGCTAAAAGAAATAGCGGGCAAACAAGATCAATTAGAAAATTTAAAATCTCAAAAAGACTCGAATTTTCAAAAAATCAAGGATATAGAAGCGGAGATAAAATCTTACAAAGAAAAGATGGTTGAGGAAGTATATATAAACCAAGAGGAATTTGAACAAGCTATTGAAAAAATATTAAAAGATGCAGACCTCGCTAAGAGAGCACATGATCGAACCTTGAAAGCCGCGGAAGAAATGTTTAGGTAAATTAAATTTAGGTATAAAAGAGTGATTGGAAAAATGAGTGTAGAAAAGCAAGAAAAAGAGAAGAAAGTTATTAGTTTAGATTCATTGTTAGAGTTATTAGGAAATTCAACACGAAGATTAATTATAGCAAAATTAACTAAAGTTCCTCATTCCGCTCCGGAATTAGCAAGCGATCTCGGAATATCTCGACAAGCCGTTCATAATCAATTAAAAATGTTATCAGATTACTGACTTATAGAAATGATCGATTCTGATGATGTGAGGGGTGGTAAATATCATATTAACAGTAGTATCTCAATTAAAATAGACATCTCGCCGAATTATTTCAGTATAAAGCACTCATTATCTACCACGGAAGATGAAAAATCATTAATATTAAAAGATCTTAATTGTGCTAATGCATATTCCAAGATCAAAAGTTCTAATGGAAAGGTCAAATTCTTAGGAGACGAAATTGTCAAACTCGAAGAGAAACTTTCTGATTTAGATATTCAACGACAAGAATATCTCCACCAAAAGAGATTGTTGCTAAATGAAATAAAAAAATTAATGAACGAGCAGTATTTACAAAAATTTGAAGAAATGCTAAAGGAACGAGACCTAAAAGATAAAAGTGTTCGACAAACAATTAATCAAGCAGAAGAAGTATTATTTACAATGTTTTTTAATCCCAATCGTTACTTTAACCGTTTTAACGTAGATAAATTACTTGATGATTTGTTTTTCTCGGGCATGGATATACGTGAGAAGAGTGGTCGTTCGGGACCAATCAGAGATCTTCTTGAAGATATGTCTCGGTTAATGGGTTTCTTAAGAGAAGACGATGACGACTGGTTTTTTGACTTCTAACTTATCGTTTTTTCTCGGAGGAAAATCATGAATTTAGATGACTTAAAGAAAATTATACCCGATATTTTTGATAAAGTTAAAAGAGATGTTAGAAAAGTTTATAAACGACACCGAGCGGGGTTAAGTTTAGGATTAGTTGAGATGGGGATGTTCCAACAAGGATTTATTGGAGGAATGCATTTTCATCCGGGCACTGAGATAGTAATGAATAAAACTCCCTTAAAACTTATTTTGGAAACCCAGCCATCTGAAGTTGTATGGGCTTACACGTATCATATTTTACTGCATGAATATATCCATTCTCTGGGTGTTATTAATGAACGTCAATGTAGAGAGATCACGTTAAAGGTGACAGAAGATGTTTTCAAACATTCTGATCATCCTGCTATTATTTTAGCAAAAAAGGGAATTGGAACATATCTTCCCGATCTAAAAATGATCTATATTCCTCCCGAACAAAAACCAGAAGGAATGACTATTGAATATGTCTATGGGTTTGATCGTGAAAGTCAAACCTATTTTTCTTAATTATTCCAATATAACGATTAATCTTATTTTTAATTAAATCATATTTTAATTAGATACATAGTAAAAATTGAAAAGGACTGATACCAATTAGCTCCGAATCAAGAAAAAAACAAAGCCAAGATAGTGAAGAACCTATTGAAAAAAGTCTGGAAGTTGCTCCAGACCAACTTATTCTTAATTGGAACTATAAAGATGTCAAGAAAAAGCTTACTTATGATATAAAGAAATGCATTGGCTGCAGTTTATGTAAGCTTGTATGTCCTGTAGATGCTATTGAGTTGGGACCGATTCCCGAAATCGCACAGAATATTATTGATGATTCAAATCCTAAATTACTAATTGATCATGATAAATGTTGTTATTGTATGTTATGCGCTATAGTCTGCCCAAACGATGCATTCCATGAAAATATCAAACCAGAAGGCCAAATCGATCTTAATGAATATCCATCAATCGGAAAGTTCTATAAAATCGATATGGAACATTGTATCGAGGACAAAAATAATGAAATTTGCAAATTATGTTTAGAAGTGCGTGAACGCAACAATGTGAAAGATTACTATAAAATCTCGAAGGAATGCCCGACTAAATGTTTCAAAATCAATTCACCTATCGAAGGAGAAGTAATTATAAAGAAAAAGATGTTACACCGCTGTGATCCTCAAGGTTGCAAAGCCTGTGTGAATATTTGTCCTGTAGAGTCTTTTTTTATACCGGAAAGTGCAGAGGATGTCTTGAAGTATGGTAAAATCGCTTGCAATGAGGATGAATGTTTTTATTGTGGAGCTTGTGTAAACTCTTGTCCTGATGAATTAATTATTGTAAAAAGAAAAAGTATAACTATCGAGGATCCTAAGATTAAAGGACACTTTCCATGGATACAAGCTTGGATTAATAGCATCAAGAAAATCCTTATTGATAGCCTTATTGAAGCTAAAGGCAAAGAACAAATCGAAATTCCAATTATCGAAGAAAAAATTGAGAAAGCAAAAAAAGCACTTGAAGAACAAATTCCGCGCTTAACAAAATCTGAAAAAATAAAATTTGAAGAATTAAACTCGAAAATCCAAGAATTTCTACACTCCTCAAAAATTCGATACTGGATTAAAGATAAAAAAACGGATAAAATTGTAAAAGA
>Ga0180438_10005432_pt1 | contig 17713 bp, 12 predicted proteins | sample SS_ome_12_FD_132455 | JGI IMG/M metagenome (GOLD analysis project Ga0180438, IMG submission 132455) | Hypersaline lake sediment archaeal communities from the Salton Sea, California, USA - SS_3_D_2 metaG | ecosystem: Environmental > Aquatic > Non-marine Saline and Alkaline > Hypersaline >...
AAAGGCCGCATGAATGCGGCCACTACAAACGACTCCCCGTGGGGCGGGCGAAAGGCAGATGCGGGTACACGTCGCCTGGTGCCCGACTGCGGCATTGGGGCATCAGCCCCTTCGAGACGCGTTGCCATTTCGCAACGTGCCTTTTTGGCGGCTGCGGCCGGCCGCAGCGGGCGGGTACGTCGTAAGTCTCCTCTCTGAAAGACCTTCCGCCGCCGGACTTCCGTTCTTTCCTCCGCTTCCCGGCGGATCGGCACCCGATTTGCCCCAAACACGGGAGAACCGGTGTATCGCTGGAAGATTCTCACCCCTCAGACCCTATGCACCAGCCAGAAGATCGGGAGACAAACGTTATGGATCGTAGCAATCGACCGGAAACTCCCCTGCGGGACGTTTATCGTGCCGTGATTCGACACAAGTGGAAGGCCTCCGGCTTTTTCGTGGCCGTGATGGCCGCCGTCATCCTCGTCACCATGGTGATGCCGCGAACGTACCGTTCCGAGGGCAAGCTGCTGGTGCGGCTGGGCCGCGAGAACACCCGGCTCGATCCCACCGTGGCGCTGCAGTCGGATCCGGTCGTGGCCGTGCCCCATTCCCGTGAAAACGAAATCAACTCCGTCGTCGAGATCCTCAACAGCCGGACGCTGGCCGAGCGGGTCGTCGATTCGGTCGGCGTGGCGGACGTTTTGGGACACGGCGACGCGAGCACCTCGCCTTCGGAGTCCCAGCGCGACCAGGCCGTGCTGCGGCTGAAAAGCCATCTCGGCGTGCAGCCCGCCCGGAAGTCGAACGTGATCAAGCTCTCGTACGACGGCCAGAGTCCCAAGCTGTCCCAGGCGGTGGTCGAGAAGCTGATCGACTTCTTCCTCGACGAACACATCCGCGTCAATCACACCGACGGGGCGCACGAGTTCTTCTCGCAGCAGGCAGCCCGATCGCTCGAGGAACTCACGCAACGTCAAGAGCAGCTCCGCGACCTGAAGGATCGGACCGGCCCGACGTCCCTGGACGGACAACGGGCGCTGCTGGTCGACCGCATCGGCCGGCTGGAGGATCAGCTTTACGAGGCCAACGCCGCCCGCACGGTGGCCCGCATCAAGGTGAACCTGCTGCAGGAGCAATTGACCACACTGCCCGAAATCGAGGTGACCGAGGAGACCACGGGCTTCAACGACGAAGGCACGGACCAGATGCGGGACGACTTCTACGCCCTGCAGGTCCGCGAGCAGGAAGCGGCCGCCAAGTACACCGAAGACCATCCCCAGATGCAGGCCATCCGGGAGCAAGTCGCGGCCGCGCGAAAGATCCTCGAAGAGCAACCGTCCAAACGCCATCTGGTCACCAAGGGACGTGGGCGGATGTTCGAGCAGACCAAGCTGGCGCTGTTGGGCGAGGAACCGCTCTTGGCCTCGCTGCAGGCCAAGGCCGGCGTCCTCCAAGACCAACTGGCGGTCGTGCAATCCGAGTTGAAGACGCTTAACGAAAACGATCTGCAGATCGCCGAGCTACAGCGGGAAATCGAGCTGTATGAAGCCAACTACCGCAAGTACGCGGCCGGGCTCGAGCAATCGCGGATCGACCAGGCGCTGCAAGCCCAGAAAATGTCGAACATCAAGGTCGTCCAGCCGGCCAGCTACGAGATCAAGCCGGTCAAGCCCCGCGTCGCGGTCAACCTGTTCCTGGGCCTGCTGGTCGGCGCCCTGGGAGGCGTCGGCGTGGCCGTGCTGGCCGAGTACAGGGACCATTCATTGCGGACTCCCCAGGAGATCGAGCAGAAGTTGGACTTGCCGGTGCTGGCGTCCATTCCACGCTTCAAACCGGAACACCTGGCGCCGAACGGGAGGAACAGGCTCCATGATTAAGCAAAGTTCGCAACCGATCGGACGAGAACGTGGCGGTTTCGACCGCGGCTTCCGGCAGGAAGTCCGCCGCCACTATCAGGCGCTGCTGGCTCAACTGGATTGGCCGGGCAGCAACGGCACCCACTGGCTGCAAACGCTGGGGGTGACCAGTTGTGCCGTCGGCGAGGGCGTGAGCACGGTCGCCGCCCAACTGGCCGCCGCGGCCGCCCTGCAAGGCGATCGCCGCGTGCTGCTGGTCGATGCCAACCTGGCGCGTCCCACCTTGCAGCAGACGTTCGGAGTGGACCTTCAGCCCGGTCTGGCCGATTCGGTGCTCAGCGCCGGGCGGCTTGCCGAGGCGATTCAGCCGTCGTCGGTATCGAATCTCTCCATTCTCACGGCGGGCAAGTCGGGCGACGACCCGACTTCCGCGACCCCGTTGACCCGGGCGGCCAAGCTCCTTGGGCAGCTGCCGCAGCGGTTCGACCTCACGGTGCTCGACCTGCCGGAGGCCCGCTCCAGCGCCGTGCTCCGCACGGCCGCGCTGCTGGACGGCGTGTTGCTGGTGGTCGAGGCCGAGCGGACCCCTCGGGAAGCGGCCCGCCGTACGACCGAACTGCTCTCCCGGGCAGGCGCACGCGTGCTCGGAGTCGTTTTGAATCATCGCTGTCAGGACTGATCGCATGTCGTTTCAAAAGCTCATCGCGTTGTTCAACAAACTTGTTGCCGGCGCTGGCCGTCTGTCGGAACTCTCCGCCGAGGCCGAGTGGGATCGGCTCCATTCGATCGAAGCGTTTCGCGCCCTGCTGGAGCGTATGCGTGCACGTGCGGATCGCACGGGCGGCGAGTTCTCGTTGGTGGAGTTCTCCACCAGGCACGTTCAGACCGACGATGCCTCCTTGATGTACCTGGTCAGAACGCTCAAAGGGCATCTTCGACTCAGTGATGAAGCGGGGCGGCTGGACCGCCACAGCCTGGGCGTCGTGCTGCCCAGCGCGTCGGCCGAGGACGCCTGGAATCTGGCCGACCGCGTCGGCTTGCACTATCCGTTGGACCTTCCGCTTCCCGAGTGCAAGGTCTACCGCTATCCCACCGACTGGCTCTCGAACAAATCGGCGCAGGCCGGCGAGGCCAAGCGGCCTGCGTCCGAGAAGAAACCGGTGCACGCGATGGAGCCGTTGTTCGCCCGGCGGACCCCGACTTGGAAGCGGTGTCTGGACGTGACCGCCGCCGCGGCCGGCCTGATCGCCTTGACGCCGCTGTTCGCCCTGGTGGCCCTGTCCATCAAGATCACCGCACCCGGCCCCGTCTTCTTCCGGCAGTGGCGCACCGGCCGGGGCGGAAGGAAATTCCAGTTGATCAAGTTCCGCTCGATGGTCGTCGACGCCGAATCGCAGAAGCAGGCATTAATGGATCGCAACGAGCAGGACGGCCCCGCCTTCAAGATCAAGCACGACCCGCGGATCACGCCGCTGGGACGTTTCCTGCGTGCCACCAGCATCGACGAACTCCCACAGCTCTGGAACGTGCTGGTCGGCGACATGTCGCTGGTGGGGCCGCGTCCGCTGCCCTGCCACGAAGCGGCCGCGTGCAGCCGTTGGCAGCGCCGCCGGCTGGACGTGGTGCCCGGGCTGACCTGCACCTGGCAGGTCGCGGGACGCTCGAGCGTTTCCTTCGCCGAGTGGATGCGGATGGACCTGCGATACGTCCATTCGCGTTCGCTGCAGAAGGATCTGAAGCTCTTGCTCCGGACGGTGCCGGCCGTGGTGTTTGGCACGGGGTCGTAATGATTGCCCGACCGGAACCGGCGAATTCTTAGTGGGAGCAAGTGAGGCACGGTGATGAACACTCGCGTGATTTCGGCAGATCGACTGACGACCGACCAGATCCGCACCTGGTCGTGCGCGCAGCGTGCCGATGGCGCGGTGAGCAGCCCTTTCTTCCGGCCCGAGTTTACACAAGCGGTGGCCGCCGTGCGCGACAACGTGGAGGTGGCCGTTTTGGAAGAGGCCGGCCGGCCGGTCGGTTTCTTCCCGTTCCAGCGCATCCGCGGTGGTGTCCTGTCCGGCGACTGGGGCACCCCGGTAGCCGAAGGGATGTGTGACATCCACGGGATGATCGTTCGCGCAGGGGTGGAGTCCAGCGCCGAACAACTGGTGCGCGACTGCGGGCTGTTGGCGTGGCGATTCGACAACGTGATCGCGTCGCAAACCCCGTTTCAGCCGTATCACTGGATCCGATGGAACATGCCCTACATGCACCTGGCCGACGGGTTGGACGGCTATCTGCGAACTCCGGGCAAAGGAAACTCCAGCTACGTGCGACGCGTGTTGCGCAATCGTCGCAAGATCGAGCGCGAAGTCGCTCCGCTGCGATTCGTGCCGCACACCACCGACCGGCAAGTCCTCCGGACGCTGATCGACTGGAAAGTGCAGCAGTACCGGCGACTGGGAACGGTGAATTGCCTTTCCCCCGCCTGGCGGATCGAGTTGATCGAGTCGCTGCTGGCCATCCAGGGCGAGGCGTTCTCGCCCATGCTCTCCGCGTTGTACGCCGGCGACCACCTGGCGGCGATCCTCCTTTCGCTGCGTTCGTACGGCACGCTGCACGGATGGTATTGCGCGTACAACCGGGACCTGCGGCGCTATTCACCGGGAATCATTTTGCTGCTTGAGATTGCCAAGGCCGCCCCGAAACTGGGGCTCAGTCGCCTGAACCTGGGACGGGGGCACGAACCGTACAAGCTCAAGATGATGTCGGGCTGGACGGCCGTGGCAGAAGGGGCAGTCGACTTTCGCTTGTTCAAACGCACGCTGCGACGCGGCTGGCTCCGGACGCGGGAGTGGGTCCGCTCCTCTCCATTGGAGCACACGGCGCGGCGCGCCTATCGCCATACCCGCTCATGGCTCGGACTGTCCCGATGAGGAGCATCCCATGCCGATGAACGTCAACGTAATTCCTGCCGACTCGCTGACTCCCGAACAGATGCTGGCGTGGTCGCGGCTGCAGCGTGCCGATGTGGCCTTGGCCAGCCCTTTCTTCCGGCCGGAGTTTGTTTGTGCCGCGTCCGCAATCCGTCAGAACGTCGAGGTCGCAGTCCTGGAGGAAGGCAACGAACCGGTCGGCTTCTTTCCCTTCGCACGCACGCGGCGGAACGTCGGCCAGCCCGTGGCCAGCCCCATGAACGATTTCCAGGGCCCGATCCTCGCCCCGGGCGTCACCTTCAACGCCCGGCAGCTGATCCGCCAGTGTGGGCTGGTGGCGTGGCACTTCGATCACCTGGCCCCGTGGCAAAGCCCGTTTTGGCGCTATCGAAGCGTGGAAGTCGACTCGCCGTACGTCGATCTGTCGGGCGGGTTCGATGCGTATCAGGAAGCGCGGAGCAAGGCGGGGTCGCGCGAACTCACGACCGTCGGGCGGAAGACTCGCAAACTCGGGCGCGAGCACGGGCCGTTGCGGTTCGAGTTTCACACGGCCGACCGAGGCGCCCTAGAAAAACTCATCGAGTGGAAAAAGGACCAGTGCCGCCGGACCAAGGTGGCCAGCCTTTTCGACCACGCCTGGTCCATCCGGCTGCTGGAACACGTTCTCGCCCGGCCGAGTAAAGCGTTTTCCGGCGTGCTTTCGGCGCTCTACGTGGACGATCGACCGGCGGCGGTCCACCTGGGAATCCGCTCCCAGCGCGTCTTACACTGGTGGTTTCCGGCCTACGATCCGACGTTCCGAAAGTATTCTCCGGGGATGATCTTGCTGGCCGAGGTCGCCAAGGCCTGCCAATCGCAGGGCATCAAGCGCATCGATCTGGGCAAAGGGATGACGCAATTCAAGAACAGCTTCATGTCGGGCGCCGTCCCCGTGGCGGAGGGCTCGGTCGACTCCCGGCCCCTGGTCGGGACGCTGACGCACGGCTGGCTCCGCACCCGCGACTGGGTCCGCTCGTCCCGGCTCCGGGCCCCGGCACACCGCTTGAATCGCTTTCTGGACAAGACGCGCTCGTGTTTGGGCCTCGTTTAAGGCGAGCGGCAGGTAAGAGTTTGCCACTGGTAGGGATTGGGGATTAGGGATTAGGGATTAGAGATTGGCCTCATTGAAACGCCCCGGCACCGCGGTGCCGGGGATGAGGCCGACAACTGATCACTGATAACCGATAACTGAAGACTGACAGCTGAGAACCACCAACTGAAAACGAGCGGCAAGTAGACCTTCATCCGCCGTTGCCTGAAAAGAACCACCACACAAACACCACGCCATTGCCGCCCATGATGATTGCCACGCGAAACCATCCGCGACGAGCCAAGGTGCTGCTGCTGGCCTACGCCTGCAGCCCGGAGCACGGCTCCGAGGGCGGCGTGGGGTGGCACCGCGCCTTGCAGAGCGCCAAACGATTCGATACCTGGGTCCTCTGCAAAGAGCGGGAATTCGCCGACCATATCCGCGGCTACCTGAAGACCCATGGCGACGTGCCGGGCCTGCATTTCGAGTTCGTCCCCAAGCGGCCCTGGGAGGAAGCGTTGGGACGGGTGCCGGGGCTGTACTATCTGTCCTACAACCTCTGGCACCGGCGGGCATTTCGCGTCGCCCGGCAATTGCACCAGAGGATCCGCTTCGACCTGGTCCACCAGCTCAACTACTGCGGCTACCGGGAACCCGGCTATCTGTGGAAACTGGACGCGCCGTTCGTATGGGGCCCGCTGGGCGGCACGCAGAACTATCCCTGGCGCTTCCTGGGCGAAGCCGGCTTCGGCGGCGCCTGTCGCGAGGCGCTGCGCAACGCGGCCAACCTGGTCCAACTGCACTTCAGCCCGCGCGTTCGCCGGGCCGCCCGCAAGGCGACCACGATCGTAGCCGCCAGCTCGACCAACCAGCGCGACTTCGCCCGAGCCCATCGGGTCGCTCCGGTGCTGGGCTCCGACGTCGGCCTGCACCGCATCGCCGACGTGCCCCGCACTTGCCCGAAAACCTCGCGGCCGTTGCGGATTCTCTGGTCCGGCCACTTGCGGCCGTTCAAGGCGCTCCCACTGTTGATCAAGGCCCTGGCCCGGTTGCCGGAGGACGTCCGGTACGAGTTGCGAGTCGTCGGCGACGGGCCGCTCAAGCGACGCTGGCAACGCCTGGCGCGGCGGACGGGCGTACAAGACCACACGCATTGGATGGGCTGGCTCCCGCACCAGCAGGCCCTGCAACAGTACCGCTGGGCCGACGTGTTCGTGTTCAGCAGCCTCCGCGATACGACGGGAACCGTCGTGCTCGAGGCACTGGGCGCCGGAGTGCCGGTGGTCTGTTTCGACCATCAAGGGGTGCGCGACGTGGTGACCGACCGCTGCGGCGTGAAGATTCCGCTTAAGACGCCTCGCCGGGCAGTCGCCGGGCTGTGCGACGCGATCGCCACGCTGGCCCGCGACGGGCGAAGGCGAGAGGAACTCAGCCGAGGGGCCTTGCAGCGCGCCGCGGAATACTCCTGGGACCGGCATGGAGAGAACATGGCAAACGTCTACCAAGGGGCGTTAGGAGCCATCCCATGAAAGTCAACGAACTCGCAAAGCGGCTCGCCGGCACGGCCGGGCTCGCACTGAACAAGTTGGTGGGCGACCGTTCCGACGGGGCGCTGGGAATTCTCACCTACCATCGCGTCGCGCCGAACCTACCGGGGCTGCCCAGGCCGTCGATCAACGTGACGCCCGAAAACTTCCGCCAACAGATCACCGGACTGCTGGACCGCGGCTTCACCGTCTGGCCGCTGAGCAGAGTTCTGCAGTACCACGCTCGCGGCCACGCCGTTCCCGCGCAAACCATCGTGCTGACCTTCGATGACGCCTTTGAAAGCGTGTATCTCAACGCGTGGCCCGTGCTGCGGGAATTGCAGGCGCCGGCCACGGTCTTCCTCAGCACGGCCTACTTGGACAGCCGGGCCCCGTTTCCCTTCGATCCGTGGGGGATCGCTCATCAGGATCGCGCACCGGCCGAGACCTATCGGTCGCTGACCACGGCCCAATGCCGCGAGATGGCCGCGGACGGGCTGATCGAATTGGGGTCGCATACCGACACGCACGACGACTTCCGCGGGCGGCCGGACGAGCTTTGCCGCGACGTACAGGCCTCGCTGGAAATACTGCGTACGCGTTTCGGTCTGCACGACGTGCCGTTCGCCTTTCCTTACGGCCGGGTGAACGACGGGTTCGCGGGCGGCCCGTTGGCCGTTGCCGCCCGGACCGCCGGCGTCCTCTGCGCACTGACCACCGAATGTGAACCGGTCGATCCGCAAAGTGATCCGTTCTATTGGGGGCGGATCAACGCATACGACTGGGACACCGGCGCCACGCTGGCCGCGAAGCTCGCGGGCTGCTACGGCTGGGCCCCTAAGCTCCAGGATTGGCTGCGCTCGGCGAAGAGGCACTACGCATCGAGAATCCGTCGGCCGGCGCGGCGTCCATCAAGCAACAAGACGAACCCTGCAACGACTGCATGAACGGCATGACCACAGCAACGGAAACACATCGCGAACGAAACACCGCCGGCTCGCTGCTCTACGGCACGGCGGCCCGCTGTCGCGGCGCCTTCGGGGCCGGCGCCCGGCGAGGCGTTTTGGCCCTGGTCGATCAGGCCGTGGTCAGCGGGGGTCGTTTCGCCGCGACGGTCATGATCGGGCGGACGTGCGGGCCGGAACAACTGGGGACGTACTCCCTGGGCTTCACCTTCCTGATGTTGATCGCCTGCGCACAGGAATCGCTGATTTCGCTGCCGTATACCATCTACACGAACCGCCTTCAAGGCAGGTCCCAAACGGAACACGCCGGGGCCGCGGTGATCCATTACGGAATGCTGGCCTCGCTGACCTCCCTCTGCCTGGCCCTGCTGGCGACGGTGCTCCTGTGGGCGACCGATATGCCGCAGCTTGCCGCGGTGATTGGGGTGCTGGCGTTCACGATGCCCTGTATGCTCCTGGTGGAATTTGCCCGGCGACTGGCCTTTGCCCATTTGCGCATGACCACGGCCCTGCTGGTGGACGTGGCCATGGCGGCGATTCTCATCGGGGGCCTGTTCTCGCTGGCCGCCGCCGGGGTGCTGTCGGCGGCTACCGCCTACGCAGTGATGGGATTGGCCGGCGCCGTGGCCGGCGGCGTCTGGCTGCTGCGAAACCAAAGCCTGTTCGCCCTGCGACGAGACAGGATTCTTCCCGAGTTGCGGCGCAGCTGGACGTTCGGCCGCTGGGTCTTCGCCAGCCAAATGGCCTTCGTGGCCCGCGGATACGTCGTCCCTTGGCTGCTGGCGATGCTGGTGGCGACCTCGGCCACCGGCGTGCTGTTCGCCTGCCAAACGATCGTGTTGTTCTGCAATCCGTTCCTGCTGGGAGTCGGCAACGTGCTCACGCCCAGCGTCGCCCGCGCATCGGCCCGGGGCGGCGACGGCCAAGTCCGCCGCGTGGTGGTCAAGGCGACCCTGCTGCTGGGCGCAATTACCGCGGCACTCTGCGGCCTGTTGGTGTTGCTGGGCAACCCGTTGCTGCTGCTGCTTTACGGCAGCGAATTCGCGGGCCACCAGGTGGTGATCGCCGTGCTGGCGGGCACGATCCTGGCCGAGGCCTTGGGCATGGCCGCCTACAACGGGTTGTGGTCCATGGAGCGGCCCGGCGCGACCTTCGCGGCCAACCTGCTGGGATTGCTGGCCACGACGGTGACGACCTTGGCGCTGGTGGTGCCCTGGGGTGTGCTCGGCGCGGCCTGCGGCTTGCTGGCCGGACGCGTGGTGGCAACCGTAGTGCAGTGCACGGTCTTCTTCTCGGCTGTCCGTCCGGCCGCATCGAACGAGCCGCTGAGCGTGATCCATACCGACGCCGCAGAGACAAGCGGCAATCGTCGTTGGCAGCAAGTTGCGGGAGAGGCGACATGAGCACGTTTCACGAAAGCCTTGCCGTTTCTCCGCCGGAGAGCCATCCGCACGCTACCCGCGTCTCGCGGTCGGCCGTATGGACCGGCGCCTTTCTGCTCGGGGCAATCGTCTTCGCGACCAGCTTCAATCTGTCGCTGTCGGCCGCCGTCAAGGGCCAGCAATTCGCCACCAGCATCGACCTGCTCATCCGGTTGGCCGTTTGTGCGGCGTGCGGCCTCTACGGCCTGCTCTATCTGCCCAGCACGGAGTCTCAGCTGTGCCGATTCCCCGGCGCTTGGGCTCCCTTGTTCGCCTTGTGGTGCCTGTTCACGATTCCGTTTGCCGAGAGCTTCAGTTACGTGGCGGCCGCTTGTGCCTCGCTGTGGTGCGTGGTCCTGTTCGCCCCGGCCGTGCTCCATTGCCTGGGCGGACGCCGCGTGGTGCTCGCCATTCTGGCGGGCCTGATGCTCTATATGCTCGGCTCGTGGGTGCTCTACTTCGCGTTGCCGGAAGTGGGAAGATACGGCTCGGCGGCGGAGGACGGGGCATGGATGGACCGGCTCGGCGGCGACGCCAATATGCTGGGGCTCCAGGCCGCCTGGGCGATTGCCATGCTCTTGACCCTGGCCGCGGCCCGCCGCAGCACCTGGCGCACGCTCCTGCTGCCTTTGGCCTTTGCCGCGATAACCTTGTTCTGCACGCAAAGCCGTACGGCGATGCTGGCCGCGGCCGCGATCGTGGTCGCCTTCTGGTGGCGCTACGCCAACCACACCGCCAAGACCGTTGCCGGGTGCCTCGGCGTGGCGCTGATCGCCGGCTGGGCCGCCTGGGTCGAATTCGATCTGGCCGCGGTGGCCGGCGGTGCGGCCCGCTCCGGAGAGGCCGAAGAAATCTACACCCTCACCGGCCGGACGGAAATCTGGCAGTTCGCCGCCGCACGTTGCGGCGAGTCCCCGCTGCTGGGACACGGTCACGGCTGCTCGCGCTATGCCTTGGCCTCCTTCCACAACAGCGGCTACGACTACAACGACCTGCACCACGCACACAATCAACTGCTCAACGTCACGCTGTCTACCGGACTGGTGGGCCTGGCGATCGTGGCGGCCATGTTCCTGGCCCAGATCCGCCGGCTCCTGACCCGCCCCGACGCGTTCCCCGATCTGGTCACCGTGCTCGTGCTGGTGGCCGGTTTGGCCGAAGTCGTGTTGTTCGGCCCCATGCCCCGATCGAGCACCGCGATCTGGCTGATCGCCCTGTTCTGGCGGCAGATGAGCGCGTCGGTCGAGGATCGCACCACACACGTCAACCCAGCCGAGATTTGAACCATGGTTCCCGCACAAATTACGCTTCGAGACGATCGGACCGATGCCTCCCGCGGGAAGACACGCGCGGAAGGGGACAGTCCCGTTTTCGCTCCGCGAAAATCAGGACAGTTGCTAGGTGGTGCCGAGGGGGACAGTCCCATTTTCGCTCCGCGAAAATCGGGACAGTCCCCGGATAGTCTCCTCTCAAAGACGCGCGTGGCCGTGGTGCACAACTACTACCAGCAACCCGGCGGCGAAGATCGCGTCTTCGCGGATGAAGTCGAGCTGCTCCGGGCGCACGGGCATCACGTGGTACGGCTGACGGCCCACAACGACTCGATCGAAGGCGGATCGAAGCTGGCCCTGGCCAGAGACACCATTTGGAACCGTCGCCAGGCCGCCCGCTTGCGGAGCGTGGTCCGACGAGAGCGCGTCCAGGTGGTGCACTTCCACAACACGTTCCCGCTGATCTCGCCGGCCGCCTACTACGCCGCGCGAGCCGCGGGCGCGGCGGTCGTCCAGACGCTGCACAACTTCCGCCTGCTTTGCCCCCAGGCCACGCTGCTACGCGACGGCAAGCTGTGCGAGCGCTGCCTGGGCAAGCGGATCCCATGGCCGGCCGTCGTACATGCCTGCTATCGCGGGAGCCGTTCGGCCAGTGCCGTCGCCGCCGCCATGCTGACCGTCCATCGCGTGCTGGGAACCTGGACCCGGGCCGTCGACCTCTACGTCGCGTTGACCGAGTTTTCGCGGCAGAAGTTCATCGAAGGCGGACTGCCCGCCGAGAAGATCGTCGTCAAACCGAACTTCGTGCATCCGGATCCCGGGCCGAGCATCGGCCGCGGCCGATACGCGGTCTTCGTGGGCCGCCTGGCCCCGGAGAAGGGAATCGACACGCTGCTGGACGCCTGGTCCCGGCTTTCGGAACCGGTGCCGCTGAAGATCGTCGGCGACGGTCCCCTGGCGGACCGCGTCCGGGAAGCCGCCGCGAAGGATGCTCGCATCCAGTGGCTTGGCTGGCGTCAACCCGAGGAGGTCGAGTCCATAGTGGGCAGCGCCGCGCTGCTGGTGATGCCTTCGGTCTGGTACGAGACGTTCGGCCGCACGATCACCGAGGCCTTCGCCAAAGGCACGCCGGTGCTCGCTTCGGGAATGGGGGCCATGGCGGAGTTGGTCGACGACGGCCGCACCGGACGGCACTTTCGGCCCGGCGACGCGGAAGACCTCGCGGCGAAGGTCCGACAGCTCGTGCAGAATCCGTCGCAGTTGACGCAGATGGGTCAGGCCGCCCGCCGTCAGTACGAGCAGAAGTTTACCGCCGAAACGAACTATCGCGCGTTGACGGCCATTTACGACCGGGCCGTCGGACGAAACGAGAAGTAAGATCCTCCAGACAATCACACGTTTAGCCGCCGACTGAAGGTCGGCGTAACCCGAAAGCAAATCTGTACCCAACGGTTTCTTACTACGGAGGTTCCCGTGATCAGCCCGCTCCGTGCCCTCAAGTGGCCCAAGAAGTACGACCTTTTCGGCGTTCAAGTGAGCGCCACCACCTACGAGGAGGCCACCGACGCCATTATCGAGGCCGCCCGGGCCGGCGTGCCGGCGACCGTGTCGCTCCATGCAGCCCACGCGGTGGTCACCGCCAGCGGCGACCCGGCCTTGCGGGAAGCGGTCAACACGTTCCAGATCGTGGCCTCCGACGGCCAGCCGGTGCGTTGGGCGTTGAACCTGCTGCATCGGACCGGCCTGCGTGATCGCGTGTACGGACCCGAGTTGACGCTGCGGCTTTGCCGTGCGGCCGCCGAGCATGGCGTACCCATCTACCTCTACGGCAGTTCGCCGCAGGTGATCGAGTCGCTTAAGAAGAACCTGGTCGCCAAGTACCCGGGCCTGCAGGTGGCCGGCGCCGAGTCGCCGCCGTTTCGCCCGCTGACGCCCCAGGAAGACGACGAGATGGTGCGGCGGATCAACGAGAGCGGGGCGGGCATCGTGTTTGTGGGCCTGGGGTGCCCCAAGCAGGACTGGTTCGCTTACGAGCACCGAGACCGGATCAACGCCGTGCAGGTGTGCGTGGGGGCCGCCTTCGATTTCCACGCCGGCAACAAGAAGATGGCCCCGCCCTGGATGCAACGCCACGGGCTGGAATGGCTCTTCCGACTCTGCGAAGAGCCGCGACGGCTGTGGCGCCGCTACCTGGTCACCAATACGATCTTCGCGAGCAAGCTGGGCGTGTCGCTGGTCGGCCAGATGTTCAAGAACGTACGGAAGCGCATTGCGAGGGCTGCGACAAGGCGGAGTCGTCACCCGGCGGACCCGACGCTGGGGCTTCGCTCCGCTCAGCCGCCAACCACCCCAAACCTAATTCCCAAGAATTCACCCATTCAAACCCACTGCAAACAAGTTTCGATACAACCCAACCTAGGAGACTTATCCATGAAGAACGAAAAGAATGAACTGATCGTAGTTGGCGGCGCCGGTGGTTTTATCGGCGGACACCTGGTCGCCGACCTCTTCCGCCGCGGCTACACCAACGTCCGCGCCGTCGACATCAAGCCGTACCACCAGTGGTTCCAGCTCTTCGACCGGGCGGAAAACATCGTCGCCGACCTCGCAGAGAAAGAGCAATGCTATCGCGCCTGCCGCGGCGCGGCCGAAGTCTACAACCTGGCCTGCAACATGGGCGGCATGGGCTTCATCGAAAACAACAAGGCGCTCTGTATGCTCTCGGTGCTGATCAACACCCACCTGCTGATGGCCGCCCGGGACTCGGGCGTGCAGCGCTTCTTCTATTCCAGCTCCGCTTGCGTCTACAACGCCGACAAGCAGAAGAACGAAGACGTGGTGCCGCTGCGCGAGGAAGACGCCTATCCGGCCATGGCCGAGGACGGCTACGGCTGGGAGAAGCTCTTCTCGGAGCGAATGTGCCGCCACTTCCGCGAAGACTTCGGCCTGACCACCCGCGTGGCCCGCTTCCACAACGTCTACGGTCCGCACGGCTCCTGGGACGGCGGGCGCGAAAAGGCCCCGGCCGCCATGTGCCGCAAGGTGATCCACGCCAAGCACACCGGCGACCACCACATCGAAATCTGGGGCGACGGCAAACAGACCCGGAGCTTCATGTACATCGACGACTGCCTGGAAGGCATCTACCGGATCATGCACAGCAACGTCCTGGAGCCGATCAACCTGGGGTCCGACGAGCTGGTGACGATCAACGGCCTGGTCGACATCGTCGAGGAGATCGGCGACGTCCGGCTCGAGCGGTCCTACAACCTCGACGCCCCCAAGGGAGTCAACGGACGCAACAGCGACAACACGCTGATCCAGAAGTATCTCGGCTGGGCGCCGAACATCCGGCTCCGCGACGGCATGGAAAAGACCTACGAGTGGATCCGCGAGGAGTACCTGGCCCGAGAGGCCAAGGCGATCTACGCCGACGCCGATTCGGCGGTTGTCGACAGTTAGCGGTTTAGGTCACAGCTTCTTTAGACGGACCGCGCATGTCGCAGGTCGTTTTACCGGGGAAGGGTTCAGTGGTCAGGGTTCAGGGTTCAGCACGCCGCTGCCGACGTTGACTCGAAGTCCTGAACCCCGAACCCTGAACCCTGAACCCTCCTCAGTTGCGGCCGGGCTCCGCGCAAGGAGTTTCCTTCGAGATCTCAGATGGAGTTGACAACCCGAACCGGGTTTCCGGGGGATTGGGCCATCGGCGGTCCAATCCCCCTCTTTTTTGCCCGTGCGGCGGCCTCCCCCTACCTTTCGCTCTCACCAGAGCCTAGAATGACTGGACTCGGTTGTTTTCAACGAAAGGACCCTCGACCATGCGTTCCGATACGATCAAGGCGGGCGACGCCCGGGCCCCGCATCGCAGTCTGCTTCGTGCCACCGGCGTGGGGGAAGACGACTTCAGCAGGCCGTTCATCGCCGTCTGCAACAGCTACACCGATATCATCCCCGGCCACGTCCACCTGGATAAAGTCGGCCAGTTCGTCAAGGAGTCCGTTCGCGACGCGGGCGGGATGCCGTTCGTGTTCAACACGATTGGCATCTGCGACGGGATCGCCATGGGCCACCCCGGCATGAAGTTCTCGCTCCCCAGCCGGGAGTTGATCGCCGATTCAGTGCAGTCGATGATCGAGTCCCACTGCTTCGACGGCATGATTTGCATCCCCAACTGCGACAAGATCATTCCCGGAATGTTGATGGCCGCCGTGCGATGCAACATCCCCACCATCTTCGTCAGCGGCGGGCCGATGGAGGCCGGCAAACTGGCCGACGGCAAGAAGGTCGACCTGATCGACGTCTTCATCGGTGCCGCGGCCAGGCAGGACGGCAAGCTCAGCGCCGACGAGCTGTTGGAGCTGGAGCAGATCGGCTGCCCCACCTGCGGCTCGTGTTCGGGGATGTTTACGGCCAACAGCATGAATTGCCTCTGCGAAGCCCTGGGGATGGCCCCGCCGCTCAACGGCACCCTGCTGGCCACCAGCGCCGAACGCAAGACGCTCTTCCGCCGCGCCGCCCGGCGCATCGTCGAGATGGTGCTGGAGTTCGACCAAAAGGGCGAAGGCCACGGGCTGCTGCCGCGGGAGATCGTCACCGCCGAGTCGATCGACAATTCGATGGTCCTCGACATGGCCATGGGCGGAAGCACCAACACGGTCCTGCATATGCTGGCCGTGGCCCACGAGGCCGGCGTGCAGTACGACGTACAACGAATCAACCAGCTCAGCCAGCAGACGCCCAACATCTGCAAGGTCGCCCCCAGCAGCAAGTACCACGTGGAAGACGTGCACAACTCCGGCGGCATCCACACGATCCTCGGCAGCGTCAACCGCGGGCGGCCCGGGCTGCTGAACCTCGATTGCGCCACCGTGACCGGAAAGTCGCTCGGCGAGAACATCGCCGAGCACGACGTCCGCGCCGAAACCGTCCGGGACGAAGTCCTGCAGCTGGCCGCCGTGACCGCCAGCGGTCGCCGCAACAACGAGGGCATGAGCGTCGAGAAGACAGCCGGGTCGATCCGCGAGCTGACCAGCCAGCAGTTGGGCTTCGAGCCGACCGATTGCATTCGCGAAGTGGACACCGCGTACAGCGACGAAGGCGGGCTGGTGATCCTCTACGGCAACCTGGCGCCGCAAGGGGCCGTGGTCAAAGCCGCCGGCGTCTTGCCCCAGATGATGAAGCACTCCGGCCCGGCCGTGATCTTCGAGGCCGAAACCGAGGCCTACGACGGCATCGTGAGCGGCCGGGTCAAGGCGGGCGACGTGGTGGTGATTCGCTACGAGGGTCCCCGGGGCGGGCCGGGCATGCAGGAAATGCTGGCGCCGACCACCGCCATCAAGGGCGTGGGCCTCGACGACAAGGTGGCCCTGATCACCGACGGCCGCTTCTCCGGCGGCACCGCCGGCGCATGCATCGGCCACATCAGCCCCGAGGCGGCCGTCGCCGGTCCGATCGGTCTGCTCGAACCGGGCGATATCGTCGAGATCGACATCGCCAACCACACGCTCAACGTGCAAATCAGCGAAGCAGAACTGGCCGAGCGAAAGAAGAAGTGGCAGCCCCGCGAGCCCCGCTTCAAGACCGGCACTCTGGCCAAGTACGCCGCCATGGCGACCAGCGCCGACACAGGGGCCGTGTTGAAGTGGGAGTAGGGTGCGTGAAACGCACCGTGGCGTAGACTCCGGCTTCCCCACTCTCGTGTATTCCGGCGGGCTTCCGGTATGGCACGACTTCACGCTGCGCGGTAAGCTTGACCGTATTGCAGGCTGCGTCTGCCGGCGCGGCGGTTCCGTCCGTGGGTTCCTGGGGAAAGGGAGGTGCGACATGTTGCGGAAGAACCGGGCAATGGTGTGTTGGCTCTTGATGGCCGCGATGGCCGTCTCGCCGTCGCTGATCTACGCCCAGCAGCCGGGCGAGACTGCGGAAACGCCGACGACGACGGTTAAGCCCGACGTGGCGTACGTCACCCCCGACGCGGCCTTCGGAGCGGTCGCCTATCCGCGGCGGGTGCTGACGGCGCCGGAGATGGTGATGTTGCCGGTCGAGGTGTTCTCGGCCGCCGGCAAGCAGGAGTTGGGCCTCGATCCGCTGGACGTCGAGCAGGTGCTGGTGGTCGCCGAGCCGCCTGGCCCCGGGTCGCCTCCGGGACTGGGCGTGGTGGTCCGCTTCTCGAGGCCGTATCAACTCGACGGCCTGCTGCCGGAGGTGGCGAGCGAAACGGTCGAGGGCCAACTCGACGGCCGGCCCTATCGCCAGGCCAAAGCGCCGATGATGCCCAGCATATTCATGCCGGACGCCCAGACGCTGATCGTCGCCACCGACGGAATGCTGCAGAAGATGGTGGCCAACCGGGCGGAGCCCCAGGAGGGCACCATCAGCAAGGCGTTGGGCCGGGCGGACGCGTCGCAGGACGTGACGGCGTTTCTTTGGGTCGTGCCGCTGAGGCCCCTGATCAACGCCCAACTGGCCATGGCGCCCGTGCCGCCGCCGCTGGCCGGATTCAAGCGAGTGCCCGATCTGCTCACCGGAATCGAGTTGAAAGCCCGCATGACCGGCCGGCAGGAGGTGACGCTGAACGTGTTCGCCCAGGACGAGGCGGCCGCGATCCAGATCGAGGCATTGATCGATCAGGCGCTTCAAATGGGGCGGCGGATGATGTTGGCCCAGATGACCGAGGAGCTAAGCGGCGACGATCCGGTC
>Ga0180438_10005434_pt1 | contig 17705 bp, 13 predicted proteins | sample SS_ome_12_FD_132455 | JGI IMG/M metagenome (GOLD analysis project Ga0180438, IMG submission 132455) | Hypersaline lake sediment archaeal communities from the Salton Sea, California, USA - SS_3_D_2 metaG | ecosystem: Environmental > Aquatic > Non-marine Saline and Alkaline > Hypersaline >...
CCCCGGCAGCTCCACCGGCTCCTCATTGTACATCTGCTCCTCGGTCCCGCTGGGCGGGAAGTCACACCGCAGCGAGCCGTCGATCCAGTCGATCCCGAAGGCCACCGAGGAGATCGGGCTTCGGTACGGATAGCTGCCGGTATCGTACAGCTCCGACCCCGTGTCCGGATCGACGATCCGCATCGTGCGCGTGCGGGGGTCGAAGACTCCGATCGCGCCCAACTCGTACGCCCCAACCCCGACTCCGATCCATTCATACGTGTAGATCAGCAGGAACGGGTCGCGCGCCCATGGCATTCTTTCGAGCGCCGTATCGAAATAGGGATCATCGCTGAGGTTCGCCCAGCCCGTATAGGGAGCCCCGAGCCGCCACAGCGGATAGCGCGCGCGGTACACCGAGTAGTCCGTGCTCGCCGGCCCCTCGACGGGGCGCAGCCATTCTCCGGCGACCACCGTAGGGTTGAACTCGAGATGAGAGACATCGTAATCGGTGGCGTTGGGCGTCAAAGCGACGACCGAGTCGCGGTACAGCCGGGCCGCCTCGGCGTAGCCGATCGCTCCGGTCTCGAGCGCGTACTGAACGGCGAGATACGGATAACCGGGCTGCAAGGTGGCATTCCGCCGCCCGATCTGACCGGGTTCGAAGCGCCAGTCCACATCCGTGTGGACGACTCTGGAGATGGGAGCCCACCTCGTCACCCCTTCCGCGCCGATCGTGTCTTGGCCCTCGGCCCAAACCTCGTTCCACCGATTCCATTCGTCGTCGTACCTGAAGGGGTCCCGAATGACCGTGCGGGCCAGGAAATACGTATTCGGAGGTGCCAGAGTCCCGCCTGGGTTATAGTTGACGGTCGGGTCGTAGAGCGCCCGCCACCAGCGGACCGCCCGATCCCAGTCCGGCCTGGGCGGCGTGACGGTTTCGCTGTTCGGATCCTCCGGATCGACCCGCAGCGGAGGGATGAAAGCGATCATCGAGCTGTCGTACATATCGAGATGCACGTACATCGCCTCTGTCAGCTCGCGCGCCACCGAATCGAGGGCGATCCGAGCCGCCGTCTGGGCGTCGGCTCGGGCCGTCGCCGACCGGAAGTAACCGAGGCTGCTCATAACCGGCACCAGCAGCAGCGCCAGCACGATGCCGAGGAGGCCGACCGTGACCACGACCTCGATCAGAGTGAAGCCCCTCCGGCTGCACCTCAAAGCCGCCCAGCTTGTCTTTCGTTCTTTGCCGCGCATGTCTAGATAGGCGCTCTCGTTAAGTACGTGTCCACGATCACTTGATGCCAGGTCTCACCTAGGCTGGGCACGGCCCGCGCAGGGGGCGATTGGCTCAATGCCCACACCAGATCCTGCAGCGTTGTCGCCTGGCCCGGGCTCACCCACGTCGCCCGCGCCCGCACGCCGATGCCCCTGACCCCCACCGGGCCCCACTGGTACGGCTCCTCCGCCAGCCCCGTCGAAAGGCGGCAGACCCACTCCCCCAGGTCGGTGACATCCGGCTCTCCGACAGTGTGCACCTCCCCCTCCATGAAGCTCAGATCGCCGCTAATGGGGTCCATATAATAGTAGTCGATAGCGACGGCCTGGCCGCGTTCGCTCAGTGGAAAGTAGACCTGTCTGGCGTCCTTGTCCGGCCGCCACGCGTAGGTGAGCAGCACGTCCGACCCCCCGCCCTCCGCACCCACCGGCTGGCCCCCCGGCACCCCACCGGCGGAGCGCCCGTACCGACGTGCCGTCACCATGAGCTGCACCGCCCAGTCGCTCTCCGCCCGGCAGAAGATGCGATAGGTGCGGCCCGACCGCCTGAAGGTGTCGATCTCCGCGTTCGCCTGATAGACCTCCCAGCCCTCATAGTTGAAGTCGAGCAGGCCGTCCCGGTAGTTCACCAGGAAGCGGCTCCGGCGCTCGTACGGGTTCGCCGGCCATGTCTCGCCGTCGTGGTCGGTCAGAATCTCTCCGCTGTGCCGGTCCACCGCCACGACATAGGCCCACGTCCCTGGATCGAGGAGGCTTCGCTCGGCGACCCTCCCGCTCCAATCGAAGTACCGCCGTATCCCCCGCGCCACCTCCTGCGGCCGCGGCTGCCGCGGTGGGTTGATGAATGTCGGCCCCTTGATCCGACCCACCGGAAGCCGTACGATCCCGTCCGACGGAACTTCGACGTCGAAGCCGAGAATCGACCAGTCGTACACCCGGTAGTCTACTTTGACGACGGTGGTATCCGTGGGCAACGGATCGATCTGGAGGATCAGCGGGAACTCGATCCGGCCGCTGATCGTCGTCTCGGGATTGACATAGAAGATGTTGCGGCGCGCGCTCGCGTCGGTGACCAGGAGGAGATCTGCATCGCTCACCTGCTGGAGTCGCTCGTGGACGACGATGGTATCCGGGTCGACACCGAGCGGCAGAGCGGGTGCGCCGACGGTTGCGCCGCCGCCGACGGTGACGGTCAGACCGAGGACGCGCTCGAGCGTGTCCGGTCGGGTGTAGTCCACCTTAAACCGGCGGACGTCCGTGGGCGGAATGTCAGAGGGGCCGAAGGCGAGGGTGCCGGCGGCCGGGTCGAGCGTGAACTCGCGCCCGGAAAGGACGCCGCTCTCGACGGGCACGTAGCGCCACGCCTGAGCATCGTAGACATCGACGTAGACCTCCCGGGCCCCTTCGTCCTCCAGGCGGAGAGGACCAAGCGGCGCGTGGGAGAGCAGATAGAAGGGCACGCCGAGCACCGTCCGCCCGAGCCGCCGAATATCGATGCGCTCTCCGATCACCGTGCGCGGAAGGTAGAGGCTGTTGGGCTGCCAGTTCCGATGCACCGTGTTCGGCCGGATCGAGCCCCCCGACGGCATCGCCGCCTGGGCGGCGTCGAACTGGCTCGGTGTCAGATCCAGCGGATTGTAGATGAGTGCCTTGGCGTAGAAGTCGAGGTTCTCGACCCCCACGTTGCCGGAGGGCAGCACAAGCGTACTATAGCTCGCCGGCTCCACGAGCGCCGCCATCTCGCCATACACGAGGACCTGCCGGAAGCTGTCCGCGTTGCCGCTGATCGTCGCCTGAATCAGATTCCCGTCGTAGTCGGTCGCCACCACCGCCTCCGGCAGCGACTCCGGATGAAGCTTCCACCGCGCGAGCTCCGCCTCCGCCAGCTGCGCCGCAGTCGTCCGCTGCTGGCTCACCTCGATCGCAGTGTAGCCCCGCGGGAAAATCCGCAGCATCCCGTAGATGCCGATGAGCAGCACGACGAGCGTCACCAGCAGCTCGATCAGCGTGAAGCCCGGCGCCCGGCCGCGCCGCCGAACGCGGGGCCGCTGCCCCCGGCGAACCGACCCGACCAAGTTGTCTCCGCCAGCTCGACCCATGCGCCTCGCCTTGCCTGCGTCGCTACATTATCGGTCCCTCGGGCCACCCCGCCCCGGCACTCGGCTCCTGATACATGCGATTCTGCCCCTGGGCGGCCATTCGCCTGACACTGCCGTCCACGAACAGCACGAGATCCTGGTCGCCCGGATTGGGCATGCTCACAACCCCCGGCCCCGCCGGCGCGCTGGAGCTGCGATGGTGAGGGCACCAGGTGACCACCGTATCGGCCGGCGGATAGGGCTTGAAGAGGTTCCGGTTATCGGTTACGTCCGGAATCGGCGCCCCCGGATGCCAGAAGTTCCGCCGATAGTAGACATCGTAGTTGTTCCAGCCGCGAAGATACGGCAACTGGGAGCGCTGTACCATGTCCTCTTCGAAGAGCTCCGCCCCGTTGCCCGGGCAATGGAACGTCCTCATCTCGGTGATATAGCCGCTCCCGCGGAACCACGGCAGGCCGTTGAGGCCGCTCCTATTTCGTTCCAGACTCGTGCGCAGCGATTGCAGCGACGGATCCGCCGACTCGGCGTAGTCGCGTATCCGCGGATCCGACGAAACCGGCGGCGGCTGCGCCGAGTAGGCCCCAACATAGTACAGCGTAAAGAGCCCCAGCCCTCTCACGCCTGTCTCGAAAGGCTGCCCGTCCGGGTGATAGGCCGCCCCCACGAGCGTCCCGATGCTGCTGTCCCCCGGTGGATCGATGCCATACATCGACCGATACGCCGCCACCGCCTCCGGCGTCCACAGGTGCTCTGTCGCATCCGGTGGGAAGCACTGGTAATCCTCTCGGAAGATGGCGAGGGCCTGCCCCAGCGACTTCATGCTGGCCGCGCATGACGCGCGCCGGTTGTTTGCCGCCAACGCCTGGTAGCTGGGAACGACGATCGCCATGATCGCCACGATGATAGCGATCACAACCAGCATCTCCACCAACGTGAACCCAATGACGCGCGCCCCTCCCCTGCCGGAGAGCGCGATATCACTGGCGCCGCGGGGCCCTGTTGCTCGAAATCTCATTGTGCCCGATCTAGGCGCACCCGGGGAGCTCGCTCGGATGCCGCCGTCTGATGCCCGTCGCTCCCAACCGGCCGCTGGCGGGCCACCTAACGGGTCGAGCGCGACTGTGTCGCCCAGTCGTAGCCCAGCCCGACCACCTGCTCGGCCGAACCGTCCAGCCGCAGCACGATGTCCCGTGGTGATTCGCTCTCCCGGATCTCAGTTTCGTAGGAGGGTCGATGGGGACCTCTCCCCTCGGGCGGGCCGCTCCTGATGGGAGTCCTCACAATCGTATACGGCCGGTGATGTAGACACCGCGTGATGATCGTGTTGTCGGGAGCGTTGCGGTTAATGAGCCCGGGGAACACGGGGCTCGGCATACCGTACGGCATGTGATCCCAGGAAAGGGCATCCGGATTCCCGGGGTCCCAGAGCCCCCGGTTCAGGCTATCCTGGAGCCGCTCGCCCTCCTCCAGGTTATAGACATCGTACCCGAACCAGTATGTTTGCTGCGCCAGGTGGTATGCCAGGTAGCTGTCCACCCACGCGAAGGTGTCCGGATTGTCGAGCCCTAGCTCGTACTTCGTGCCAGATTCCGGGTCCCACCGGTACCACATGTACCAGAAGGCGAGATTGTCGCCGACGTTCAGGTACTGGTCGCCGTAGCCGCACAGGCTGTACATGCCGGCCTCGCCCACGTACCCCGCCCAGTTGTACATGTTGTTATAGCTGGAGTAGTGCTCAGTGAAGAATCCGGGGTCGTATTCGGCCCCCGACGGCGGGTCGAGCATGTTGTACGTCCAGAGGTTGAGCCAGTACTCACCTGAAGGATCCATATCCATGTACATCTGAAGACTGCTTGCAGTCAGAAGCAGCGTAGTGTAGGAAACCGTCCTGTATGTATTCGCATCCGGGTAAAAAACCCTAATCTCCTGCTCCACGTACTTCGCACCGGTGTCCATCAGATCATCGGGACAGATGAGGGCCTTGCGGTTGTCAAGGTAGGCGGGGTAGAGAGCGTTCAGCCCCCCCTCCCCCGTGACGGGGTCGTACGGGCCCGGGAAGTGGCCCATATCCATCCGGTACATGCGAACGGCCATGGCGATCTGATGAAGGTTGGCCATGCAGGCCGTCTGGCGCGCCTTCTCCCGGGCGCGGGAGAACACGGGGAGGGCGATTGCGATCAACACCGTTATGATGGCGATGACGACCAGCAATTCGATGAGCGTGAACCCAGCCCGCCGGGCGCAAAGACTCTTCATCTTTCACCTCACGCAGCGATCGTGCCGCACCTTCGAACGGCCGGACCAGGACCGCCTACATGGTCACATACTTCTTACCCTCAGTCCCCTCCCGGCCAAACTGCCTCACCACCCAAGAAGGCCTATCCACGAATCATAGAGCATGCTGGACGATGCGCGAAGACCGCTGGGGGCGAGCAGAGCTACAAGCGAGGCGGCCGCAAGAAAAGGGCCGAATGGCAGATACTCCATTCTTCGCCTCACCCGGAGCGCAAGCAGCGCCAGGCCGAGCACGGCGCCTGCCGCCACTGCCACCCCGAAGCTGAGCAACGCAAGGCCGGGGCCCAGCATGGCGCCGATGGCGCCGGCGAGCTTGACATCGCCCAGGCCCATCCCCTCCCGCCGAAACAGCACCTGGCTGAAGGCGCGGATGAAGACGAAGACCCCCAGCCCTACGAGACCGCCGGCAATGAACCGCGGCACGGCAAGTTCAGTCCCCGGTACGTGCAACGACAGAAGAGGCATCTGCCCGGACCACACCGCCAGCCCCTCTCGCAGAACGGCCGCCAAAAGGGCAGCAATGACCAGGCTGTCCGGTATTATCATGTGATCCAAGTCCGTAAACACGACGGCAATAGCCACCGAGGCAAAGATCCAAAACGACACGACCTGGATGCCCTGCCCAGAGGCGATCCAGGCGGCCACAAAAACGAGAGCCGTGGTGAGCTCAACTGCAAAATACCGCCAGCCGATCGACCCGCCGCAGAACCGACACTTGCGGCCCAACGCGATGAAGCTCAGCAGTGGAACCAGATCGACAGCCCGCAACCGAGCCCCGCACTGGGGACAGTGCGACGGCGGCGATATCACCGACCGGTCGCGAGGCAGACGGTAGATGCACACATTGAGGAAGCTGCCTACCGTGCTGCCAAGCACAAAGACCCAAACGTAGAGGATGGCCCTCGGGAACAGCACCCGAGGGGCCTCCTATTCCATCCCGCCGGACTGGAGCGAGCTGATAGCGTGCATCAGCGGCATGAACATCGATATCACGATGAAGCCGACGATGAATCCCAGCGAAACGATCAATATCGGCTCCAAGGCGGCCGTCAGACCGGCCAGCGTCGCGTCCACCTCTGACTCATAGAAGTCAGCGATCTTCGACAGCATCGCGTCCAGGGAGCCTGTTTCCTCCCCGATCGCGACCATCTGCACCACCATCGGCGGGAACATGCCGCTCCGTTGCAGCGGATCGCCGATCTGCTCCCCCTCCCGGATGGCCGCGCGCGAGGCCATGATCGCGTCCGAGATGATCTCGTTGTCCACGCTGGCGGCCACGGTCTCCAGCGCCTGCAGAATCGGAACGCCGCTGACCAACAGCGTGCTGAGCGTTCGCGAGAATCGGGCGATAGCGATCTTGTGATTCAGCTTCCCGAAAACCGGCGTCTTCAGCTTCACCCAGTCCCAGTGCCGCCGGCCGATGCGCGTGTGCGTGTACTGGGAGAACGCCAGGAACACCAGGATCGCACCCCCGATAACCATGTACCACTTGGCCGTCATGAAATTGCTGATCTGGATCAGCATCTTGGTGGGCCCCGGCAGATCCTTGATGCCCAGGTCGTTGAACACCTCGACGAACTGCGGCAGAACGAACGTCACCATACCGATCACGACGGCGGTGGCGAAGATGAGGACGAGGACCGGATACGTCATCGCCGACTTCACCTTGCGCCTCAGGCGCTCGTTCTCTTCCATGAACGTGGCAAGTCGGTTCAGCGTTTCGTCGAGAACACCCCCGACCTCGCCGGCTCTGATCAGACCCACGAACAGGTTGTTGAAGATCCTGGGCCACCGCGTCAGCGCCCGCGACAACGTCTCGCCCGACTCGACGGCAGCCTGAATCTCCCGGATGATCCCCCGCAGACGGGCGCTTCCGCTCTGCTCCTCCAACACCGCGAGACACCGCACGAGCGAGACCCCGGCATCGATCATCGTCGCAAACTGCCGACAGAACACGGCCAAGTCTCGCCCCCCGACCCGCCCGAACCCCGCCGCGAAGCCCCCGCTTGCCCGCGCCTGCCTCTGCTGTCGAGCCGGCGCCCGCGCCGGGTTGACTTTCTGAACCCAGAATCCCTTCTCACGCAGACGGCGAACGAGAATCTGCTCGTTCTCCGCCTCCGACGTCCCGGTGATGACTTTCCCCAGCGCATCCTTGGCTACATACTGATACGTGGCCATGTCGCCGCCTCCTCAGAAACCACAGGCCTACCCTTCGTCGCCTCTGGTGAAGAGCATCTTCTTCAACTCTTCCTGATTCATCGCGCGGCCCATCGCTTCCTCGTACGTAATCAGGCCGCGTTGATACATATCCCGCAAACATTGATCCATGGTCTGCATGCCGTGATGCGCGCTGGTCTGGATAATGGACGTAATCTGGTGCGCCTTCGCCTCCCGAATCAGATTGCGGATAGCCGGAGAGGCGATCATGATCTCCATCGCCGCGATGCGCCCCGGAGTCCCGGCCCGGGGCAGCAGCTGCTGCGACAACACCGCCTCTATGTTGTTGGAAAGCTGAATCCGTATCTGCTTCTGTTGGCCCGGCGGGAATACGTCCACGATGCGGTCCACGGTCTGCGCCGCGTTGTTCGTGTGCACCGTCGAGAACACCAGGTGCCCCGTTTCGGCGGCCGTGATAGCGAGGGCCATCGTCTCCAGGTCTCGCATCTCTCCCACCAAGATGACATCGGGGTCCTCTCGCAGCGCATGCCGCAGCGCCTGCGCAAAGCTGCGCGTGTCGGTGCCCAGCTCTCGCTGATTGATGAGGCTCCGCCGGTGCGTATGCAGATACTCGATCGGGTCCTCGATGGTGATGATGTGCACCGACCGCTCGTTGTTGATCTGACCGATCATTGCCGCCAGCGTGGTGGACTTGCCCGAGCCCGTCGGACCGGTCACCAGAACCAGACCCCGCGGTCTCCGCGTCAGGTCCTCCAAGACCAAAGGCAGACCCAGCTCGCGAATCGTGGGGATCTTGGAAGGAATCACCCGGAAGGCGCCGGCCACCGCCCCCCGGTCGCGATAGACGTTGACCCGGAACCGCGACAGGCCCTTGAGGTGATACGAGCAGTCGAGCTCGTAGTCCGTCTCGAAGAGGCGGATCTGCTCATCCGTGAGAATGGCGTAGACCATACGCTGGACTTCGAACTCCGTCAGCGACTCGTAGTTCGTCGCGTAGAGCTGACCGTCGATGCGCATGACCGGCGGCACCCCGGCCGCCACGTGAAGGTCGGATCCCCGCTTCTCCACAACGAGCCGCAACAACTCGTCGATGTGCACTTCCTCGATCGGACGAGGCTTGCTGACCTCTGCCGTCGGGAGTTTCTGCCCCGTTGCCGCAGCAAGTGGTGCCTGTCCCTCGACTGCGTCTGGTGCTTCAGCCATGCTAGCTGTTTCCTTTCCCCAGTCGTCGCCCTGAGATCCGGCGCGAAAGCCGGAAAATACGGTGCCCGGGTCAGGCCTCTCCTGCCGTGAAGATGACCCGCATAATCTCTTCGACGGTCGTCATACCCTCCAGCACCTTCTGAAAACCATCCATCTTCAGAGTCTTCATCCCACCCGCCAGAGCCGCCGCGCGGATCTCGGACAGCGGCGCCCGCTTCACGGTGAGGTCGGCAACCTCCTCGTTCACCAGCAGCATCTCGAAGATGCCGTTCCTGCCCCGGTAGCCCGTATGGCGACACTGCTCGCACCCGCGCCCGCGATAGAAGACCACATTTTCCATGTCGTCTACATTGAACCCCACCCGGTGGAGAGCCTCTGCCGGCGGCTTGTAGGGCTCTTTGCAGTTCTGGCAGATACGCCGGGCGAGTCGCTGAGCCAGTATCCCGACGATCGAAGATGCAATCAGGAACGGCTCCACCCCCATGTCCATCAGACGGGTGACAGCCGAAGGTGCATCGTTCGTGTGCAGCGTGGAGAGCACCAGGTGCCCTGTCAGAGACGCCTGGACCGCCGTTTCAGCCGTCTCCAGGTCTCGGATCTCACCCACCATGATGATGTCCGGGTCCTGGCGCAGGAAGGACCGCATCGCGCTGGCGAACGTCAGCCCCGCCTTTCGGTTCACGTGCACCTGGCTGAGGCCCGGAAGCTGGTACTCCACCGGATCCTCAATCGTCAGGATGTTCTTCTCCACCGAGTTGATCTTGTTCAGGATCGAATACTGCGTCGTCGTCTTCCCAGACCCCGTAGGACCCGTCGACAGAATCATCCCGTTCGGCTGAACGATAACGGATTCGAGCTGAGCCTGTGTTTCCCCCAGCATCCCCAGCTTATTCAACCCGATCAGAACGCTGCTCTGATCCAGGATTCGCATCACGACCTTCTCGCCGAATACCGTGGGAAGGCTGGAGACACGGAGGTCGTAGTCTTTGCCCTCATGCCGGATATGGATTCGTCCGTCCTGAGGGATCCGGCGCTCCGCAATGTTCATGTCCGCCATGATCTTGATACGGGAAACAAGCGGCGCGTGAACGTACTTGGGCACCCGCATGACTTCGTGGAGCACCCCGTCAATTCGGTAGCGGATGCGGACCCCTCGGCGATCGGGCTCCACGTGGATGTCGCTCGCCCGGTCCTTGATCGCCTGCTGGATGACCACGTTGACGACGCGGATGATGGGCGCCTCTTCCTCCATCACGTGCGCCCGGTCCACATCCTCGTCAGTCCCCGCAGCAGCAATGTCGAGCTCGTCGCCCAGAGCCGCCCCCAATCCCCCGTCCAGGGCATCCAGCGCCGTCTGTAGTTCCTCCTGACCACCCCCGGTCGCCCCCTCCGTATCATCCAGCAGCGCGCCGATATCCTCGGCTGTCGCCAGAATGGGATCGATCTCATACCCCGTTATCAGCCGAATGTCGTCCAGAGCGAACACATTGCTCGGGTCCGACATGGCCACCGTGAGGCGATTGCCGCTGCGCCGAATGGGGACCGCGTTGTACCGCTGCACAACGCTCTGGGGAATCGCCTTCGCCACATCTTCGTCCACGCTCGTCTGGTCGAGCTCGAGGAACGGGATGCCGAGCTGCTCCGCCTGCGCTCGCAGCACATCCCTCTCGCTCACGTGTCCCAGATCGACCAGTATCCGACCGATCTGCTCCGTCGTGTTCTTCTGGACGTTCAGCGCCTCATCGAGCTGCTCTTGCGTGATGAGACCCTTCCCTAGAAGGATCTCCCCGATGAGTTTCTTTGGTCCCTGTGGTGTTGCCATACGCTTTCCGCTCGCGGCTACTCCTCAGTGCGAGTGGGAAAGGAATTATGGATGAATCCGCCGCGGCACTCCACCGGACCTGTCTGATTCATATCATACCACACCTGAGTGACCCACGCAATCGCCTCTTCGACACTTCATCTGCCGGAACGGCCACAGACACCACCGGCCGAGCCCCGGTCCACATCCCCGGAACGCGCACAATCGGCTCCCAGAGTGCGCCTTCGCGCACCTGCGGGCCCGCGTATTCCAGACTCCTCGCTGGCGTCTTCTTCCCGGTCCGAGTTACTTCCAGCCGAGCCGCCTTCGCCCTCTCGCCACAGGAGCCAGCTGATACTCGCCCACTATTCCATACATTATACCCGAACACGTGCCCCCGCGCCACCGGCGGAATGTAGCAGAAGCTGCGCACGACCCTGGGCGCCCTCCGGCCCCAAGCCTCTGGAGAAACCTTCACCTTCTCTCGTTGGCGCCTCCCTCACCTCTCTCCTGAGATCGCGCCCATCGGCGGCGCAGAGGCGCCTCGATCAGTCGAATGAAACGCGTATGGGGCGACTCCCGTCGGCTCAACGGCGCCACAAGCACGGTCTTCATCCCAAGCCAGTTCGCCCCCAACATGTCTGTGAACACCTGGTCCCCAATAGCGCAGGTAGAGCCCGTATCCGTTCCCATCACCGTCATGGCCCGCCGAAAGGCGACGGGAAAGGGCTTCCATGCACGCGTCACCACTGACAGGCCGAGATCCTTTCCGACCTCTCTCGCTCGCCTCCCGCCCGCCGAGTTGCTCACGAGACACATCCCCATCCCCTTCTCGTGAGCGGCATCCACCCACCCGCGCACTGCCGCGCAGACATGGGAGTCGTTCCAATTGACCAACGTATTGTCCAAATCCAAGATCAGACCCCGCACCCCGTTCGCCCAGAGCGTGTCCAAGTCTATCTCCCAGACCGCTCGGACCAGGATGCAGGGCGCCGCCAGTGGAGAGCGCACCCTGCGAACCGCCATGCTGAGTTTGCTGAGGAATCTGGGAAACTATACCACGTATTCGTCTGCCACCGCGGTGGGGCCGCTCAGAGCGACATGACCCCGGAGGCGGGGAATCGCCTCCTCCCGGCTCTCGCCCGCCCCCAGACCGGACAGCTCAGGTCGTGGGCCATCTGCCCTCACCTAAGCTGCGGCCCAGAGCCAGCAGCCGCATGGCCCGCTCCGCCGCCGCCTGCAGCAGTTCACTCGCCCGGGCGACCGACTCCTCCTCCTTCATCGGGCCCAGCGCAATGGGCACCACCGCGCGAATGCCGCGCTCGGCCAGCTTGTCCTCGTCCTCTTCCAGCGACCCCGTAAACGCGACGATGGGCACCTCGTGCTTCTCCGCCAGCAGCGCCACCCCGCTGATCGCCTTGCCAAACTCGATCTGCCGATCCAGCTTGCCCTCTCCTGTCAGCACCAGGTCGGCCGATTCGAGAAACTCCTCGAACCGAAGCAGCTGGAGCACCAGGCTCGGCCCAGACCGTATCTCGGCGCCGGCAAAGGCCACCAGCCCCGCCCCCAGTCCCCCCGCCGCTCCGCCGCCCGGCAAGTCTCGTACTTCCACACGCAGATCGCGCTCGATCGCCGCCGCCAGGTTCCCCAGGGCTTTGTCGAGCATGCCGACCATCTGCCCGCTGGCGCCCTTCTGCGGGCCGTACACCGCGGCCGCCCCCTCCGACCCGCAGAGCGGGTTCCTCACATCCGAGGCGGCGGAGATCGTCGTTCGCTCGATCCGAGGATCCCGGGCGGACATGTCGATCTTCTCCAGGCTCATCAGCGCGGCCGCACCCCGCTTCAACTCCGTTCCCCCCGGCCCCAGGAGACGCACCCCGATAGCCTGCGCCATACCCGCCCCGCCGTCCGAAGTGGCGCTGCCGCCGAGCCCGACGATGAGCCGCCTGCACCCGGCGTCCAGAGCCGCCCGCATCAGCTCGCCCACACCGTAGGTGGTGGCCAGCAGTGGGTTCCTCTTCTCCGGGGCGACCAGATGGAGCCCGGCCGCCTGTGCCATCTCCACCACACCCGTCACATCATCGCCGAGAAGGCCGAAGTGAGCCTCGGTTGGATCCCCCATCGGCCCGGTCACTGTCGCCTTGAGGATCTTGCCCTCCGTCGCGCGCACCAGCGCCTCGACCGTCCCTTCGCCGCCGTCTGCCAGCGGTATCGCCACGATCTCGGCGTCCGGAAACACATCGCGCACTCCTTGCACGATGGCGTCCGCCGCCTCGAGCGCGGTCAGGCTTCCCTTGAAGCTGTCGGGAGCGACAATGACATTCATGGTCTTAGGGCCTGGAGATCGGGATTCAGCGACGGAACACCGTGACGAGCCAGAGGATCAGCGTCAGCAGGATGCTCAGCACGATGCCCGTGACCACCGGGAACGCAAACGTGAACCCAGGGCGAGAGATCACAGCATCGCCGGGCAACAGGCGCCCTCCCTTCACGCCCACGGCGCCGAGGAGAAAGCCGAGCCCAATCATCAAGAGACCCAGTAAGAGCAACCCTATGCCGAGCCAGACGAGAAGCCTGTCCATCGCCCCTGCCTGAGATCAATCTACGCCGCCGTCCCCGCCAAGGCCTTGTCTATAGCTCGTCGGACCCGGCGCTCCGCCCGCTCCAGCGCACTGAACATACACCCACAGTAGTTCTGTCGATACAGATCCAGCTCCCTCGCTCGCTCACAGCTCTTGGGATACGCACTCCGCAGGTCGACGAACTGGAACTCGACTCCCGCCGCCTCGCCCGCCCGCACCCCGATCTCCGCTATCGAGTCCAGGTCCTGATAGGGGCTGATGACCAGAGTGCTGGCGAAAGCGTCGAATCCCTGTTCCGCCGCTCTCCCCGCCGCCGCCTCCAGACGCACCTCATAGCAGGCCAGGCAGCGACGCCCGCCTCGCCTGGCCAATTCCAGAAGGAATTCTTCCGGCCGCATGGCGGGCCCCTTGGGCAGAAGCGGCAATCCAGCCGCTTCCGCCGCTTCCACCAGCGTCGCCTCGCGCTTCCGCCGTTCCTCGTCAGGGTGGATGTTGGGGTTGAAGAACCAGCCGACGACATCGTGTCCGACGGCGCGGAAGTGTTCCGCTACGGATGTCGCGCATGGGCCGCAGCAGCAGTGAAGAAGCAGCCTCAATCCTCAGGCTCCGACCCCAGCAACGCCGCCGCGAGGAGCCGGGCCTGGCCGAGCGACTTCCTGAAGGCGCTCCGCAGTAGGTCCGAGCGCCGCTGCCGCTCGGCATCCCTCGTGCGAAGATACATGAGGGATTCGAAGTTCGACTGGTTGAGCAAGTTGTAAGCGAGGAGGCGGTAGCGGTGAGCCGGATCCAACAGCGACGAAACCTCCATTCGTTCCGCCAGCGCGGCCAGCGCCTCCGAACGCTCGTGAATGCTGTCCATCGCCCGATCCGCCTCGTCGTCGCTCAACTCCCCAAGCGCCTGAGCGGCGAAGACATCCTGGGCGTTTCGAGCCGCGGCCTCGGCCTCTCCATCCACAGCCTCCGAGATCCCCAGGTACTCCCTCTCCCCATAGGCCGGCCGATCGCCCTCCTGGTGATAGGCCAGCAAAGCCGCGATACCCTCCCATACCTTCCCTTCGTCCAGATACAGCCGCCCCAGCTCCCGCCTCGTCTCATCGGAGGGCACCCCGGTCAGCTCGACCGTCTCCTCCGCGTTCGCCAGCAGTCCGGGCAGCCACGGCGGCGCCTCCGCCAGGCCGGGCAGCAGTCCCACGAGCACTTCGTAGTACTCCTCCGCCCGCGCCGGCTGGCCCTGCGCCCGAGCCGCCAGCGCCAGCCCCTCAACGACGCGGGGATCATCCCCGAGCTGCTCCGCCGCCGACAGAAAGGCCGCCTCCGCCTCGCCCGCTTCGCCCACCCGAAGCGCCGCATACCCCAACTGCAGCGCCACTTCCGCATCGCTGGGAGCGACGGACGCAAGGCTCCGCATCCGGACCACCGCGCCCGAGTAGTCGCCCAGCGCCTTCCTCGCCTCCGCCGCCGCGCGCAGATAGCCCGCCTTCTCCGGCTCGCCCAGCAGCGCCGCATCGAAGTCCAGCACCGCCTCGCGGTACATCCCCTCGACCATGGCCCCCTGCCCTGCCGCGTACCGCGCGGTCGCTGCCACCCGCCCCCCCTCCCCGTCCGCCCCTACCTGCGACCAGAGATCAGGCGTCAGCGCCGCCAGAACCTGATCCGCCAGCCCTTTCGCCGCCGCGCCTCGGTCCAAGCTCCGCGGCACCGACACCTCCACCGACGCCTCCTCCTGCGAGATGGCGCCCGAGATGGTGAGGCGAAGCGTGATCTCAGCTTCCCCCTCGATCACATCGCCGAGAAGAGAGGCCGTGGCGCCGATGGCGACTGACAGGGGCTCGCGAGCCCCATCCAGCCTCTCTCTCTCCAGCGCCTCCGCCGACACCCACCCCTCCGCCATCGCCAGCTGCACCATGGCGGAGTCGGGCCGGACCTCCGTCACCCGGTATCCCGCCTGCGACAGTCGATCCGACAGAGCCGCCGTCGCCGCCTCAGCCAAGGGCTCCGACAGCCAATGGCTGTGCACGGGGAAGAGCAGAATGGAAGGCTTCGCCCTCCCCTGAGCGCCGGCCGCGGTGCTGGCGAGGACCAGGAAGACTGCCAGCGCGGCCGCCCTACTCGGCCTCCAGAGCATTGATCGCAGACTCACAAGTGCGCGCTCCGTGCCTCGCGGCCTCGACATTGTGCCCGCGGTCCAGGTCGGACCGATATTCATCGAGCGCAATCCGATACTGCTCGCGAGCAGTCCCATGGTCGCCGGCCTCCGTGTAGACCCACGCAAGCTCCTCTCGCGGCTCGGGAGCCCGCGGGTTCTGAGCCAGATACCCGCGGTAGGCGTCTATCGAGGCCTGGTAGTTCCCCTGGAAGTAGTAGTTCCGGGCCAGTCTCTGCGCGGCCGCTCCTTCAGCCCATCCGGCGCCCGCAGGATACCGCCAGCCCGGCGTGCTCACCGTAGGCGCGCCGGTGCCGCGAACCGGGACCGCACCCCGCATCGGGGGCATCCCGTATCCCTGCCTGGCCAGTCTCTGTGTCCCCATCCCACCATATGGCTCCCGGCCCCCCGCGGGCAGCAGGAACGTCCCGGGGCCAATCCACTGTGCGAAGCCCTGAGAAGCCGGCCGCTGCACCCGCCTTGGGGCTGGCGTCGCCACTCTCCGCGGCACGGACCGCGGCGGCCGAACCCGTCCCAAGCCCAGCAAGCGCGGGGGCGGCAGTTCACTGGCAGCGGCGACGCTCGGAGCAGCCTCCTGCCTGGCCGCGCGCGCCGCCCGCCGCTCCCCTCGATCCCGCGCCCCGGGCTGCGGCTGCTGCGTCGTGAAGATGATCGCTCCCAGCAGAACCAGGGCGACCACCACGAATCCGCCTGTTGCCGCCATTCGCGCCGTTCTTGGAGAGACTGCAACATGCTCCGGCGCCGCGGCGACACCCATCAGCTCGTTCAACCGGCGCCGCTCGACCGTGCTGCCGGGGCTCAGAGTCAGGACCTGCTCGTACTCACGAATAGCCCCGTCGCGGTCACCCACGCGCTCATACAGAGTGCCCAGCAGCGAATGGGCGGAGGTGGAAGTCGGGTTGAGCGAGATCGCCTGCTGGCAGGCATGAACGGCGCTTTGAAGCTTCCCCTCTTCGCTCAGACGAAAGGCGTCTTCCAGAAGCCGTCGCGAGCGTTCCTCCGGCGTCAGCATCTGTGGCCTGTAGCCGTCTCCCGTACCGGCCGCGATGCGCTCCCCACAGGAACGGCAGAACCGTGCCTCGTCAGGGCTCGCTTTCCCGCACTTCGGACACCGCACCGTGCTCGCTCCTCCTCGACGCCGCGAGATACGGGACCTCAGGTCACCCTGTGGTCAGCTCACGCCAGCCGACGCCACATCCCTTCCCACCACACGCCCCCCGTTGCATCTTTCCCAATCGAGGCGCCGGCGACCTCGCTCATGGGATAACCTTGTTCAACGGGTACTCCACGATTCCCTCGGCGCCCGCCTTCCGCAGCTCGGGGATCAGGTCTCGCGCATCCCGCTCGTCGAGCACCGTCTCCACCGCAACCCACTCCTCGTTCGTCAGCGCCGAAATCGTGGGCTGCCGCAGCGCGGGAATCAGACCCAGCACCTCCTCCAGGTTGGCCCGAGCCACGTTCATCTTGAGCCCCACCTTCTGCGCCCCAAGCAGAGCGCCCTGCAGGAGCATGGCCAGCGTCTCGATCTTCTCCCGCTTCCATGGATCCGCCCACGAATCGCGGTTCGCGATCAGCTTCGTGTTCGTCTCCAGGACCGTGTCCAGAATCCGGAGATCGTTCGCCGCCAGCGACGACCCCGTCTCCGTCAGCTCCACGATCGCGTCCACCATATCGGGGACTTTCACCTCCGTCGCTCCCCAGGAAAACTCGACCTCCGCCCGAACGCCCTTGCCGGCGAGATACTTCTTCGTTACGTTCACGACCTCGGTCGCGATGCGCTTCCCCTCCAGGTCCTTGGGCGACTGAATCGGGCTGTCCTGAGCCACCGCCACCACCCACCGCGCAGTCCTCCGGCTCGCCTTCGAGTAGACCAGGTCGCACACCTGGACCACATCGGCGTCCGTCTCCACAATCCAGTCCAGACCGCTCAGACCCGCATCGATCGCCCCGGCCGCGGCGTACCGCGGAATCTCCTGCGCCCGCATCAGCACCGGCTCCATGTCCGGGTCGTCCATCGTCGGATAGTACGACCGGCTGCCGAGCGTGCACTGATATCCCGCCCGCGCCAGCAGATCGAACGTGCCCTGCTGCAGGCTTCCTTTTGGCAGACCAAGGCGCAAGCCCAA
>Ga0180438_10005435_pt1 | contig 17704 bp, 29 predicted proteins | sample SS_ome_12_FD_132455 | JGI IMG/M metagenome (GOLD analysis project Ga0180438, IMG submission 132455) | Hypersaline lake sediment archaeal communities from the Salton Sea, California, USA - SS_3_D_2 metaG | ecosystem: Environmental > Aquatic > Non-marine Saline and Alkaline > Hypersaline >...
GCGAGGAATTCGGCGTCGAGATGGCCGTCTACGGCCACGTGGCCGAGGGTCGGCTGCACCCGGTCCTCCTTGCCGACCTCACCAGGCCGACCGAGGCCGACCGGGTCCGGCGCGCCGTGGCGCGGGTCGCCGAGGCGGCCCTCTCGCTGGACGGAACCCTGGGGCCCGAGGGGGGGGTGGGATTGGGCGGGCGGATCTTCCTCGAGGCTGGCACTGCGCCCGAGAGGCGGGCGCTCCTGGACAATCTCAAACGGGCCTTCGATCCGAAGGGCCTCATGAACCCGGGGATACGCCTGTGAGCAAGAGACTGGAGGATCTGGAGGAGGAAATCCTCCGCTGCTCCCGCTGTGGGACCTGCCGTCAGGTCTGCCCGGTGTTCGCCGAGACGCTGACCGAGGTGCAGGTGGCGAGGGGCAAGATCGCCCTGGCCGGAGCTGCGCTGGACGGTAGAATCGACGCCTCCCGAGAGCTCTCGCGGCGGATGACGCTCTGCCTCAACTGCAAGACGTGCGTTGAGAAGTGCCCGTCGGGCGTCCGGGCGGACGAGATCGTCCTGGCGGCGCGCGATCGCCTCCACCGGGAGGGCAAGAACCCGTTCCTCAAGCATGCCTTCATCGACCAGGTCTGGACGCGGGGCCGCGTATTCGCCCGGTTCATGCAGACGGCCTCCGGGCTCCAGCCGCTTCTGTTCCGGAGGGAGCGGGATCGCTCGGCGCGGAGTCGGATTGCCCTACCGGGTCTGGATCCGGACCGGCGGGTGCCTGTTCTGGCGTCGGAATCCCTCCTCTCCCGCCTCCCGAAAGTCGTCTCGCCGGCGGGCGCTTCCCGCATGCGCGTCGGTCTCTTCCTGGGCTGCGCCACCAATTGGGTCTATCCGGAGATCGGGGAGTCGGTCGTGCGGATCCTGTCGCGCGCGGGGATCGAAGTCGTGATCCCGGAAGGTCAGGAGTGCTGCGGGGTTCCGATGCTGAACGCAGGGGATTTCGACAAAGCCGCCGCTCAGAGAGACAAGAATCGGACGGCCTTCCGGGAGTACACCCTGGACGCGATCGTGACAGCCTGCGCCTCATGCGGGCTGGCGCTCAAGAAGGAGATGGACGAGATTCTCGAGGACGGCCCCTACTTGCCCGGAGTCCCCATCTACGACGTCTCCGAATTCCTCGTCCGGGGGCCCAAGATCGAGATTCCCGGCGCGCTCGACCCGGTCCGCGTCACATATCACGATCCGTGTCATCTCCGTCGGGGGCAGGGAATCGTGGAGGAGCCGCGTCGGCTTCTGCGGGCGATCCCCGGAGTCGAACTGGTCGAGATGCCCGAGGCCGATCGCTGCTGCGGCGGGGGCGGTCTCTTCTCTCTCTCTCACTACGACGTGGCACAGAAGATCGGGGCCCGCAAGGCCGAGGCGATCCGCGAGAGCGGCGCCGACCTGGTGGTCACCGGGTGTCCGGCCTGCATGATGCAGCTGACCGACGCTCTGGCGCGCTCCGGGCACGATGCGCAGGTCATCCACACCGCGGCGCTGCTCGCCCGGGCCTTCGGGTAGACGCCCAACGACCCTCGAAGGGACGACGTGCAGGGCCGTCCACCGCACCGGCCTGAGGAATCCGAGCCGCTGAGCCTAAGAGCCGCCCGCCACGCTCTGCGCGTGCGCAGCGGCGGGGCACCGCTATTGCTCTCTACATCCCGGCGTCGACTCAGGGGTATCCGCGAACCTCCCGTCTGAAGCGCAGAGGGTACCGCGGCCCCCGAGACGGAAAGAAGACCGGGGCGCGGTATCCCGCGCCCCTCCGGCCTTTCTCGATTCGTATGGAGGCTACTCTTCGGCCGCCTCCGGCTCCTCGGCCTTCTTCTTCTTCTTTCTCTTCTTACCCTCCGCCTCGGGCGGGGCTTTCTTCACCCGGCGCTCGACCAGCTCCAGGATGGACATCGGAGCTGCGTCCCCCCGCCTGGGCCCGAGCTTAACCACCCTCGAATAGCCGCCCTGGCGGTTCTCATAGCGGGGAGCGATGTCATCGAACAACCGCTTGAGCGCCCTCTTGTCCCGCACCGTCTTGCCGGCAACACGACGGGCGTGGAGATCGCCTCGCTTCCCCAAGGTGATCAGCCGGTCGATCAACCGCCGCCCCTCCTTCGCCTTGGCGTCGGTGGTCTTCACCCGTTCTTCGAGGATGACCGCCGTCATCAGGTTGGCGAACATCGCGTGCCTGTGACTTGCCGTGCGGCCCAGTTTTCGCCCGTCCTTACCGTGCCTCATCGCCCTTACCCTTCACTCTCTGTAAGTGCTTCCTCGAAATCCTCTTCCTCGCCCGGTTCTCCCTCGCCCCTCGCATCGGCAATCTCCGGGAAGTATTTGCCCACCTCCATCCCGAAGTGAAGGTTCATGCTCTTTAGGATGTCCGAGATCTCCTTGAGGGATTTCCGCCCGAAGTTCCGGTACTTGAGCATCTCCTGCTCGGTCTTCTGGACCAGATCCCGGATCGTGCGGATGTTGGCCGCCGTCAAGCAGTTGGAGGAACGAACCGAGAGCTCGAGCTCGTCGACGCTCCTGGCGAGAAGGTCGCGGATGCGCTCGAACTCCTCATCCACCTGTTCCTCTTCTTCCTCCTCAGGCTCTTCCTGGAACTGGATGAAGAACGAAAGATGATCCCTCAAGATGCGCGCCGACATCGACATCGCATCCTGCGGCGAGAGTGACCCATCGGTCCAGATCTCCAGGTCCAGCTTGTCGTAGTCCGTCCTCTGGCCCACCCGGGTGTCGCTCACCGTGTAGTTCACGTGCCGGACCGGCGTGAAGATCGCGTCCACCGGGATCACACCGATGGGCCGCTCGACCTGCTGCTGCTGCTGCTGCTCTGCCGGGACATAGCCCCGCCCACATCCGATCTCGGCCTCCATCTTAAGCTTCCCGCCCTTGCCCAACGTCGCGATGTGGAGATCCGAGTTGAGGATCTCGATGTCCGCGTCCGCCTCGAAATCCGATGCTTTGACCTCTCCGGGACCCTTGACGTCCATGCGGATGGTGCGCGTGTGGTCTGCGTGCAGCTTGACGCGCAGCTGCTTGAGGTTGAGGATGATCTCACTCACGTCCTCGAGCACGGCTGACGAATCCCCGGTCTTTTCCTTTTCCTTGGCCTCGGGTGGGGGCTTGATGGTCGTGAATTCATGGAGTGCCCCATCGAACCGCACCGCCGTCACCGCGGCCCCCTGGAGGGCCGAGAGCAGAACCCGTCGCAGCGCGTTCCCGATTGTGGCGCCGAAGCCCCTCTCGAGAGGCTCGGCCGTGAACTTCCCGTAGGTCTCGGTGAGGGTCTCCTCCTGCACCTCGACCTTCTTCGGCATGGTCAAGCTTTTCCACTTCATGCCCAGGGTACTCCCTTCGCGGCGGCCCGGCCCGGCGATCACCCCACGCTCCCTACGCAACCCCCGCCCGGCCCGCCATCGGTCTCCTCAAGAGCTCACCTCTACTTGGAGTACAGCTCGACGATTGCCTGTTCCTCCACCGGTACGGTGATGGTGTCCCGAGTCGGCAGCTCCCTCACCACCCCACTCGCCTCCTTGGCATCGAGCTCGAGCCAAGGAACAAGCTCCCGCTGCTTCTGCCGCTCCAGAGAGGAACGCACGAGTTCCATGCCCCGGCTCTTCTCCCGGACCTGGATCACATCCCCCAGAGAGACGGAGTACGAGGCGATGTCCACAATGCGGTTGTTCACCGTCACGTGCCGGTGGTTCACCAGCTGGCGCGCCGCCGAGCGCGACGACGCGAACCCCAACCGGTAGACCACGTTGTCCAGGCGCCGCTCCAGCAGTCGAAGAAGGTTGTCTCCCGTAACTCCCTTCTGCCGGGCCGCCTTCTCGTAGTAGTTCCGGAACTGGCGCTCCAGAACGCCATACATGCGCCGGACCTTCTGTTTCTCTCTGAGCTGGAGCCCATACTCGGACACCTTGCGTCTCATCCTCCGCCCGTGCTGCCCGGGCCCGTACTGCTTGCGCCCCTCCATCGGGCACTTGGTGCTGACGCAACGATCCCCCTTGAGGAAGAGCTTCGTCTCTTCCCTCCGGCAGAGCTTGCACCGACCTCCTAGTTGACGTGCCATTCAGCAGACCTCCATACCCCGCTTCGGTCGACGCCGCGGGTGTCGCCCGCTCGGGCGGGGGCGACCCACCCGGTGGGCCTACCCACCCTGGTGGGCCTACACCCGGCGACGCTTCGGCGGTCGACACCCGTTGTGTGGAATGGGTGTGACATCTCGAATTGCCGTAACATCCAGGCCCGCCGCCTGAAGCGAACGGATCGCGGCCTCTCGACCGGACCCCGGCCCTCTCACCCGTACCTCGACCTTCTTCATCCCCAGCGACAGGGCCTCCCTCGCCGAGTTCTCTGCAGCCAGCTGTGCGGCAAACGGCGTGCTCTTCCTGGAACCCTTGAAGCCTACTTTGCCGGCGCTGGCCCAGGACACGACGTTGCCCTTGGTGTCCGTGATCGTCACAATGGTGTTGTTGAACGTGGATTGAATGTGAGCGATCCCGTTGGCCTCGACTCGTTTGTCCTTCTTCCGGCCGCGCCTTGCCTTCTTCTCAGCAGCCAACTGAACCTCCTGCTCCGCTCTGAGGGGTCACACCCTCGTTGTCGAGCTAGGGACGCTTGCGACCGATCGCACCCGAACCCTTCCTCGGACCCTTCCGGGTCCGGGCGTTGGTGTGGGTCCTCTGGCCTCTGGCCGGAAGCCCACGCCGATGCCTGAGACCGCGGTAGCAACCGATGTCCATCAGGCGCTTGATATGACCGCTGACCTCGCTGCGCAAGCTTCCCTCGACCTTGTACTCCGACTCGATCACGTTCCTCAGCTTGATGGTGTCTTCTTCGGTCAGGTTCTTAGCCTTCATCGCGCTGTCGATATGGGTCTTCTCGAGAATGCTGCGCGCAGCGCTGCGCCCGATGCCGTGAATATAGGTGAGTGCGATCTCCACCCGCTTTTCCGCAGGAAGATCAATTCCAGCGATTCTCGCCACTTTCCAAGCCTCCCACCAAGAGGTGTGACGACGACTCTCAGGACCGTCCGCGTCCTAGCCCTGTCTCTGCTTGTGTCTCGGATTGGTGCAGATCACGCGCACGACTCCCTTGCGCTTGACGATCTTGCACCGCTCGCAGATCTTCTTCACCGACGCTCTGACCTTCATCTCCACCACTTCCACTTCGAGGGACGACGGGCAGACCCGCTGAACCTACTTGTACCGGTAGACGATCCGACCACGACTCAGGTCGTACGGTGAAAGTTCCACCGTCACCTTGTCCCCGGGTAGAATCTTGATGAAGTGCATCCGCATCTTGCCCGAGATGTGGGCAAGCACCAGATGGCCGTTCTCGAGTTGCACCCGGAAGCTGGCGTTGGGCAGCGGCTCGACCACCGTACCCTCGACCTGAATACCTTCTTCCTTCGCCACAGAAACCCTTCCTGCCGTTACGACCGTTTCCTGCCGCGGGGCCGGTACTCCGTCAGGATCTCGGCCCCGTTGTCGCTGATGGCGATCGTATGCTCGAAGTGGGCGGACAGCGACCGGTCCTTCGTCACCACCGTCCAGTTGTCCTCGAGCGTGATGACCTCCGACTTCCCTACGTTCACCATCGGCTCTATCGCCAGCGTCATGCCCTTCTTGAGGAGCGCCCCCCGGCCTGGGGGTCCGAAGTTGGGCACCTGCGGCTCCTCGTGCATGCTGCGGCCGATTCCGTGGCCGACCAGCTCCTTGACTACCGAGAACCCCCGCGAGGTGACCATCTGCTCGATGGCGTGTGAGATATCCGAAACCCGGTTCCCGACCTGGGCCTTCTCGATCCCGGCCCGTAGGGCGGCGGCCGTCACCTCCATCAGCTCCGTCGCCTCGGTTGAGACTTCCCCCACCGAGTAGGTCCGGGCGCCGTCGGAGTAGTAGGCATCCTTCAGGACCCCCACGTCTACACCGACGATGTCCCCCTCCACGAGGACCCTCTTGCCGGGGATTCCGTGGACGACCTCCTCGTTCACCGACGAGCAGATGCTGCCCGGGAACCCCCGGTATCCCTTGAACGCCGGCACGGCCCCGTGACCGCGGATGTATTCCTCGATCCTCCGCTCCAGATCGCCGGTGGTCACTCCCGGCACAACGTAGGGCTCGATCATGGCCAGCGCCCCACCCAGGATCCGGCCGGCCTCGCGCATCAGAGCGATCTCGTTCTCGGTCTTCACGCTCTTCGCCGCCCGTGCATACACGTCCGCTCAGCCCCCCGCCTGCAGGTCTAGCTCCCAGCCACCCGGACCCCAAGCCTTCTCAAGGTCGCCGTAGATCGACTCCACATCCCGGTCGCCGTCGATCGTTCGGAGCAGACGGCGTTCGGCGTAGTAGGCCTTGAGCGGCTCGGTCTGGCGGTGGTACACCTCCAGCCGCCGCGCCACCGTTTGCGGCGCGTCGTCCTCCCTCCGGACGAGCCCCCCCCCGCAGCGATCACAGACCCCGGGCTTCTTCGGAGGCCGGGAACTCAGGTTGTACAGCTCACCGCACTGCTCGCAGGTACACCGATCCCCCAGCCTCTGGATGATCGAGGCGTCCGGCACCTCGATGCTGATGACCGCATCCAGGCCCGAATCCATATCGGCCAGAAGCCGGTCGAGTCCTTCGGCCTGGGCGATCGTTCTCGGGAATCCATCCAGGATGAACCCCGAACCGTACGCCCCCGAACCGATGGTCTCCCGGATGAGATCGAGCATCACCTCATCCGGCACCAGCTGCCCGGCGTCCATGTACGACCGGGCGGTTCGTCCGAGCGGCGTCCCCCGCTCCACGGCCGACCGAAGGATGTCTCCCGTCGAGAGCTGGCGGATCCGCCGTCGCTCCTCGATCAGCTTCGCCTGCGTTCCCTTCCCGGCTCCGGGCGCGCCGAGCAGGACCAACCGCATCCGTCCCCGCTCCTACCGTCTGCCCCTCAGTTTCGTCCCCTTCATGAACCCGTCGTAGTGGCGCATCAGCAGATGGGACTCGATCTGCTGGAGTGTATCCAGTGCCACGCCAACGATGATCAGGAGTCCAGTTCCCCCGAAGTAGAAGGGCGCCTTGAACTGCTCGATCAGCACCGACGGCAGGATCGCGATCAGCGCGAGGAAGACCGCCCCCGGCAGCGTAATGCGAGTCAGAATCCGGTCTATGTACTCGGCGGTCTTCTGCCCGGGCCGGATCCCGGGCACAAACCCACCGTATTTCTTCATGTTGTCGGCCAGATCCACGGGGTTGAAGATGATGGCCGTGTAGAAGTAGGTGAAGAAGATGATGACCAGACCATAGACGATGTTGTAGACGGCGGACGTCGGCGAAAACATCTCGTTGAACCGTTGCGCCAGCTCGCTCCCCCGGAAAAAGGTGGCGATGGTCCCGGGGAACATGATCACGGACTGGGCGAAGATGATGGGGATCACGCCCGCCGTGTTCACCCGAAGCGGAATGTGCGTGCTCTGCCCCCCGTACACCTTCCTGCCGATGATGCGCTTGGCGTACTGGACGGGAATCCTGCGCTGCCCCTGGGTAATCGCGATCACCGCCGCGGTCACGAGCAGCATGATAATCAGGAGCATGGCCGCCTGGGAGAGGCGCAGCGCCCCGGTCTGCAGCGCCCGGACGGTCTGCAACAGGTCGTTCGGGTTCCGGGCCACGATTCCGATGAAGATGATGAGCGAAATCCCATTGCCGATCCCTCTCTCGGAGATCCGCTCGCCCAACCACATCACGAAGATGGTCCCCGAAGTCAGCGTCAGAACGGTCAAGAGCCGGAAGCTCAACCCGGGGTTGGGCACGACGGACACGCCGCCCGCACCGCCGAAGTTCTCGAGAAAAATGCTGATGCCGTAGGCCTGGATCACCGACAGGAACACGGTCCCGTAACGCGTGTACTGAGTGATCTTCCGCCGGCCCTCTTCCCCCTCCTTCTGGAGCTTCTCGAAGTAGGGGATCACGGCCGTTAGCAGCTGGAGGATGATCGAGGCGCTGATGTAGGGCATGATGCCCAGAGCGAACACCGACGCTTTGGCGAATGCCCCCCCGACGAACATATCGTACAGGCCGAGCAGGGTACCTCGGGCCTGTGCGAAGGCCATGGCCAGGGCATGCCCGTCGACCCCGGGTGTAGGAACGTGTCCGCCGACCCGGTAGACGACCAACATGGCCAGGGTGAACAGCACCCGCTTTCTCAACTCAGGGATCCTGAAGATGCTCTGGAGGCTCTGGATCATGGCTCTCCCTAGGAGTTTCGCCCTTCCTCTCTACCCTACCGGGCAGCGGCCTGGATCAGCTCCAGCTTGCCGCCCGCCGCTTCGATCTTGTCCCGAGCCTTGCGACTGGCCGCGTGGACGACGATCTCCAGCGGCCGCGAGATCTTCCCACCCGCCAGCACCTTGATCGGGCCCCTCGAGACCTTCACCAGACCCGCGTCCTCAAGGGCCTCCGGATCGACCCTTCGGTCTCCGGAGAATCTCTCGAGATCCTTCAGGTTCAGAACCTGGAACTTGGTGGCGAACCGGTTCCGGAACCCCCGCTTCGGCACACGCCGCTGCAGGGGCATCTGCCCACCCTCAAGCCACGGGTGAATCTTGTACCTGGCCTTCTGGCCCTTGTGGCCGCGGCAGCTGGTCTTCCCGTGTCCCGAACCCGGACCCCGGCCCACCCGCTTGCGTGCCTTGACGGCACCCCTCGGTCTCCGAACATCGCTGAGCCTCACGAGTCCTCCTTATCCAGCTCCTCGACCTCCACGAGATGGCGGACCTTGTCCACCATCCCCCGGATCTGAGGGCTATCTCTGTGCTCGACTGACTCGTGGAGACGGTGGATCCCCAGCGCACGAATCGTTCGTTTCTGGCGCTCCTGCCGGCGAATTGCGCTCCGGCGCTGCGTGATTCTCAGATAGCGCGCCATCTCTTAGGATTCCTTTCCGGACGTCTCTTCGATGCCTAGCACTTCCCGGACCGCCATCCCCCGAATGCGGGCAACGTCCGCGGCCCTCCTCAACTGCGCGATTCCGTTCATGGTCGCCTTGACGACGTTGTGCGGGTTGTTCGTGCCCAGACACTTGGTGAGGACGTCGTGCACGCCCGCCGATTCCATCACCGCTCGGACGGCTCCACCGGCGATGATTCCGGTTCCCGGCGATGCCGGCCGGAGCACCACGCGGCCCGCCCCCGAACGGCCGATCACCTCATGCGGAATCGTGCCGCCGAGAATGGGCACGTTGACGAAGTCCTTCTTCGCGGCTTCGGTTCCCTTCCGGATCGCCTCGGCGACCTCCCGGGCCTTGCCCAGACCGACGCCCACACGCCCGTTCCCGTCCCCGACGGCCACCAGCGCGTTGAAGCTGAACCGACGGCCCCCCTTCACAACCTTCGCCACTCGGTTGATGTGGACCACCTTCTCGATGAACTCCGACTTGCTCGCTGTAGACTCTCTCCTGCGCAAAGTGCCTCCCGTCAGAAAACGAGACCACCTTCCCTACAGGCCTCCGCCAGCGCCCTCACCCTGCCGTGGTAGAGGTAGGCTCCACGGTCGAAGCAGATCTGGGTGACTCCCTTCTCCTGCGCCCGCTTGGAAAGCAGAAGCCCGACAGCCTTGGACTGCGCGTACGTCTCGTCAGGATTCCGAGGCTGCTCCCTGACCTCCTTGAGCACGCTCGAAGCCGAGGCCAGTGTATACCCCCGCGTGTCGTCGATGATCTGCGCGTAGATGTGCTTGCTGCTCCGGAAGACAGACAGCCTCGGCCGTTCGGGAGTGCCCACGATCTTCTTGCGCACGCGCCGTTTCCTGCGAAGCCGATTGTACGTCCTCTTGGGGTAGTTCTTGAGCATCGTATCCCGTCCCTCTCGCTTCTCCCACGTCTGACCGACGTCTCGGGCCTGGACTACGCGGCTCCGGTCTTGCCAGCCTTGCGGCGGATCTGCTCACCCGCGTACCGGATCCCCTTGCCCCCGTAGGGCTCTGGCGGCTTGAACGCCCGGATCTCGGCCGCAGCCTGTCCCACCTGCTGCTTGTCGATTCCCGTGACCACGATGCGCGTCCGGTCCGGCGTCTCCACCTTCACGCCTCCCGGGGCCCTGTACTCGATGACGTGCGAAAACCGCACGTCGAGGGTGAGCGTGTCCCCCTTCATCTCGGCCCGGAAGCCCACGCCGTGGACCTCGAGCTCCTTCGTGAATCCCCGACACACACCCTCCACCATCCCAGCCAGCAGGCCCCTGGTGAGCCCGTGGAGCGCCCGCTCGCTCCTCGAATTCCCCGCACGCGTGACCACAATCTGGTCACCGTCGAGCGCAACCGCGATCCGGGGATCGAACGTGCGGCTGAGCGTACCCTTCTCTCCCGAGATCTCGACCCCGTTCCCCGAGATTTTGACTTTGACCCCTTTGGGAATCGGAATCGGCTTTCTCCCGACCCTGGACATTGCCTTCCTCGCTTCGAGCTCGTGCCCCCCGGTCCGGGACGGCACCCTCTCACCATCGATCCTGAGGACCGCCGCTCATCCCGATTCTCGGCTCGGGATTTCGCCTACCACACGTAGCAGAGCACCTCTCCTCCGACACCCAGATTCCTGGACTCCTTGTCGGTGAGGATGCCCCTGGGTGTCGACAGGATCGCCGTGCCCAGCCCCCCGATCACCCTCGGAATGTCGTCCTTCGAGACGTACACCCGACGTCCGGGCCTCGACACGCGCTTCAGCCCGGCGATTGCGCTCTCCTCGCGCCCGGTGTACTTCAGGTAGATCCGGATCGTTCCCTGCGCGCTGTCGTCGAGGACCTTGACGTCCTGAATGTACTTCTCGCGGAGAAGAACCTCGGCGACCGCCTTCTTCAGGTTTGATGCCGGGACGTCGACCTTCTTCCGCTTGGCCCGCATCCCATTTCGCAATCGCGTCAGCATGTCCGCGATCGGATCCGTCATCGTCATCTTCTGCTTCCCCCAACCTAGGACTTCGGCCCTCGGTGTCCTGACCCTACCAGCTCGCCTTCCTGGCCCCGGGAATCTGTCCCTCCAGGGCCAGCTCGCGGAAGCAGATTCGGCAGATGCCGAAGTCCCGCATGTAGGCTCTGGGCCGGCCGCACCTGTGGCAGCGGTTGTACCGCCTCACCGAGTACTTGGGCTGCCGCTTGGCTTTCTCGATCAGTGCCTTCTTGGCCACGCCTTCCCCCTCTACGAACTCCCTCGAACGCTACGACCTTCGGAAGGGCATTCCCATCGCCCCGAGGAGGGCCATCGCCTCCTCGTCCGTCTTGGCCGTCGTCACGATGGTGACGTTCATTCCCCGGATCTTCTCCACCTTGTCGATGTCGATCTCCGGAAACACGATCTGCTCCCGGATCCCGAGCGTGTAGTTCCCCCGACCGTCGAAGGACTTCACCGGAACCCCCCGGAAGTCCCGGATCCTCGGAATCGCTGCGTTGACCAACCGGTCGTAGAACTCGTACATGCGCTTGCGCCGGAGAGTCACGCTGCATCCGACAACCATCCCCTCCCGGATCTTGAAGGAGGCGACCGACTTCTTCGCGCGCCGGATAGACGCCTTCTGCCCCGTGATCAGCGCCAGCTCCTTCTCGGCGGCCTCCTGAATCTTGGAGTTCTGGACCGCATCGCCGATCCCCATGTTGACGATGATTTTCTGCAGCTTGGGGACCTCGTACGGGCTCCTGTACCCGAACTGCTTCCTCAGCTCGGGCATGACCTCCCTCTCGTAGATCTCCTCCAGTCTCGTCTTCATCCCTCTTCTACCCTCGATCCGCGATGTCCGGTCGGACCTACTGGGTCCCGACGGCCTCTCCGCACTTCACACACGAGCGCGCGCGCCGGCCGTCGGCCAGCGTCAGCCGCCGAACCCTGACTCCCTTCCCACAGCGCTGGCACAGGGGCAGGACGTTCGCAGCCTTGACCGGAAGTTCCTTCTCCTGGATTCCGCCCTGAGGGTTCTGCCGCGTCCCCTTGCTGTGCCGCTTCACGTAGTTGATGCCCTCTACGAGCACCGTACCCTTCTTCGGAAACACCCGGAGCACCCGACCGGTCTTACCCTGGTCATCCCCCGCGATCACAACAACCGTATCGCCCTTGACCACATGCATGTCCCGCCACCTTCCACCAGCGCCCGTCCTTAGATGACCTCGGGCGCCAACGAAACGATCTTCATGAAACCCTTCTCGCGAAGCTCCCGGGCCACGGGACCGAAAATGCGCGTTCCACGAGGCTCCTTCTGCTCTGTGATCAGGACGGCGGCATTCTGGTCGAACCGAATGTACGATCCATCCCGCCGTCGGAGCTCCTTCTTGGTCCTCACGACCACCGCGTTCGCGACGTCACCCCTCTTCACCATTCCCCCGGGGATGCAGTCGGTGACCGACACCTTGATGATGTCTCCCACCCGGGCGTAACGTCTCCCGCTTCCACCGAACACGTGGAAGCAGCGAGCCCGTCTCGCTCCCGTGTTGTCGGCAATCGTCAGTCTGGTCTCTGGTCTAATCATCGCCAGCCCACCGCCTCACCGGTCTGAAACGTGCGCGGCCTTCTCGACAATCTCGAGCAACCGCCAGCGTTTGTCCTTGCTGAACGGCCGCGTCTCGATGACTCGGACGCGATCGCCTTCCCTACACTCGTTCTGCTCGTCGTGCGCCTTGAGATGCCTGCTTCGCTTCACGGTTTTTCCGTAGACCGGGTGCGCGAAGCGGCGCTCGACCTTCACGACGATGGTCTTGTTCATCTTGTCGCTGACGACCTCACCCGTCCGGATCTTCCTGTGACCCGCCATTCTTCAGACTCCACTCCGCCCCCGGGGCACGCGCCCTAGGGTTCCTTCGTCTTCTCACCCGTGGCTGTCGATCCCCGAGCTCCCGACTGCATCTCCCGCAGGATGGTCTTGGCCCGAGCGATGTCCCGACGGACCAACCGGATCCGCAGCGGGTTCTCGGGGTTCTGCGTTGAGAGGCGGAACTCGAGGTTGAACTTCTCCTGCTCCAAGTCCCGGAGCATATGCTCGAGCTCGGGACCCGACATCTCTCTCATCTTCTCCGGTTTCATGCCTTCACACCCACGTCTTCTCGGACGATGAACCGAGTCTTGATCGGAAGCTTCGCCGCACCCAGCTCCAATGCCCGCTTACCGGTGGCCAGCGGGACTCCCCCGATCTCGAAGAGAATCCGGCCCGGCTTGACCACGGCCACCCAATACTCGGGCGTCCCTTTGCCCTTTCCCATCCGCGTTTCCGCCGGCTTGACCGTGACCGGCTTGTCGGGAAACACGCGGACCCACATCTTCCCGCCCCTCCGGACATACCGGGTGGCGGCCACTCGGGCGGCTTCGATCTGGCGCGCCGTGATCCAGGCCGGCTCCAGCGCCTGCAGCCCGATTTCTCCAAAGGCCAGCTGGCTGCCGCGGGTGGCCATCCCCCTGCGCCGACCCCGGTGCTGCTTCCGGTACTTGACCCTCTTGGGCATCAACATCGTACGTTACCCCGTCGCTCTCTCGGCTCTCTCCTTGGGAATCCACGACTTCTCGAACAGATCCCCATGGTAGACCCAGACCTTGACCCCGACGCACCCGAACGTGGTATGCGCCGTGTAGCGCGCGAAATCGATATCCGCCCGCAGCGTGTGGAGAGGCACCCGGCCATCCCGGTACGCCTCCCCGCGGGCCATCTCCGCCCCCCCCAACCGCCCCCGACACTGGATCCGAATCCCGATCGCGCCCATCCGGATGGCCCAGACCACGGCCTTCCTCATGGCGCGGCGGAAGGCCACTCGCTGCTTGAGTTGGGACGCGATGTGCTCGGCAATCAGGTGCGCGTCGATTTCCGGTTTCCTCACTTCCTGGATGTTGATGTAGATCTCCTTGCCGGTGAGATGCTGAAGCTCGTCTCTCAGTTGGTCCACCTCGGCACCCTTCCGGCCGATGACCATTCCGGGCCGGGCGGTGTGGATGGTTACGGTCACCTTGTTGGGCGCGCGCTCGATCACGATCTTCGAGACCCCGGCCCTCGGGAGTCGTCCCCTCACGTACTTCCGGATGAAGAGATCCTCCTTGAGGAAGCCCGCGTACTCGCGTCCGGCAAACCACCGGGAATCCCAAGTTCGCACAATCCCAAGTCTGAAACCGATCGGGTTGGTCTTCTGACCCACACCTGCCTCCTTCTGGCGTCCTGCCTGCGCCCGGCTACGTCCGACCCCGGCACGTTTCCTACGAGGTGCCCACGACGATCGTGATATGGCTCGTCCGGTGGCGGATGCGAGAGGCCCGGCCCATGGCGCGCGGGCGGTACCGCTTGACGATCGGCCCCTCGTCCACCGTCGCCCTCACGACCGCCAGGTCGTCCACATCCAGGTCCTTTCCCTCCTCGCGGTGGAGCGCATTGGCGACGGCCGAGTGAAGCGTCTTCTCGATCAACCTCGAGGCCTTCCTCGGCGTCGCCTTCAGGATGGCATACGCCTCGTTGACGTCCTTCCCGCGGATCAGGTCGATCACCTGTCGTGTCTTGCGCGGTGAGATCCTCACGTACTTCGCAATCGCTACGGCTTCCATCTCCGCCTCGAGTCCTTCTCCACCCTACCTAAGGTTCCCTCAATCCCGGGATGCCACCCGAGGATCGTACTCCCAGACTTCCTACGCACCGGGCTTCAGCGCGCTCGCCCTGCCGGCGGTCCGGGCCTGCCGTGCCCCCTTGCCGCCGTGCCCCCTGAAGATGCGCGTGGGCGAGAATTCTCCAAGCTTGTGACCCACCATGTTCTCGGAGATATAGACCGGTACGAACTTGTTGCCGTTGTGAATCGCCAGTGTGTGACCGACGAACTCCGGAGAGATGGTGGAACTCCGAGCCCATGTCTTGATGACCCGCTTCTCGCCCGTGCGGTTCATCTGGACGATCCGCTTGAGCAGATTCCGGTCGATGTAGGGACCCTTCTTCAGCGATCGGGACAACCCAGCACCTCCAAGCTACCTTCCTGACTTCCTACGCTTCACGATGTACCGATCCGACAACTTCTTGCGCCGCGTCTTCTCGCCCTTCGCCTTCTTTCCCCACGGCGAGACCGGATGACGCCCGCCCGAGCTTCGTCCCTCCCCACCCCCCATCGGGTGATCCACGGGGTTCATGGCCACGCCGCGCGTGTGGGGCCGTCTGCCGAGCCAGCGACTGCGGCCCGCCTTCCCGAGGACCACGTTCTCGTGATCGACGTTGCCGACCTGGCCGATGGTCGCCCGGCACTGGACGGGCACGATCCGGACTTCGCCGGACGGGAGTCGGAGGTAGGCGTACTTCCCCTCCCGGGCCGTCAGCTGGACGTAGGTGCCCGCGGCCCGGGCCAGCTGAGCCCCCTTGCCCGGGACCATCTCGACGGCATGGACGAAGGTACCCAACGGGATGTGCGACAGCGCCATGCAGTTCCCGCTCTTGATCTCCACATCCTTGCTCCCGGACATCAACCGCTCGCCGACCTTAAGCCCCCCCGGGGCGAGGATGTAGCGCTTCTCCCCGTCCGCGTAGTGGAGGAGGGCCAGATGCGCGGACCGGTTGGGGTCGTACTCGATCGACGCGACCTTGGCCGGGATGCCGTCCTTCTCCCGCTTGAAATCCACGGCCCTCAGGTGGCGCTTGTGCCCACCACCCCGCTGCCAAGCCGTGATCCGCCCCCGGTTGTTCCTCCCCCCCGTGCGCTTCTTGGGGCTGAGGAGAGACTTCTCCGGCTTGCGCCGGGTGATCTCCTCGAACGTGGAGAGGCTCGTGTGTCTCGCCGTCGGCGTCGTCGGCTTGAGTTTTCTGATGCCCATCGTGCCTCCTCACATCACGCCCGTCCCCATGGGACCGGACGCGCGCACTACACTTCCTCGAAGATCTCGATCCTGTCGCCCGGCCGCAGCTTGACCGTAGCGCGCTTCCACACGGGCCGCACGCCTTCGTGCACGCCCAGCCGCACCCGTTTGCCACGAAAGACCGCCGTCCAGACCCTCTCCACGTGCACGCCGAAGAGCTGTTCGACCGCCGCCTTGATCTCCACCTTGTTGGCATCGCGGTCGACGACGAAACTGTACTTGTTGTCCGCCGTTTTCTGCCGCGCACCCTTCTCCGTCAACAGCGGCCTCCGGATGATCTGTCTCGGGTTCTTCATCCGCCCAGCACCTCCCCCAGGACGTCAACCGAAGCCCGATCCATCACCATCACCTCGCAGTCCAGGATCTCGTAGGGAGTCAGGCTCCGCGCGGCGCGGACCTGTACGCCTCTCAGGTTGCTCACGGCCCGCCAGAGTCCCTCGTCGTAGGCGTGGCTGACGAGCAGACATTTCTTCGGCCAGACCTTCAGGTTCTGCAGCATCTCCACGGCCAGCTTCGTCTTGGGCTCGGACAGGCTGAACTGGTCGATCAGGACCAGCTCGTCGTCCTGCGCCTTGCTGCTGAGCGCAGATCGAACGGCCAGCTGTCTCTTCTTCTTCGGAAGACGCGACGAGTAGTCCCGCGGCTTCGGCCCGAAGATCACGCCCCCCCCGGCCCACAGGGGCGACGAGGCCGTCCCGGCCCTGGCCCTGCCGGTGCCCTTCTGGCGCCACGGCTTGGCCCCGCTCTTGTTAACCTCGCTGCGGCTCAGCGTCGACGCTGAACCCAGCCTCTGGTTGCCCAGGTACGCCTTCACCGAGTGCCAGAGGACGTCGTGGTTCGGCCGGATCCCGAAGACCGCCTCCGGCAGATCAACCGAGCCGGTCACCTCACCCTTCATGGAATAGATATCCGCCACGGTCCCTATTCTCCTTGCGCTGTCTCCTGCAACTTCTCGACGTACACGTAGCCCTTCCGGACCCCGGGCACCGCACCCTTGACCACCAGCAGGTTCCTCTCGGAATCCACATCCACCACTTCCAGATTGCTCGCGCTCACCCGAGCGCCACCCATCCGCCCCCCCATCTTGTGGCCCCTGAGCGTCCGCGCCGGTGTGGCGCACATGCCGACCGCGCCGGGCGCCCGACTCCCCTGCGCGCCGTGGGAGTCCCCAAACCCGCTGAATCCCCAACGGCGCACGCCGCCAGCGAAACCCTTGCCCTTGCTGACGCCGGTAACCTTGACCTTCTCGCCCACCGAGAACAGATCGGCCTTGATTTCTTGCTTGGCCTCGTATGCGCTCGGATCGGCGACCCGAAATTCCTTGAGCCGCTTCTTCTGGGGTATCTCCGCCCGGTCGAAATAGCCCTTGACGGGCCTCGAGATGGGCCGCTTCTTCGTCCAGTTGTCGAAGCCCAGCTGAACCGCAGCGTACCCGTGTTTCTCCCGGGTCTTGACCCCGACCACCGTGCACGGGCCCGCTTCGATCACGGTCACCGGTATGACCCGCCCGTCCTCGGTGAACACCTGTGTCATCCCGACCTTCTTGCCAATCAGTCCGATCATCCTCGCACTCTCACTTCAGCGGCCACCGGGCGAAGGGGGCCGCGCCTACACCCGAATCTCGATGTCCACGCCCGCCGGGAGGTCGAGCTTCATTAGGGCGTCAACCGTCTGCGGGGTGGAGTCCACGATGTCGATCAGCCGCTTGTGCGTCCGGATCTCAAACTGCTCCCTGGACTTCTTGTTCACATGCGGGGACCTCAGGACCGTGTACACCCGCCGGTGCGTCGGCAGAGGCACCGGTCCGGCCACGGTCGCACCCGTCCGCTTGGCCGTGCGCACAATCTCCCCGGCCGAC
>Ga0180438_10005437_pt1 | contig 17702 bp, 16 predicted proteins | sample SS_ome_12_FD_132455 | JGI IMG/M metagenome (GOLD analysis project Ga0180438, IMG submission 132455) | Hypersaline lake sediment archaeal communities from the Salton Sea, California, USA - SS_3_D_2 metaG | ecosystem: Environmental > Aquatic > Non-marine Saline and Alkaline > Hypersaline >...
AAGTTCAATGTTTGTTTCAAAGTACTTAAAAAAGTTAATGATTCTTTTAAGCTCATCAACGTTGAACCTTGAACATAGAACCTTGAACACCGATTCACCATTTTTTTGATGGTGAATCGGGGGGGAAACAATATTTGCAAAATAATTTCGAATAGGGTACAATCAAATAAAGGAGGCACAAATGTTTGATGATAATGAGATTGCAAAAAAGGCTGAAAAAAGACCTATTGAAGAGATCGCAGAAAAATTGGGAATTAAGGCTGAATATCTGGAAATGTATGGCAAATATAAGGCAAAAATATCTCCAGATGTAATTTCGAAAGGAGGTGGAAAAAGGGGCAAACTGATTATGGTTACAGCCATGAGCCCGACCCCAGCCGGAGAAGGTAAAACAACGACCTCTATCGGTTTAGCGGATGCGTTGAACCGTTTAGGGAAAAATGCGGCTGCCGCTTTAAGGGAACCTTCCCTTGGTCCTGTATTTGGAATGAAGGGAGGCGCTACAGGCGGAGGGTTTGCCCAGATTATCCCCCGAGACGAGATCAATCTCCATTTCACTGGAGATATCCATGCTGTGACGGCTGCGCATAATCTCCTGAGTGCCATGGTGGATAACCGGATTCATTTTGACGGTGCCTGCGGAGTGGTCGACTGCCGAAGGGTTACCTGGAAAAGAGTCATGGACATGGATGATCGTGTCCTACGGGAAGTGGTGGTTGGCATCGGAGGACCTTTGCGGGGGATAGCCAGAGAGACAGGATTCGATATAACCGCCGCTTCTGAGGTAATGGCAATTTTGTGCCTTGCTGAAAATTTAACGGATCTAAAAAAAAGACTCGGTAATATCTTAATCGGTTATTCTCCCGAAGAAACACCTGTTTTTTCTCGAGAGATCAATGCCGAAGGTGCTATGGCAGCTTTGCTTAAAGAGGCTGTGAAACCAAACTTAGTACAAACACTGGAAGGAACGCCAGTGTTTATTCATGGGGGACCATTTGCCAATATTGCCCATGGAGCCAGTTCCGTGATTGCCACCAGGCTGGCACTTCACCTGACCGATTTTGTAATAACGGAGAGTGGTTTCGGGTCTGATCTAGGAGCAGAAAAGTTCTTTAATATCGTTGTCAGGACTGGCCATGTTCCACCACCCGATGCCTGTGTCCTGGTTGCTACCATAAGGGCACTTAAGTACCACGGCGGTGTAAAATTGAAAAAAGTAAATGAAGAAAATATTGAGGCGGTTGAAAAGGGCTTTGAAAACCTTCAAAAACACATCGAGAACCTTAGAATGTTTGGAGTTCCTTTTGTTGTGGCTTTAAATAGATTTCCAGATGATACCGAAGCTGAAATTGAAAAAGTCAAAGAGTTATGTCACCGCGAAAAGGTAAGAGTTGCATCGAGCCATGTTTTTAATAAAGGCGGCGAGGGAGGAGTCGAGTTGGCTCAAGAGCTACTTCATGCTATTGAGGAAGACGAAAACAATTTCCAGTTCCTCTATCCCCTGGACATGCCGCTGCTGGAGAAAATTGAGGTTGTAGCAAAACAAATTTATGGTGCTTCCTCTGTTGCCATGGAGGGAAAGATCAGGAGGAGAATTGGTAGAATTGAAAAGGAAGGGTTTGGAAATCTTCCGGTTTGTTTGGCAAAAACCCAATACTCTCTGTCCAGTGATGATGAAGTGCTAGGAAGACCCAGGGATTTTACCCTTATTGTTCTCGATGCGTCCCTCAGTTCAGGGGCAGGCTTTGTGGTGGTCTACTGCGGAGATATCATGACCATGCCGGGGTTACCCAAAACACCCTCTGCAGAGAGGATAAATATTACAGATAAAGGAGAAATAATCGGACTCTCTTAACTTACTTTACCCTTTACGCTTTTTTCATTAAGAAAACGTTCTTAGGGGCATTCGCGCCTTATTTCTTTTTCCCGAATACCGAGAGAATGGGCTTTTTCTTTGAGTATAGCAATTCAAGGTCTTTAATGGCTTTGCCTGCCAGGGTATGGTCCATATTTAATTCCAGCGCTTTTTTAAAATGGACTTTGGCCTTTTTAACGAAATTTTCAGACCGGTACAATTCTCCCAGGGCAAAAACCGGGTCAGCATTCCATGGTTCCATTTCAGCCGCTTTTTTAAGGTTTTTTTCAGCCATTTTTTGCGTTTCGGGTGACTTGGCCTGGCATAGGCCCAGAAGTAAAAAATAAGAGGGTTTTGACGCGTCCATTTTTACAGCATCCTCAAGCATCGCTCCCGCTTCCCAGTATTTCTTTAGTTTGTAGAGGGCATTTGCTTTTAAATATAATGCCCTTGCTTTTTGTGGCTGGTTTCCCGGGACTACATCTGCCGTGACTTTTTGTTTTTCTTTATATCCTTTAAAATCGTATTCTCTTTTTTTGTTCTCATTACTTAAGGTCTCGAAGGCCTTGTTTATTTCTGCAAAAACTTCATTTGCCTTTTTCTTTACAGTTGAGTCCGGCGCCACATGCAGCCTGTCAGGGTGGTATTTTTTTGAAAAACGAAAGTAGGACTCTTTTATTTCACTCGTAGGGGATGTATTCTTTACCCCGAATAATTCGTAATAATCAAGTTTACTCGATTTAATCTTTTCATATAGATCGTTTATCTCTTCAATGTTTTTGTTCAACTCCTTATCGATTGTAAATTCTACAAAATCCACAATATTTAGCAGATAGAAGAGAGCAATATTTCTCCAGAAAAAATTTTCCGGCATTTTTTGTTTTGAAATAATTTCTTTAACCGAGATATTGGTAAAATTTCTCAAATTGATATAGAACTTGATCTCATCAGAAGATAAGAATCTACCAATTGATTCAGGTATTGTTGTGGTTACCGGGCATCGGTAACAAAACCTGTTTCTATAATAGGAAGTTTTCTCTATTTTTTTTACACCTTCTGTAATAATTTCAGGTACTTTAATCTTAAATCTCTGATTACCCGGGATTTTGGGAATTGTATTAATAAATTTCCATTCTCCCTGGTTGAGTGAAAAAGTAGCTAAGGCAATCGTTTTTACCTGATATAGAAGTGCATAGTAAATGTCCTGCATGCTCAAATGAGTGATTTCAACCAGGATTTCTCCTACTTTACGGGTGGTATTTTGTTTAATTTTCGTTAATTTTGTGAATTCGCTTCCCGTTATTCTCCCCGTTGCCAGTAAAATCTCTCCCAGCCGATCCTGAATCACTGTGGATGATGCAAATATCAGGTCTCCTTTTGTAAAGAAAAGCTTTCTTTTAATGCGGTCATTTGTTACAATTAGTTCACCGCTCATGGTGTCTTTTAATATTTTTTTAAATATTAGCGGTACAGGGTATCTTTTAATATCATTCGCCATTTCAGGTTTATTAATACAGGAAATTTTTGATTTTGTCAATCATAGGCAGCACCAATAAAAAACCGTCCCAGTTTTCGCACATGTATGAACATATCTTCGCGGTTTAGAATAGGATTGATGATGAAGAGGCAAGTCTTGCATTTCTTTATGGATTATGTTATTGATTCTTCTTAAAATGAATATCAAAGAGATTAATGCCAAATCGATATTACGAAAACATAAAAAAATCGACTCGTGGTTCGTCTCCCGCTATGGAATGAATCTTTACAGGGGATGTACCCACAATTGCGTCTATTGCGACGGACGAGCCGAGGGATATTACGTGGATGGAGAATTCGGAGAAGATGTTGCAGTCAAAGTCAATGCCATAGATATTTTAACCAGGGAACTTGACCCCAAAAGAAAACGTATCCCTTTTAAGCGGGGTTATATTATGGTGGGCGGCGGTGTGGGCGATGGGTATCAACCGGTCGAAAAAAAATACCAGTTAACTCGAAAAACACTTCAATTGGTTTATGAACACCATTTTCCCGTCCATGTACTTACAAAGTCAACACTGGTTAAAAGAGATATTGATATTCTTAAAAAAATTAATGAAAAAAGCCGGGCCATTGTAAGTTTTAGCTTTTCTTCAACAGATGATAAAATAAGCGGGATATTTGAGCCCGGTGTTCCGTCCCCCACGGAACGATTGGAAACAATCTCCCATTTAAAGAAAGAAGGTATTCCATGCGGGATGTTTTTACTCCCGGTCATACCGTTTATAACCGATACACCTCCATTGATAGAAGAAACGGTGTGTAAAGCAAAAGAAGCGGGAGTCGCCTTTATCATATTTGGTGGAATGACTTTGAAAGAGGGAAGACAGAAAAATTATTTTTTCAATGTGCTTGAAAAAAAATACCCCGGACTTACCACAGAATATCGGCGTGTATATACATATAAAGGAAGTAAATGGGGAGAAGCATCAGGTAACTATTATCACTCGATAAATCAAATCTTTATTCGCATTGCGGATAAATATAAAATACCAAAACGTATCCCACCCATGTTTTACCAGGATATAATCGATGAAAATGACCGGGTGGTGGTTATTTTAGAACATATCGATTATCTCTTGAAGTCAAAAAGTGAAAAGTCACCCTATGGATATGCTGCGTATTCCATCTCCCAGGTAAAAGAACCTCTTTCAACTATAAAAGGGGAGTTGTTAAAGTTGAAAGGGGTAGGGAAAGTTACAGAAAGAATAATACTGGAAATCCTGGATACAGGAAATTCTTCTTATTATAAAAAATTGTTAAAATAAAACAATGGCAAAAACATAAAAGTAGTTCATTTTAAAATGATGTATAAAAAAATCGAAATATTATTTTGATTTGACTATTGGGCGGCTTTGGAATAAAATTTCAAGTATGAAGAGCAAATCGTTGACCGCTGCTTACTTTTCGCTTGGGGCTTTTGCTTTGGTTTCCCAGACCATGATTTTGCGCGAATTTTTCGTGGTGGTTTATGGAAATGAATTCATTTTTGACGTACTACTGGCCAACTGGCTAATCGGAATTTTTTGCGGTGCCCTTATTGGCAGTACTGTTGCCGACCAGAATAACGATAACCTGGGAGTATTTGCAGCCTCCCTTTTGGTAATATCTATTCTCTTTCCAATATCCATTACAGCCATCCGTTTTCTTTACAGCATCAGCGGTACCGCTGCCGGTGTCTATGTCAGTTTTTCCAATGTTTTTCTCTATTCTGCCCTCTTTATTATTCCCTTTAGCTTTTTTATTGGTTTTGCCTTTCCCATTGCAGCAAGGGTACACACCCATTTGAGTACCTCACCCGGGGACCGGGTTCACAAAATTTCAACCATTTATATCTATGAAGCATTGGGTTCCCTTTTGAGCGGTATTGTTTATACTTTTTTCCTGGTGGGACGTTTTAACCCCTATTTTATTGCGGCCCTCATTATCCTGCCGCTGCTGTTTTCCTGTTGGGCCATACTAAGGAAAACCAAACATACAGACCTGCGTTTTGTTTCAGTGATTTTGCTGATTCTCTATATTTTTGCCCTCACCCCTTTTGTCAGTAGTAAGGTCGAGAACTATACCGTTGAAAAAAGGTGGCGCAGTTTTTCGCAGCTTCCCCTCACCCTTTCCATTGATTCAAAGTATCAGAACATTGCAGTGGCCCCATTATTCGGCCAGTATAACTTTTACCTCAACACCATGTTGTCAGCAGTATTCCCCAACGATGAGGATAATATGCTGCTGGCAGCTCACCTCATCTCACAGCACCCATCCCCCAAACGTATCCTGATTATTGGGGATGCTGTCAGCGGCCTGGCTAAATACTTGCTCCGGTTTGACATCGAAAAAATCATCTCCGTTGAAATCGACCGAGAAGTGGTGGGAACCATCCTGAAATTTCTCCCTGAACAGGATAAAGATATTCTTCAAAAGGATAAACGATTTGAAATAGAGATCACGGACGGACGAAAATATGTCAAAGATTTGATCCGGCAGAGAGGTTTGTTAGAAAAAGTGTCTTTTTTTGATATTGTTTATATCAATGTATCGGAACCCTCCACCCTTTTATTAAACCGATACTATACAGAGGAATTTTTTTCCGATTTAGAAAAAATAGTTGGAAAAAACGGGGTTATCGCCTTGGAAGTGACTGCTTCAGAGAATTACGCACAGGGCATGGTTGGCGATTATACCGCCACTGTATACAATACCGTTAAATCCGTCTTTCCCCACATCGTGGCGGCGCCCGGCACTCAGACCTTTATATTTGCCTCCAAAAATCCAGCCAGTGTCTCAGACAACCCGGACGTACTGGCAGAACGATACACCAAAACCAGAGTCACCCCTAAAAAACTGGGACTGATATTCTACTCCTTCTATCCCCCGGAAAAGACAGCATCCACAAAAAGAGCTCTCAACGAGAATGACCGTTACCAGATCAATAGAGATGAAACACCCATTGCCGGTTTTTATTTCAATAAAATCATTGGTTGGTACGGCCAGAGTCGCGTATCCCATCTCCTTGCGTTTTTCGAAAAAATCAAATTAAAATATATCGTATTTCTTATCCTCCTCCTCTTTTTATCCCGATTACTGGTTATTGTCATTACCATCAAAAAAAAAGCGCCCAATAAAATCCGGGCATTGCGGTTTCATACCCTATTGGCTGTCTTTTCCAGCGGAATGGCAGGACTGGCACTGGAACTGGTGATTCTTTACACCTTTCAGAACAATTTTGGGGATATATACCATCTCATCGGGTTTATTATTGCTTTGTTTATGTTTGGGCTGCCATTAGGTGCCCTCACCTCCACTTTTTTGATCAACAGGAATAAATTGGCAGAAACCACTGGCATCATCAAATTAATCGTTTTGATCCAGGCAGCCATTGCAGCCATTGCTTTCCTATTCCCTTATATGGTCAAACTGTTTATGACCGTTCCTCTCCTCAATCAAATTTTTATATTTATTGAAACCATATTAGTCGGCTATGTTGTTGGACTCATATTCCCCCTTTCAGTTCGTCTTTACCTGAGTAAAAGTGAGAGAACCGGCAGGGCGGCTGGGGTCATCGATGCCTTTGACCACATGGGTGCGGCAGTAGGTGCTTTTTTTATCGGTTCCCTGTTTCTCCCTGTGATGGGAGTTGAAAAAATCTGCCGCCTCCTGGCTCTGTTCCCTCTTCTTTCATCACTGCTGCTTTTTACAGATTTTTTAAGAACAAGAGGTAGAGAGGTAAAGGGGTAGAGAGGTAAAGGTGCACGCTCTACGCGCTTCTTCAGGTGAGTTGATTAGAAATTTGTAAACATCTTGACATTTTCCTGGAAATATACTATAATATTATTTAGTGATTCGATAGGAAATGTGGAAAATCCAATGAAATTGAATAAAAAGAGTATTAGAATATTTATCGTTTTGGTGTTAACAACGGCGATCATGATGGTTACAGTGATTGCATTGGCAATCGAAGAAAAAGATAAACATAAAGTCATTGCAAAACTGAATGAGCAAGTCCAGGAACTGGCAAAAGATGTCTCTTATTATGAAAATCTCCGCGAGAAAGAAAAAACACAGGTGGCGTTTCGGCAGTTCAAAGATAGTGTTTTTAAATTAAAGTATCCGGATTTTTCAGAGATCATCAAAATCGTATTCAGTAAAAGTAAAAAATATGGATTCAATCCTTATTTAGTCATGGCTGTAATCCAGGTAGAGAGTGCGTTTGACCCATATGCGGTCTCAACCGCCGGGGCTTATGGTCTCATGCAGGTCAATTATTCCGTATGGAAAGATCAGTTGAAAATAGATTTCAACCGGATTTTTGAAAAAGAGTATAACATTGACCTGGGGTTACGGATATTGAAACATTACTATGATGGAAATGCTGGTAACTTATTCATGGCACTTTTCCGTTATAACAACGGTTACAAGTACAACAATACCCGTTACAGTGGGAAAGTCATCGCCACCAGCTTTTATGCCCATCGAAACAAAGCTGAAAAAGTCGCCAATCAACAGAAAAATTTGCAGATTTAGCCACCGCTTTTACTCTGTTGACCTTGCCATCGCTGGTTAAATTTTAATTTTATTTGCCTGCTATAAAAAAGCCCACAGATGCTACTCTGCGAAGTAGCTTCGCTACGTAGCACGAGTTACACAGATTGACACAGATTAAAAAAATCAATGCAATCTAACTGCCTACTTAAGCCTGATACGTATGCTCTCTACCCTTCTACCTCTATACGTTATGCATTAGGCGTTGTTCTATGCGCTTTGCTAGTTCACAAAAACCCTTTCATCATTCATCACTCATCATTCATATTTAGATCTTGAGCTTCCTTACCCCTCTACCTCTCCTCTTATCCGCGTTCATCCGCGGCTAATCTTTTATATAACTCTTCCTGCTCTTTGACCATAAAATCAGCATCCCACGGGGAGAAATCTTCTTTATCAAAACCGGCAAGCCGCTCCCGTTCCTCATCTCTATTTATCATATATAAAATTTTCTCTGAAAACGTTTCATAATCAAATACATCGACTAAAAAACCGTTCTTATTATCCCTAATCACCTCACGGTTACCCGGGATATCACTGGCCACCACCGCCTTCTTTTTCAATCGCAGTTGAATCAAACTCTGCGGTAACCCCTCCCACAAAGCAGTGGAAATTCCCAGGTCAAACACATCAATGGCATTCTCTAAATCAAATACAAATCCCGGCAGCCGGAAATGGTCGAATATCTTCTTCGCTTTCAGCTCTGACTCAATGGCCTCCCTTAAATCGCCATCGCCGGTAATCATAAACACTACATTTTTCGCAGCTTTTCCTGAGGTCAGTACTTTTTCAGCGATCTTAATTAAATGAAAAAGCCCTTTCTGCGGCTTAAACGGCGCAATAATTCCACAAACAAAATCATCCTCTTTTATATTGTATTTTTTTCTAGTGGATTTGATATCTTTGTTCTTTTTAAGATATTTTTTAAAGGGAAATCCACTGCGTATGAGTGAGTCATTTTTTTTCACCAGTTTTTTCTGCTTGGCAATATCAATATCGTCATTGGAGACAAAAACAAAATGACTGGTTATTTTTGAAACCGCTTTTTCTGCAATGGTATAGAAGTTTCGTTTTAAAAAGGATTGATAGGGCGAGAAGGAGAAGCCGTGAACCGAATGGATAATCACCGGCACTCGACCCAGGAAGGCAGTCATTCTCCCGATGATCCCGGCTTTGGAGGAGTGGGTATGCACGATATCGGGTTTGATTTTTTTCAGTATTTTGCGTATATAGAAAAGGGCTTTTAAATCTTTAATGGGATTGATTTGTCTTACCAGGTCATGAATAATAAAAAAATTATCTTTTTTTTTCACCTTATCTGTAAGTATACCGCCGGGTCCGCTGAGGAGGAAGGCATCAAATTTGGATTTATCCAGGTTTTCATAGGTATAAACTGTATTGATCTGGGCGCCACCCAGTTCCAGTTTTGTGATAATATGAACGACTTTGATTTTTTTCTTTTCGGTCATGGATTAACCTATATCCGGATACTATTATAAACCAATAAAAAAAAATTTTAACCTAATAAAAAGTTTTTGTCCAACTTTTTTCAAAAAGTTGGCCGCCGGAGGCATCAATAGTACATATAAGATAAATAGATTTCGGATGGGCAGACCTAAAGTTGTTTAAGTTCTCCTATTTCTGCCCATCCACGCAGCCGGAAAGATACCGGATGGAGTGCATCAAGTCCTTCAAGTGGATGCGTCCGGTTTATAGTTCAATAAAGATAATCTTTCAGCCAACCTCTTTTTTTGGAATTTTTTTTCACTGAAATAAGGGAAATAAGGTACTAGGTCAGAATGCCAATTTTAAACATCATTTTTCAACATTCCATAAAGATATCGAAACGATTGAGGTGGGATAAAATTGTCAATTTCTTTATAGGGATCAATAATATTGGCGAACAGTTTAATTTTATCTATACAAATAGAGAATCCGATTTCTTTGTTCTCAAAATACTTAAAGAACTCATCTTCATTTATAAATCCAACTTCCCCAAATTCTTCCCATAACTTTTGAGGAGTATCCTTTATGATTTCACTAAAGGTAAAATAACCGGTGATTTTTTTTATTGGCGAGCTGCTGTATAAGAAAACCTTTTCGACATTTTTCTTGAATATGATTTTCCTAAATTCAACCTTTTTTTGACCCGAAAAAATGGCGTCTGCAAATTCAGGTTTAATCGATAATATAACGTTCATCAAAAGATCCCTCCTTCTTTAAAAATATATAATCACTCTCTCCCATTTGGGTTATCGTTATAAAATTGTTTGAAAAGCACTTAAGCTTTTGGATTGTTTTTAATTCAATCGGTTTTTCTAAATAATAGACTAATCTAAAGATGATAACCAATAGATTTCCAGAAGATTGCTTATACATTTTTTCTAATTCTCTTTCGGTAAAAACGGTCTTTCCGCGCACTACTGCTTTAAGTTTCTCGAGAGAATTTATTGAAGAAAATCTATCTAAAATTCCGATTGGTTGAATTAATTTCAAATTTCTCGAAGAATAGAAAAACAGGATATCCCCTGGTTTAAAATCTTTTCTTTTCGCATTACATATATAAGCTTTAATAATTGAATTACCCTGAATTTCTTTTAAGCTTGATAATTCTTTATCAAATAAAGTTGGCTGTCTCTCTGAACTATCTTTAAACAAAGTATCCGAATACACTCGTTTTATTGGAATTACAAATTTATTAAAATTGGAGTTGTCTGAGTAAAAAGGATGCATCGTTATGTCATTCAATTTTTTGTTCAGTCTCGCTGTATTTTTATTTAAATTTTTGATCATTACAATTTCTTTTATATTATTTTTGTTAATAAATTCTTTTTGTTTAAATCCGAATTTTGCCAGCATCCCAATCAAGAATTTATACTTCTCAAATAGGGTCAAGTAGAGGTAATTAATCCCTCTCTCGACACACAACTGGAACATCTTACTAAGAAACAATTCTCCAATTTTGAGGCCAAACGCATCTTCGTTTGTTTTAAATGTACACATCTTTAAGGCATTTTCAAATATATCAGGAATTCGATGTTGCTCAATTTTCTCAATATTGTATATTAATAAAGCCGCCAGCTTTTCATCAATTGTTATATAATAACAATCCCTGTTCTGTCTTACGCATTTTTCGAACCAAAGATCAAATCCTTCATAATCGGTTTTAAGAGAGTCGAAAAAAGGTTGTTCAATTCGTTCTTTGATCTCACGCACTGAGCAATGTGTTAATATAGGGTGGCGGGGCGCGATATATTCAAATTTCTTTTTGAGTTTATTCAAAGCATCTTTAATTGACAAGACCTTGTCTAGCAGACCTATCTTTTTTGCCTTTTTTAATATTTCTTTGTCTTCCGATACCAATAATTCGACATAGCCGCTGTACAATTGAAATAATTGGATGTTATCTATTTCGTCATTTACACTTTTTTGTCCAACCTCATTGATAAACTCATCAGTTAACCTTGCCGGATTGGGTAATTCTTTATATTTTTTTACTTTTGATAAAATAATTTTCTGCCTCATTAGATTTCTATCTCTACCTAAATCCTTTAGACAATCAGGGTGATAATAAACGATACAATCACTAGAAGTGGCGTATTGTAAAAACTCAGAAAAATCCGCATCTACAACTTTGTTATCTTCTAGACCAATTATAATATTAGTATCAATAAGAATTCTCATTTGCACATAATTATTAAAACACAAAAATAGAAAATATTCAATATTCTTGACTTCTATTTTCAGCATCATAATTTTATTATATTATTTGCACTACGCCAAATAAAGACATCCCTGCCAATTAATTTTTTTTGTGCTTCCAAGCGACGGGTTGATAAAGTAACCCCTTATTTCTATTCGATGTGCTGCACGCACTGAATAGCAGCCTCTATATCATCACCCATTGATGTATAATTCCATGAACCAAACCGTCCAATAGAATAAATACCATACGCTTTCAACTTTTCCAACGTGAGAGGCACCTTCTGCCACCAGTTTTTGGTGAAAAGAATATAGGATACCGGGATAATCCGGGCATCAAAAAAAACAATCTCTTCTCTACTCTTTATTAATTTTAAGGTTTTTAAGGTAAACACAAGCTCCTCTCGCACTTTCTCTCTATTGATAACGAAACCAGGGGTTACGGTCTTTTCCAGGTAACAGGCAGGATGCGGATGCACAGGGTAAAACCCAACCCTGTAAAAAGGGATTTCTTTATCGGCCAGGTAAACCCAGTGAAACCGTTTCCGTTTCCTCTTTAAAACTGCATTTACCAGGAGTGTGGTTACATGAAAAAATTCCTCAGGGGACGGAAATGGATCCCGGGGTGTGATGATGTTTAACAGGTTTTTCAACGGAATGGAGGTAATCAATTTGTCGTAATGATACTCTTTAAGCGTGGTTCTTACTCTTCTTTTTTGGGCATCTACTGCCAGGACTTCCTCATTCAAGTGAAATCGACCGGGTTCAATCGCTTTTGCATAATTCTCTATGAAATGTTTTATAGAAGATTCAGGATAATAAAAGATGGGATTGTACCCGGCATTTAAAGATTTTTTTCCTTTTGCACCGGCAGCGATACGCTCCTTGTCCGGCGGCGGGATGCTGCCTTTGTCCATATTGGAAACAATAGTCCGCAAATCAGTATTGTAATATTTGGTTAAAAATGGTTCAAAAAACAACCCAAACAACGTCTTTCCAAAATTGATCTCTAAAAAATCATGCAAATTTTCAACCGGGGTAAATGGATTGGCAAGAATCTCTTTAAGTATCTGTTTTCTCCAGGCAGCAGGCAAGTAGGAGAGATGAAATTGAACCGGGAAGGGTACCAAACGGTTTAATACAAAGGTTTTACTTTTCCGGTTAAACCGTTTAAATGCACAGACCTTCTCCACCAGGGTTTGTATTTCGGGTTTATCTTTAAAATGAAAATAGTGGCCGGAGAAATCGAACCAATAGCCATTGGCCTGGTATTGGGTGGCCAGTCCCCCGATATGATTCTCCTTTTCCAGTAGTACAAAGTCCTGTTCCAGGTTCCTGGCAGCAGTTAAACCGGAAATACCGGCCCCGATAATAATGATCATTCCATTTTTTCTCCAGACATGACAACGCCGAACACTACAAAAAAGAGCACAACAGCCAGGGTGGAGACAATGGTAACGGTCTCATTGGTATAAAAATTTACAATGACAATGCCGCATAAAATAATCTGCACCACCAGTATAATGCTGACGGTTTGAGCGGCAGAGAGTCGAAATTTTTTTTTCATTCTCAGGGCAAAATGATCCGGACTGCCCAAAAAGGGGGACTTTCTGTGCAACAATCGTAAAATCATCACATAGACCATATCAAAAATAGGAATGGCCAGTATGATGACCCCTGAGATAAAGGCGATGTCATTGTATTCGGTGTAATCGCCCATGATGGTCAATGAACCAATAATAAGCCCCAGCACCATGCTTCCGGAATCTCCCAGGTATATTTTAGCTGGCTCCCAGTTGAATTTCAAATATCCCAATAAGGCGGCTGCCAGGCTAATGGATAATATGGAAATCACCACTTTTTCATTGTATAGAGAGATGACAAATATGGTTAAACATGAGAAAGCACCGACAGAGGAAGCAAATCCATCCAGGATGTCGATAATATTAAAGGCATTGATAATGGAAATGATCCACAAAAAGGTCAACAATGCGTTTAACCAGGCGGGTAAAAATGCTAAACTTATATGGATGCCGCTTTTAATAAGTATGTAAGTGGCCACCACCTGGAACAAAAATTTCGAACCAGGAGTCAGGGCTTTGAGATCATCAAAAAGACCCACAATCAACAGTATGGAACTGGCAAACAAAATCCCCAACAGCTCCTGACTGAACTGGAACGTGGGAAAAAGGCTTACCGGTGCAATAAAAGCAAAATAGATAATCACCCCTCCCATATAGGGGATGGGTTCCTTTTGTTGTTTCAACCGTCCGTCAGGCATATCCAGGAGATCATACCTGTAAGCCACCCGGCGGACGATGGGGGTTCCATAAATCACCAATAAAAAAGAGAGGATAAACGATAATCCCAGTACTATTTCAGTCGTCATTTTTTGGATTCTTTTGTTTTACTTTTTAATATTTTACGCTTGGCCAACGCCTTCTTAAAATACTTTCCCGATTTCATCAAAGTTATTATAATTTTTGGAGAACTGAATGTCAACATTCCCACCCAGGTTATATCCTTTAAAATAATAAAAGGGATGGTCCAACAGAAACGGTTGAAGCGAAAGTTTTTAATTAAGGTTAAATACCTGTTTTTAACCAGGTGATATTTGATGGATGCAGGGCGGGCCAGTGCCAGGGAAAAGCGTGCCCAAACGTTCTTTTCCAGTGTACCACTGCGATAGTGGTAGACCACTGCTTCGGGGTAAAAAAGGGTTTTTAAACCCAATAGATTGGCCCGCCAACCAATATCAAAATCTTCCAGGAAGAGAAAAAAATCTTCGTCGTAATAGTCCTGATCGAGTTTCAATTTTTCCAGTGCAGTACGGCGGAAAACAGTCGCTGCCCCGCATACTGAAAACATGGGTTTTTCTTTGATATCTACAGAACAGACACTCCGATTAAACCCGATTTCCAGCGGGTGCAGGGCAATGGAATAGGTTTGACCAGCAGAATCCACGGTTCGTTTATCGAATCTTAATATTAAAGGTGACAGCAGGGAAAGTTCTGGGTCTTCTTTAAATTTTCGCACTACATTTAAATTAAAATTTTCATCCAGGCGCGTATCGGAATTTGCCACCAATACCAATTCAGACCGACTGTTTCGGATGCCGATGTTGGCACCCCTTGCATAACCGCTGTTATAATCCAGTGCGACCTTCCGCACCTCCGGGTATTTTTTTTCATAGGTTTCAATTATTTTTACAGAGTTATCCGAGGAAAAATTATCCACTACAATGATTTCCTGGAACTTAACCGTCTGATGTATTAAGGAAGTTAAATTTTCTTTCAGGAACCGCTCAGAGTTATAACTGATGACAACAACAGAGATATTCTTTTCCACTCTTTGCTCTTCACGCTTGGTCGCCTATCTTCCTGACTTTTTTTATATAACTCCGATGGCTTTCCCGCCCTCATAGAAGCCTTTTAAAATAAATTCAAGGTCTTCATCCGTGTGAGTAGCGGTAAAAGAGGTGCGGATCAGTGAGTCTTCCGGTGGCACTGCTGGAGCAATCACCGGGTTTGTAAAGATGCCAAAATCTCTTAAGAAATGCCATAACATAAAGGTTTTTTCAAGGTCCCTTATGAAGACGGGTATAATGGCAGTTTCGGTGTTCCCGGTATTGTAACCCATGGTGGTTAATTCTTTGTTCATGATGCGGGTGATTTCCCACAACCGTTCCCGCCTCCAGGGTTCGTTTTGGATGACATCCAATGCTTTTTTGGCAGAGGCCAGGGAGGCAGGTGTAATGGAAGCAGAAAAGATCAATGATCGTGCAAAATGTTTGATATAATGAATGATTTTTCGATCACCCACCACAAAACCACCCAGTGACGCAAAGGATTTAGAAAAGGTGGTCATAATCAAATCCACTTCGTCCACTAGGTCGAAGTGTTCACAGGTACCTCTTCCATTCTTGCCCATAACGCCGACCCCATGGGCATCGTCTACCATGATGCGGGAATTGTATTTTTTCGCAATTTGAACAATTCCAGGAAGATCACATAGATCACCCTCCATACTGAATACGCCGTCTGTTATAATAATTTTCCCTTTACCATCAGGGATCGATTTAATTTTCTCTTCCAGGTCCTTCATATCGTTATGTTTGTATTTTAGCACCTGTGCAAATGACAGCCGCACTGCATCCATGATGGAGGCATGCACCATCCGATCGATAAGAATCACATCATTTCTGCCAGCAAGAGCGGAAACAGTACCCAGGTTGGTCTGAAATCCGGTAGACATGGTTTGGGCATCTTCTTTGCCCATAAATTCAGCCAGTTTTTTTTCCACCTCTACATGCAGGGAATAGGTGCCGTTTAAAAACCGTGATCCGCAGGTGGATGAGCCATACTTCTTCACTGCCTCAATGGTAGCATCTTTTATCGTTTGATCATCAAATAAACCCAAATAGTTATTGGAACCCACCATCAGGATTTTTTTCCCATTCACCCACGCATAATTGCCTTCTACTTTTTCAATTTCCGTAAAATACGGGTAAATTCCAGCTTTCTGGGCGTCCTCCGCTCGTGTGTATTTGTAGCATTTTTGAAAAATATCCATATTAGTCTCCCTATCGATTTTTAATTTTTACACATTTTTTAACAAAGAAAAACGACGTAACAGTAATAATTATTTCTTCCTCGATTTTCGGTTTCTTTTCGATATAAAATCAGCGTAAAATTTTTGATAGGTTTTTAAAGACCATTTATCTTTAAAAACCGCGGTGAAAGTCACTTCTCCACTAATCTTATGTTTGCCAATAAGAGAGTTCTCATTTACTTTGAAACGGATGGGTATTTCTTTTTCCAGTTCAAGGTAGAGGGTGTCATTTTCCTGTTTTGATTGGAGGTCCAGTTCAGAGGCGGTAAAAAAGACTTTGGGGAATGATAGATTTTCATTGTCGTATAATTTAATCATAAATCCCAGGCACGAAGATATTTTAATATCATTTCTGGGGGTAATTTTAATTTTCAGAACGCCCTCTTCTCCCTGCTGGATACTGGAGGGGTCCACACTGGTATTAATCTTTAAATAATCGTCCTGGGAAAAGGTGATTAAATTTAAAAATAATAGACAACATGACACTAAGTAAATTTTTTTTCGCATTTCACGTATTTATACTATATTTTAAAAAATATGTCAAATATTCGTTTTTTTTCTTCAATTTTTAAAGAAATTTAATCGATAGCTTTGAAGTTGTGGACTTCCACACGTTGGATAAATTTCATACAAATCACCCCAATTACAGGATTTCAAATAAATTTTTCTGAGCACCGAACAAAATTATTTGTGATGCAACTTTCGCTATAATGCAAAATGTAAAGGCCTATCTTATATAATTCTCAGATCAATCGTCTTTACATTTATGACAGATGGTACAGGTGCAAAAGGTCATACGGACGGACACTTTTCCGCCATAGACCTCTTTCAAATCATTTTTGTTCAGGTCTGCAATGGTTTTTTTGTTTAGCTTTAATTTTTGGTTAAATCTTTTCACTTTCATCTTTCATTCGTTTTTCTACAAGCATTCGATATTGCAAGTATAGCAAGTCATAGGGCAGAGGGTCTCCCTGGTAAAGGGTTTTCCTCCATGAGCGTTTTTCATCTCATCTTTGTTCAGGTTGGCCACGGTTTCTTTGTTTAGTGCCAATTTTTTGTCAAAATTTCTTGTCTTCATTGTTTTCTCCTTTTTTTATTACCATTATAAATTTTTTAGTATTATATTTTAAACAAAAAATAGTAGATTGCAATACATCATAAGTTGTATTTTTGGTATGAATTTCTTTTTTTTAAGTACAACTAAAGTTGTATTTATTTTTAAAATGGTTGTATTTCCTCTGCTAAAAAAAGAGAAATATTACCTCTAATTCCGTATTAATCTGTATGAATATATTCCATATTCGCAAATTTAGATACAATCGTTACTCTTATATCTATTTTACTCATCTTTCCATTTTTTCCTATTTCAATAAAGACAAAATGATATTCTCCCATAAACCCGGGGCCTGGCTGCCAGTAAAAAATACCTCTTTCAGTGTCTATGGTTGAGCCAATAGGAAGA
>Ga0180438_10005438_pt1 | contig 17701 bp, 17 predicted proteins | sample SS_ome_12_FD_132455 | JGI IMG/M metagenome (GOLD analysis project Ga0180438, IMG submission 132455) | Hypersaline lake sediment archaeal communities from the Salton Sea, California, USA - SS_3_D_2 metaG | ecosystem: Environmental > Aquatic > Non-marine Saline and Alkaline > Hypersaline >...
ACCGATATTTTTTCGCTTTTTTCGCCTTCACGATACATGGCGAAAAAAGAAAGAAAAAATATCATTCACTTGTGAAAGAGCCATTTCCACTGAAAGTGGTTTTTATCGTACCATCTCCTTTCAAACAAATCAAAATATTATTTATCACGCTTTTTTTAGCGCTGCTCTTTAACGCATTCTGACGTTCTTTCTTAATAAGACTCTTGAGACATAAAAATATTCAAATCTTCCTCAAAATAAAACAACTTATTTCTGTGTGTTGTTTTTGTCCTTGAACGTAATGATAAGACCGGTGCCGACGGCGACAACCGGTATCATCTGTGCAATCAGCGTTTCCAAATCCACCCCGGCCTTGAATGTCATTGAAAGCTCGCCGCTTTGGGCCGTGATTGTCTCATAGAAAAGAAATCCCCTTCCCCTTTCACCGTTATCTGACCCTCTGACGGGAAACAGTGCCATCAGACACACAATAATAATGACAACCCACAGGACTTTGATTTGTTTTTTGTTCATTTCTTTCTCCCTTCTGTGTCACGGTTTTGACGCTTACCCATTTTGAAAGTATATCTTTCTCCATCATCAGTGATATTGCCACGATTCCACGGAACACGCAAGGATTTTCTCTTAATACGATGCACCAAGACGAAATCGGATAGATAATCCGTTTGTTTTCACAATGGTAATTGCCTTAGAACCGTGATTTATATACTCCTGCCTGCACCGGGATTCTCTGTGAAAAGACACATAAATAAAACCATATCCGGCGTGGTGATATAGAATCATTGAAAATCTGCGACATTGATTTTAAAAAAAAACGGTATCACAACAACAAGCAGGAAAACCGGAAAGAGTATGGCAGCTCGTCCTGTGCCGGTAATAGTCATGGCAGAACCGGAACAGTTTACTCACGGTTCTGATTCCGACCAGCAAAGAATATTCAAAGATAATTTCAATGACAAAATGTGGAAGAAAATATGCAAAAGAGCGGGACTATTTGACTTAAAGTTTTATGACCTTCGTAAAGCATTCAGCTCAATACGTGCCCAAAATGGTGTCTCAATAGCTGTCACGCAACGGTTTTCAGAACATTCATCTCCATCACTCACGAATAAAATTTATACAAATGTTGATACCGTGCTTCGCCAATCGATGAATAAGTTGCCGGTGGATCAGTGGTTGAGAAAATAAAGTGTAATACTTTTTGCAAACTCTTTAACGATATTTCTTGCCTGCTTCGTTGCTTTACGATAAATGAAAATTTCATTATTGTGGAAATTGCCGCTATTTTTCTGCTTTTCGCAGGCCTTGACACAAAGAGAGATTTGACTATGATAGCTCGATATTGATACAAAAACATTTTGAAAGTCATGTTTTTAATCCATAAAGATATGCCTAAGAATAAGACAAAAGGTCAGGTAGAAGCTGAGATCAGTGAAGCGATCATCAAGTTCGAGAAGGAATATATGGGCCGTGGTCCTGATGAGACCAAAACGTACATCATTGGGGACATGGTGCTTGTACGGCTGCGAGGAGTATTGACGCCGGCTGAAAAGCAGCTTGCTAAAGCCGATGATAGCCTCAAGGGCAGAGACCTAATAAAACAGGTTCGCATTGAACTTCTGGAAAAAGGTAGGGCATTATTGGAAAAGATAGTGCAGGATACCCTAAAGGAAAAAGTGGTAAGTATGCATACCGATATTAGCACAATTACCGGCGAAAGGGTTATAATCTTTATCCTTGAAAGCACCCCTCAGGTTGACTTTGTTGAGGAATGCTAAAAAAATAATAAAAAGCTTGCTTTTTCATCGGCTCTGTGTATAATTAAACAAAACTTTGAAAAATAAGGCGGATTTAGAAGGGGCAATCAGAAAAATTGCCTGTTCGAGAATAGGCCGGTAGTGAGCAAAGAAATCAGCTTCTGCCGGATTTTTTTTGGTCTTAAAATATGACAGGTAGGTTGTTGGTGGTCTGTTTTGTCTGGCGGATGGCCGAACAAGATACGGGTCTGTGAAGTGTCTTTAAAGATACTTACAGGCCCCTTTTTGTTGATCAAAAACTATGGCGGAATTTTTGTCTGGAGATTTCAATGGATAATGAAGACAAAATAAAACAGCAGGTTGCGGAAGCAGCGAAGCGATTTTTTGAAGAAAATATGTCAATTAAGCCTGAATCTATAGTCGTGGACATCCATTCTGATGGTATTGTTGTAACCATGCATAATGCAATTTCCAAGGCAGAGAAAGCGTATATCAGGGAAAAAGTTTCTTCCAATCTGCTGGATAGATTTTACAAGGATACTTTTGATGCCTCAAAACTCGCCTTTGAATCGGCAATGGGTACTGTTTTTCGAAATCGTGTAACAGGTTCTTTGATTAGCCTTGATCCGGAATCTGGAAAATGTGTTGTAGTTGTCTCGATTGAAAATGATGAATCGATTTAGCACAAAATAAGAAATTGTATGTGTCGTCATGGTTGTAAAGCTGAAATGTTTGGTTTTAACCGTGATCTTTTAGGTGACTTTAAGGATATATTATAGACTTTTAGAAAAGTATCAGATGTTCATGAAATTGTATACAAACTTCGATAGAGTCAAAATTAACGCAAAATCAGAGGCGACTTTTAATCCTTTATCAAAGGTTTAGAAAAATTTTCCATCTAATATAAAAAGAGACTTGTAATGAAAATAATTATAACAGGACCAAAATGCAGCGGCAAAAGTACTGTAGGTTTAAAACTGGCGGATCTTATGCAAATACCTTTTCACGAAACCGACGATTTTATCGAACAAATGTTTGAGAAAGAGCATGGCCAAAAACTGAACTGTTATAAAATATACCGGTGCTCAGGCGAGTTTGCATTTCGTGAATATGAAAAAAAAGCGGTTAAACAGGCCGCCGAACTTGACTGGTGCATTTTATCTGTTGGTGGCACGACATTACTCAATCCAGATTCCAGAGCAATCCTCCGGGAAAATTCGGTTGTCGTGCTGCTAAAAGCCGGACCTGAGCTTTTATGGCAGCGACTGAAAAATAAGGGCCCATCCAGATATCACGACCAACCAAATTCTGAGGAATTTTTCCTTAATCTTGTCAAAATTAAAACAGAAGCTTTGGAGCCTTTTGCGGATATTCTGATAAACGTTTCAAAACAGGACCGAATACCCGAAAGACTGTATGACATGATTGCTGATTACTTCGCTGTGATTTCGAAATCACCGAATACAAGCGGGGACCTGATAAAAGTAACAACCTTTGGCGAAAGCCACGGGCCGGCCATCGGTGTTGTACTCGACGGACTCAAACCCAACATAGAGATATCAGCTGAAGATATACAGGCAGAACTTGATAGACGCCGACCGGGACAAAGTAATGTTTCAACACCAAGAAGCGAAGAAGACAAGGTCAGGATTCTCTCGGGCATATTTGAGGGAAAAACCACAGGTGCTCCTATTGCAATGCTCATAGAAAACAGGGATCAGGATTCGACTAAGTATGATGTCATTCGAGATGTTTTCAGGCCGGGACATGCGGATATGACCTTCTGGAAAAAATACGGCATAAGAGACCACAGAGGTGGCGGCAGGTCTTCAGGCAGAGAAACGGCATCGAGAGTAGCAGCGGGTGCAGTAGCCAAAAAAATATTAACAGACAGGGGAATATGCATAAAAGCTTCAAGTATTGAGATAGCCGGCATAAAGGCAACATCATACAATAAAGAAGATATCGAAAAAAATCCTGTCAGATGTGCTGACTTAAAAGCTTCCGAAAAGATGCAACAGGCGATTTTAGACGCACGCAAGGATGGTGATTCCGTAGGCGGTATTGTCGAACTTAGAATTTCCGGCTTACCTGCTGGCTTGGGAGATCCCGTTTTTGGCAAAATCGATGCAAGATTGGCCGGGGCGTTGTTTTCACTGGGTGCAGTAAAAGCGTTGGAGTTTGGTGACGGATTCAAAGCTGCCGTCAGCAAAGGCAGCGAATTTAATGATCAAATAAGAGATGGAAAATTCTTAACAAACCGTGCCGGCGGTGTGCTGGGAGGCATCTCGACCGGACAGAATATAATAATAAAGCTGGCAATTAAACCGACCCCTTCAATATCTAAAGTCCAGGAAACTGTAGATAAAAAAGGTAATTCTAAAAAGATTAAAATTGAAGGAAGACACGATCCTTGTATTTTACCCAGAATTATTCCCGTGGTCGAATCTATGGCGGCTCTTGTTCTACTTGATGCATGGGAGATTCAACAAAGACTCAGGCCAGGCAAAATATAATATTTCTTAAATCTATGAGGATCAGATGAATAATGTGGAACAATTAATGGACGAAAATAAAAAAATACCGCAAAAAACAAACCTTCCACAGGAAATCAAAGGAATTGTTGTAAATTGTCCTTCCTGTTTTTTTCTTAACAGTAGGGATGAAATTTTGGATATGGCTATGGGAGGAAAGAAAGCCGGAGTTTTCGAAGTCAGCTATAATGTACCCGGCCATGGAGAAATCGTTGAAGCTACTGTTGCCAAATGCAAAAACGGGCTTTCTATAAATTATATAGACCCTTATATGAGAAGGCGGGATCCCGAATGTATGGCGGTCGCCGATCCACAGCAAACGGATAAAACCAGGTACTCTGATAAGTATGGTAAACCTTTTGATCCTCTCAGACTGGAAAGCTTCGAATGGTTAAAAACCCAGGATATTGCTGTGATGTTTTTTGCGTTGGGAGGATTTGACCCAAAGTCAGGACGCGGAGCAATGCTGATAGCCCCACAAAATGCCGGTTTTTTTATTGGCGGTCTTGCGGACCTCCAGGGGATGATACCAGCTAAAGAGATTCCGGAAAATTTCAAAATTTGCAGTATTATTTATCTGGTCCCGCCCTTCAGGCATACCCACTTTGCTGGAAAGCAGGTTGTGGTGCATAACCGTCTTGGTAATCTGCATGAGGTTTTTTCATACAATCTTTATCCGGGACCTAGTGCGAAAAAAGGAGTTTACGGGGTTCTACTAACTATGGGAGAAAATGAAGGTTGGCCTACTTTGCACGGATCCACAGTTCAACTGGTGACCCCTTACGATAATGTAACCACTATCATGCATGAAGGTGCAAGCGGCGGGGGCAAAAGTGAGATGCTCGAACATGTCCATCGCGAGAAAGATGGGCGTCTGTTGTTAGGCTTGAATACTGTAACACAGGAAAAACGCCATCTTGTTTTGAATCAGGCCTGTCATCTCAGACCGGTAACCGATGATATGGTAATGTGTTCAAGCATTGAATCTCAAACCGACTATCTTCGTGCAAAAGATGCTGAGCAGGCCTGGTTTGTTCGGGTAAACCATATTCAGCAGTATGGCATTGACCCGCACTTTGAAAAGCTGACGGTTCATCCATCGGAGCCTTTAATCTTTTTAAATCTAGATGGGATCGCGGATTCGACCTGCCTGATATGGGAACATACCCAGGACCAACCGGGCAAACCGTGTCCTAATCCACGGGTGATTATGTCTAGACGATTGGTCCCGGATGTGGTGGACGGGGAGGTAGAGGTTATGGTACGCAGTTTTGGTATCAGGACTCCCCCTTCGACCAGAGAAAATCCAAATTATGGGATTGCAGGTTTTCTCCATATACTCCCGGCGGGTCTGGCCTGGTTATGGAGGCTGGTTGCACCTCGAGGTCACGATAATCCCAGTATCACGGATACGCCAGGGATGACCAGCGAAGGCGTTGGATCGTATTGGCCGTTTGCAACCGGACGAATTGTTGATCACGCCAATCTGTTACTCAGGCAAATTCAAAATACCCCCAAGGTACGTTATACCCTTACGCCTAACCAACATGTGGGTGCTTGGTGGGTAAGCTTTATGCCCCAGTGGATTTCAAGGGAATATTTGGCAAGACGAGGATATGCAAAATTCTTACCGGAACAGCTTGTGCCGGCCCGTTGTCCTCTGCTGGGTTATACACTTAAATCCATGCAGATCGAGGGGACTATGCTGCCCAGGTGGTTGTTGCAGGTTGATGATCAGTCGGAGGTTGGTGCCGAAGGCTACGATGCCGGGGCATCGATTCTTCAGGCATTCTTTAGTCGTGAACTGAAAAAATTTTTACATCCTGATCTGGATCCGTTGGGTAAAGACATTATAACCTGTTGCCTCGATAAAGGCAGCGCCGAGGATTATAAAAAATTTCTTTATGACGTTTGTATATAAACAAGACAGTACCGCTCTGAGTATTTATTTATTCACAATGATGTTTTGAACATTAAAGAAAATATAAGGATAAGGTGACATGAAACAAGCGATATTTCTTGACCGGGATGGAACTCTCATAGAAGATCGTGGGCATATAAAATCCCCGAAAGATGTTGTTTTTTATAAAAACACATTTGAGGCCCTGTCGAAACTTCAAAATAGTTACGAACTATTCATCATTACGAATCAGTCAGGTATCGCCAAAGGGTTGATAAACGTAAGTGACGTTGAAGCCGTAAATGCTCATATAATCGGTATTCTAAAGGAGCAGGGCATCAGGATTACTAATACCTATGTGTGCCCGCATAAAAGAGAGGATGCATGTCAATGCATCAAACCCAAGCGCTATTTTCTGGAAAAAGCCGCTGCAATGTATAATATCGATTTGCGTAATTCATTCAGTATCGGCGACCATCCGTGTGACTTTTACCTTGCTGAAAATGCCGGCGGCAGGGGAATATATCTTCTAACTGGCCACGGAAGCAAACATAAAGGTGAATTACCCCAAAACGCGGTAATTGTTTCAGAAATTAATGAGGCCGCTGAAAAAATCTTATTTTATCACCTTGGTGTTACCAGCTGGAATTTATAAAGAAAGCAGTTATATGACGGAAAGCATAAAAATTTCAATGCCGGGTCAAGTGCTGAGACCGCTCGTTGAAAAGGGGATACCGGTTTATCATTTTAATAAATCTTCTTTGGAAAAAAGTTGACAATAAATTTCGAGAAAGGAATTACGAATGGAACGATTCGGCAAAGATGGGAAATTAATTATTCCGCTGATGCAGCGGAAGGAGGTCGCGAAACAAACGGACGAGCGGGAAGTGAGATATGTTGTTACTGAGGCATACTGTCCCAATGGCTGCAATATTATAAATGAAGAGAACAAAATAAACGGTTTTGCTGGAATTTCGTTAAAGTACAAACGGCCGGGCATAGAAGGCGAACTTGTTCTCTCAGCGATACAGGGGGATTTTGAGAAGATTATCCTTTCAGGCAACCTCGAAGAAGGCGTAAAAGATGAATTGTACTGCCCTCACTGCGGTGTTATGTTCAAGAAGCTGGTCAACTGCAGTTGTAAACCTGATGCGGATATGGTTGTTATAGGTTTAACGCCTAAGCTGGATTATAATAATGCCATCTCGTTTTGCAACGTGACTGGATGCCACAATGGAACCACTATTAAGTCGGGAGATGTAATCCGACACTTGAAATTATGGGGAAAAGTCTGAAGATTTCCTGCTTAAGGCTCTAAAAGATGATGAAAAATAGTCAAAAGCAACGTCGTTTAACGGTTCCTCATTTTCTGTATAACCGTTATAGTTTTTCTCCGGCGCTCTGGTTTCCAACATAGGCTGAAACTCGTCAAAACTTTTTCCTGCCGGGTCACCTCCTCTTGCGCCATTGAAATGAGTAAATATTTTACCGGCTCCTTTAGCGGAATATTCGCTCTTGCGGAAATAATCCGGCAAAGTAACGGCATCGGGAGCAACATCCCTTAGAAAATCGCCGTTTCTATAACTGCCGGATGTCGTCGGCCTGTATCCCGTTAATATGGCTGTCCGCGAAGGTGTACACGCCGGGGCCGCGCAGTAGGCCCTGCTGAAGAACATGCCCCGCTTGGCGAGTCGCACAAGATTGGGAGTTTTGATGGGATTTTCGGGGTCGAACAGGGTCGTCCAGTCATTCATATCATCAATGGCTATGAATAAAACGTTCGGTTTTCCAGGATTAATCTGATTTTGAGCCGTGATGCGGCATCCGAACGCTGCTCCTGCAGCACCTGCGGTAATATATTTTGAGAAAAGTGCGTCGATTCATCCTAAAATCCTTACTGTCATCAGATATGTGAGGTTAATATGTCTCACAGTAAAGCATTCTTTCATTTTTAGGAAACAGCGACGTTGACATAATCTGCCTCAACAAGCAAGGATTTTCCTCCACAAGACACCTGTTGGGAGGCCGCGGGTGGAATTTTATAAAAGTTGGCGGATTTCTCTTGATTTTTAAAATCTTGCCCATATACTCCTTGGAAAATGTGATAGTGGCGCTTTTCCAGGACGGCGGGTGTTCGAAAAATCAAACTGGAAAAGGGGGTTTATTCAATCACACTGTGACCAAAATTGTTGTTATATAAAAACGTGGTGTATCAGGAGTAAGTGATGAAAAGGAATTGTTTCACGAATCAGGTAGCCGCCGGTCTCGTACTCGGCCTTCTTCTGGCATTCACCATCCCCTCATTGTGCCTCGCGCAGGAACAGCAAAGTAACAGAATCGAGCGATGGGAAGTATTTGGAGGCCTGTGGCTTATGAACGGCGATAGCGCCAAATCAACGGACTTGGGAGTCTCGGTGGAATTTGACGATACCCGCCTGTACGGACTTGGGTTCGGATATAATATTACCGAGCATCTGAACCTCAATTCAGAACTGCTCTTTGGAAACACTGACTACGATGGAACGTCACTGGGTAATCCTGTATCGGACAATACGGACCTGATTGCCTGGAACGTCAATATGGACTACAATTTCTGGAAAAAGTCACTAACCCCATTTGTGACCGGCGGTATCGGCATCATGGGCTTCGATGGAAAAATCGGAAACTTTGATTTCAATGAGGATAATTTATCGTATAACGTCGGAATAGGCGTCAGATGGGATTTCGACAACCTCTTTTTCAAGGCTTCCTATCGATGGCTGTGGACCGACCTCGAAGACGCCGACGATGATATGAACTTTGACGGATTCCATTTCGCAGGAGGCCTGATGCTGTAACATAAGCAAAAGCAAAGTTGACACCGGCCGCCGTCGTAACAAAACGGCGGCTGTTTTTTTGACCTCTTTTTATTTCGCTAAAGAGATAACCTGCGAAGAGCAATGTCCGCGTTGTTTCGGCTGTGGGATATTAACTCTTGTCGAACTCACTGTAACCTCTTATAATACCTTCTGCTTATTTGAATAATATATTCTCAAAATAAATGGAGGATAGAAGCATGCTGACTCGCAGAAATTTCATAGCGGCTGCAGGGGCTTTGACCGCCTCGAAATTCCTTATCGAAAACTCAACCGTTGTCGCCGCCGTACCGAAGGCCGAAACTGAATTCGGAAAAGTAAAAATCAAGGATATCAAAACCGCCTCCGTCCGCCTGACCTATTACGACGCCCATCTGGTCAAGGTCATCACCGATAGCGGCCTCTACGGCATCGGCGAGGCCTATCGAGGCGCAGGAACTCTCGACTGGATTAACACCATAAAGGAAGAAGTCATCGACGAGGACCCTCTGCAGGTCGATTACCTCTTTCATAAAATGATGAACGCCGGCTCCGGTGCAGACGCCCGCTCAGGCACTCTTACGGGCGCCATCGCAGGCATCGAATCCGCCGTCTGGGACCTCGTCGGAAAAATTCTTAATGTCCCCGTCTATGTCCTGCTCGGCGGCAAGTATCGAGATAAACTCTTAATCTATCACGACACCGGCTCACCCAATACCACCGACACTACACCCTGGGTCGAAGAAGCCATACGCTCACGAGACGAGTACGGCTTCAAGTCAATGAAGTTTGACCTCAACCCGTTCCGGGGCGAACGCTGGAACCGAACTCTATCCTCGGTCGATATGAAAATATGGGTCAACATCCTCGAAGCTATCCGCGCGGAACTCGGCCCGGACTTCCCCCTCGCCGTCGACCTGCACTGGATGTACAACACCCGTGACGCACTGCGCTTTATCCAGATGACCGAGCACCTGAACCTCTGGTTCATGGAAGACCCCATCCCGCCGGAAAACGCGGAAGCCATCGCGCGCATCACCCGCGCAACCAAAGTCCCCGTCTGCACCGGCGAGAACCTCTACACCCGCCACACCTGGCGCCCCTTCATCGAACAGCAGGCCTGTGACATCATCCAGCCGGACGTCCAGAAATGCGGCGGCCTGCTCGAAACAAAACGCATCGCCGACTGGGCCGACCTCTACTACATGCCAATGGCCTGCCACAACCTCTGCTCACCCGTCGGCACCATGGCCTCCGGCCACGTCTGTGCCGCCATCAAGACCTTCATCACCCTCGAATCCGACAGCGTCGAGCTCGGCTACTGGCAGGACATCGTCAAACACGACGGCTCGTTCTACAAAGACGGCTACCTCGAAATGCCCAACAAGCCCGGCTTCGGCATCGAACTTAACGAAGAGGTCTGCAAGGCACACCTCACCCACAACGACGGCTTCTTTGAATAACTTAAATAGCGTTAAGAATTCGCTCTGAATAGGAGGCAAGGTTATGAACAATATAAATAGAAGAAAATTCCTGAAAGACTCGCTTAAAAGTGCGGCCGGAGTCTCACTGGGCCTCTCGGCAATGTCACTCGGCTCACCAAAGGCGTTCGGTGCCAATGATAAAATCGTCCTCGGCCTTATCGGCGCAGGCGCCCGCGGCTCGCTCTTAACCGAAGGAATGACAAAAGAAGAAAACGTCGAAACCAAATACGTCTGCGAAGTCGATAACACCCGCGGCTACGGCACCATCAAAAACCTCGAAAAGCTACAGGGCTACGCTTTAAAACGCGTCACCGATATGCGGCAGGTCTTCGACGACAAGGACGTCGACGCCGTCGTCATCGCCACGCCGGGCCAGTGGCACGCCCTTGCCGCCGTCTGGGCCTGCCAGGCCGGCAAGGATGTCTACGTCGAAAAAAATATCTCGATGACGATTTGGGAAAGCCGCCAGATGATAAAAGCCGCCCGCAAATATAACCGAATCGTCCAGTGCGGCATGCAGAACCGCAGCATGCCCGAAAACATTGCCGCCCGCGACTACGTCAAAACCGGAAAGCTCGGCCGAATTGTCTCCGTTAAGGTTAACAACACACTGCCCGGTGGTCCTTGGAATCCACCGCCTGACTCCGACCCGCCCAAGAGTCTCGACTGGGACAAATGGCTCGGCCCCGCCCCGATGGTCCCGTACAACGTCGACCGTCACCGCGGCTACTTCAACTACTTCGACTACAGCGGCGGCGTCCTCGCACGTACCGGCTGCCACACCCTCGATTTGACACGAATGCTCATCGGCGACCCGCCCCACCCGAAGTCCGTCTACGCGATTGGCGGCAGAATGGCTTACGACGACAACCGCGAAACGCCCGACATGGCCGTCGTCACTTACGACTACGGCGATTTTATTATGACCATGGACCACGCCCAGTTCAAACCCTATATGATTCGCACCATCGATATCGGCGATGTCGCGTACGGCGACGGCTTCCCCGACTGGAACCAGTGCCCCACGAAAATCGAAATCTACGGCACCGACCTGATGATGCTCGTCGGACCCCACGGCGGCGGCTGGCAGGTCCTCTCCGAACGAGGCGAAATCGTCGCACAGGGAACCGGTTACTGGGACACCGAACCCCACTGGGAAAACTTCCTCGACTGCGTCCGCTCACGAAAGCTGCCTAATGCCGATATTGAAGAAGGTCACCGCAGCGCAACCCTTGCACACCTGGCCAATACAGCGATGCGCGTGGGCAATAAGCACCTCATCTTTGATGCTGAAAACGAAACATTCCCCGCATCCGACGACGCCAACAAACTCCTGAAGCCCGAATACCGCAAAAACTACCGCATCCCGGACCAGGTCTGACAAGCTGAACGGTAACGAGGTGACATCGTGCGTAAATGGCTGGTATTTATACTTATCGTCCTGGCGTTGCTGATTATCTCCATCATCGCCCACCTCAATCCTCGCCCGACCGGCCCGGTCTACCTCGAATTCGAAATCCTACAGGACCCGAACACCATTCTCCTGTCGATGTACGGTGAGCCGCCGCAGTTCGCCATATGGCTCGAAGACCCAATCAGCGGCCGGTACAAAACCCTCTTCGTCACCTACCGCTCCGCTCTCGGTGACTGGATTGGCCAGACCGAGATCCCGTCCTCACTGCCCCGCTGGTTCGAGGTCTTCAAAACAGAATTCTATTCGGCCTCCATCCCCACCATCAATAATCCGGCCCCTGACTCCGTCACCGGAGCGACTCCTCTCACCGACCACTTCATCATCAGGGCACCCGTCGAACATAGCTCCAAATGGATTTGCTGGATTGAAATGAACCAGTCCGGTGACTTCAACGAAACATACAAACTCCACGACCGAGAAAAGAAAAAATACGACAGCGCCTTCACCGCTCAGCCGCCCCTGCTCTACCGCACCGAAATCACCGCTGTCCCCGGCCGTCGGTTAACGCCCGAGCTTTACGGCATGTCCCTCCTCAACGGCTCCGATACCGTCACCGTCCGGACCCTCGATGACACCGTCACCACCGCCAAAGACCTCTTTAAATCAATCACCATCCGCGTCATCCGGCCGGGAGATGACACCATCAAAATCTATGAAGAGAAGTGACCATCAGAGTTGCTTCGGCATTACCTCTTCGAACCATTCTCGGTGCAGTTGAGTAAGCCTTTGTACAATATCCTCTATCAACATCCTGCCGCTATCCGCCGCCTTCACTCGTTAGAACAAATAATTAGTTGGATTTTAACAGAACTTTTTACCGCCTTTATGGTATAAAGGGAGTAATTAGAAAAACTTCTATGGGCAGAAAAATGACGAATCATAAAAAAAACCCGACAATTTCGCAAAAAATCGCGGGTTTCGTCCGAACCAGATGGATGCTGATAATGGTCATCGTGATAATTACCGCCGCTACAGCCTTGGCTTTCAATGTCTGGACGAAAAAAAATTCGAACCAAACCGATGAAAATATAGACGTTTTCACTGTCCGCAGAGACAACCTCATCGTAACTGTAACAGAATCAGGGAGCATCAAGCCACGCAGCACGATAGATATCGAGTGCGAAGTCGAGGCCGGCTGGAATGAGGGTGTACGCATCATCAGTGTCGTCCCCGAAGGAACATACATCACTAACCAGGATGTAGAAAACGGCAAAATCCTTATACAACTGGACGACTCTGCCTTCACCGAAGAGCTGACACAGCGGGAAATGGATTTCGCCAGCGCCGCCGCCACCCTGATCCAGGCGCGTGAGGCCAAAAATATTCAGATACAACAGAATGAAAGTGACATCACCTCTGCCGAACTGGCGGTCAAGTGGGCTCTGATGGACCTGAAAAAATACCTCGGTGCCCAAAACGCCGAACGTATCATAAAGGATGTAAACGAAGGAATGTCACTGAATGCCGACTACCTGAATTCCCTGCTTAATAACAAAAACCAACTCCGGGTCTCCGGCATCGTCCAGAAACTGGAGGAAATCAACAACAACATTATTCAAACCAGCCAAAACTTGAAGCTCGCTGAGGATAGACTCGATGGAACCCGAAAGCTTTACAAGGCTGAGTATGTATCGGCGCTTGAGCTGGAGCGGGACGAGCTCGAAGTCAAAACCCTTCAGCTCAGAAAACAGCAAAACGAGCTCTCCATGCATTTGTTCGAAAACTACGATTTCCCCAAACAGGCCCAGCAGCTCTTAAGTGACTACTTTGAAGCACAGCGCAAACTCCGGCGAATGTATGCCATTTGCCGTTCTCGAATGGCCCAGCGTCAGGTCGAGTTAAAAAACGCCGAATCAAGTCACCAGTATCGAAGCGAACGTCTCGAAGAAACAAAACAACAGATTAAGCGATGCACCATAAGAGCAACCTCACCCGGACTGGTCGTCTACGGCGGTATGGATGACGACGACCACTGGAGAAGGAGCCGCGGAACCGGCATCATAGCCGTCGGCGAGATGGTCTATGAGCACCAGAAGCTCATCACAATGCCCGACACTTCCGATATGATAGCCGAAATATTCATCCACGAATCCTCCGTTGCAAAGGTTCGACCCGGCCAGCAGGCAAAAATAACGGTCGACGCCTTGGCAGATAAAACCTTCTACGGCAAGGTCCTCAACGTCGCCGCCATGCCCAATCCACAGAGGCGGTTTAATCGCGACCTGAAGGCCTATCGTGCCGAGGTCAGCATAGAAGGCATTCACGATTATCTAAAACCCGGAATGTCGGCCGGCGTCGAAATTCTTGTCGAGAAGCTGGATGATGTGATGATTGTCCCGCTACGCACCGTCGCAAACCAGGCCGGCAAAAAAATCAGTTACCGCCTAACACACCGCGGCATTGAAACAAGAGAGGTACGAACCGGTACGTTCAACAATGATTTTGTCCACATCATCGACGGCCTTCGAACCGGCGACCAGGTACTCCTCAACCCCCCTCGACGAACCGAACTGACACACCTCACCACCGACACCAACCCTCCAACTCTGTTGTCTGAAACCGGCTTGGTATTTTAGGCTTTAATCGTCACCTTACCCCTCGCGGCTCACTCAGTACCCCACAGCATAAACCGTTTCCAGCCGGAATTATCAATGGTATTCATATAGCGGCCCGGTACCGGATTAAACCTGAGTCCCTGACCCAAAGTCGCCGTAGTGTGAAAATCCCCCCGAAGCATTGCGCGGCAATAAGGGTTTCAATCGAAAATTGGCATTCGAAAATCGAAAATCATAGATGAAGCTGTCATTGCGAGGAGTCCGCAAGGACGACGCGGCAATCTTCCTTAGTTTCTTCGTACAGTTTCCTATTTTGCTTTCTCTAACTTCCCATCTATAAAATAGTAAGTACTTGGTGTCTGATCGTTATAAACTAATATTTTCTCATCCTCAGCTTTTTCAATCTCATCAGGCTTACCCAAACTCGCCTTCAACTCTTCCTCCGTCATACCCTTTGCTGAAATTCCATGTTGAATGGCAAACTTAATTTCTTCTTCAATATCCGGATGGGATTCCAAATATGCATTTACGTTCTTCGCTTGTGCCTGACCCGCCGAAGTGAAATCAAAATGCACCTTCTTTGGTTTCAACTCGTCACATGAACCGGAAGCCAAATCGATAACTCCGCCGATAATACCTCCGAACAAAATATTACCCCAGAACCAGCCTTGTAATCCGTGTTTGACCTGTTTCTGTTGGGGCTCCATACCTTGATATTCCGCTACCAAAGTATGATCAATATTTCTCTCCAACGTGAAACTGCCCGGCGTTATAATATTTTCTCCGGTATCCGAGCGAACCTTTACACCCGGCGGTTCAGAAGTAACCGGAATTTTTTGATATTTGCCGGTTATGATTGAGGCACAACCTGAAGCATACACCAAAAAACAAACAAAAATTGCGAAAAGTAACAGTTTCCTCATTCTACTTTCTCCTTTCTCCAAATCTAATCACAAAATTATCCCCCTCATTGATTAAAAACGCACAAACCTCTGCTTGCACTTAGATTTTCCTGCTTCTTTTCCTCAAAAAGCGGATATGATTTTAATGTATATCCTCTAAACCGTCAAGCATTTTTATGAAAACTTCTTGACATAGTCTCTTTCATGGTTTTACATTACAACCATGGGAGGACTGCGTGGTATGATGTTATTTATAAGGCGCCAAAGTTATGCGCAGAATCAATAAACCTATACTAAAACACTATTCAATTTCTTAAAAATAAGGATGTTTAAAAATGGAAGAAATTAAAATAATAAAAATTATCACGGAAGAAATAACAGAACCTAGAAAAGATGGTACAAGAGGAAGTTCTTTATATTCGATTCCTTTTAAACTTAATGCTACTCCATCATCGCTTTGGATTGATGCATTTATAAAGACTTGGAATTTACCTCCTAGTTATACATCCATGCATCGACCTGGGATTGCTAGTGTCTCAGGAGATAGAATAATTTTAGACGGAACAACAATCGAAGAAGTCAAAGATACTCACAAAAAAACTCTAGAGCTTTGCATTTCAGAAGCGAATAGAATTGAACAAGAGATTTTAGAAAATAAACAAAAACAAAAAGAGCAAGATAAGAAAAAAAGTGATGAATTTCGTAGGAATTTAGAAACAAAAGCAAAAGAAATTCATTTTGAATAGATTTCAAAATATCCCTGCATAATATGGAAAAGGGCCGCTAAAAATGGCAGAAAAATTTCAAGTGAATATTTATAAGATAAGAAATGATATAAGCCTTGAGCATATCTCTGAAGAAATCCAAAATTTAGGTTTTGAGTCACAAACTTTGCTCAGTAATTTGCGGAATGGATATAGTTTGCGATTATATTATCAGGAAAAATATTCAAATCCGAAATGGAAGGGCTTTTTAGAAGAAATAGCAAATTCTGGTCAACATATCATTCAACGAAATCGGGGAAGAAATGAAGGATTTGTATTGCTTCTCAAAAAAGATGAGTCTTTATATGCTGCAACGGGAGGTCATGGGTATTTTTCAATACAAAATTATGTTGATGATGAATTTGGAATAGATGTTTTTTCAAGGCTCGTAAAAAAAGAGGACAAAGTCTTGAAGGCAACAAGAGAAAAAAGCGTAGTTGGGGGTATTTTAGGATCATCAAAGCATTTTCGTAGTAATTTCAATTTGTTTGAAACAGATGATTTCGGTAAAATTTATCAAGAATTAAAAGAAAGTCTAAACAAGTCTATATTAATAGAACATTTTGGTTTTACTGATGACGACATTAAGAAAGAATCATTTTGTGTTGCAAAATCATCGTTTAGGATAAATAAAGCCGTTTCTTTTAACCAATTATTAAATATAATCGATGGCTGTGAATCTGTTATTGAAACTGTATCACCTATCCCCATCAACAATGTTGAAAAGATTGTTAAGAAAAAAGAAACCGAGTTAGTGGAAGATTTAGAAAATAATTTAATGGAACAACTTTGGAAAAGATTTAATCAAGAAAACCAAAGTTACGATTTTGACTTATGCCATAATGATTTTGAAAATTATTTAACAGCAACATCTTATATTGTAAGGAAAAAAAATTCGAAACGCAATTATTTCGATGATTATGAATTTGAATTTCTCAAAAATATTGATTTATTGTTCGATAAGTTAAGAGAGTATAAACTTGGAAAAAACGAGTTTTTGGAATGTATGAAGAGTTTAAAAGTTTACTCTTATGATGAGGAAAATAATGAACTAACAAAAGGTCAATTGCTTTACCATATTTTGGGAGATGTTACTGTTAGTAATAAAAAGTACTTTTTTATTAACAATTCATGGTATTATATAAAGCAAAGCTTTATTGATGATTTAAACGCTAATTGCGTGAGTTTTATTCGAAATAATCCTTATGACGGCCTAGATAAGCCTTGGGGAAGTTTAATTAGTTCTGAAGATGACTACAACATACAGTATGTAGGTGAAAATAATACCATTGTTTTGCATAAAGTTATGCCAGAAAATATTGAAGCATGTGATATAATTAAGTGGGACAATTTAAATACATATCTCTGTCATGTCGATTAAGCAACATTTTTTCTGTAAATTCTTTTTTCTTTTGAATCAGCAGATTCGTTTTCGTTCTCCATTCTTACATTCATATCCAAATACCTCTTGCCTGCAATCCAGTCCTCACTGATCTC
>Ga0180438_10005441_pt1 | contig 17690 bp, 13 predicted proteins | sample SS_ome_12_FD_132455 | JGI IMG/M metagenome (GOLD analysis project Ga0180438, IMG submission 132455) | Hypersaline lake sediment archaeal communities from the Salton Sea, California, USA - SS_3_D_2 metaG | ecosystem: Environmental > Aquatic > Non-marine Saline and Alkaline > Hypersaline >...
GACGGTCCCCCGGCTCTACTCCCAGGTGCGCCCTGGGGCGGATTACCTCCGCTCGTTGGGCGTGCTGGCCTGGGCCAAGGCCCGCGCACCCCACATCGTCACCAAGTCAGGGCTCATGCTGGGGCTGGGGGAGCGGACGGTGGAGGTGCTCGACGTGTTTCACGATCTGCGCCGCGTCGACTGCGACCTGCTGACGCTGGGCCAGTACCTCCAGCCGACGGAGCGCCAGCTCCCGGTGGCCCGCTACGTTCGCCCTGAGGAGTTCGAGGGATATCGGGAGAAGGCTGAGACGCTGGGTTTCCGGGGCGTCGCCACCGGCCCGCTGGTGCGCAGTTCCTACCGGGCTGAGACCTTGCTGTGACGAATTGCCCGCGATGGTATCGAGATTGGCAGCCTGCCATATGGCAGGCTGTTTCCATATTTCCTCAGGTTCCTTCGAAAAGTGGTCGTGGAAACCTTGACAAGACTCCCCGTCTGTGGTAGAATGTTAAGCGCTTACGTAAAGGCTTACGCAAACGCTTAATCGAAAAGGTGGATCTTATGGTTACGATGACTGATGTAGCGGAACGGGCGGGCGTTTCCATTGCTACTGTATCTCATGTCATCAACGACACCCGAACGGTCACCGATGAGACACGGGCGCGAGTCCTGGCTGTCATTGAGGAACTGGGTTACCGGCCTAACCGCCTGGCTCGCAGCCTGGTACGGGGGGAGACACACACGCTCGGTCTGATTCTCCCCGACAACGCCAACCCATTCTTTGCCGAAATCGCTCGGGGTGTCGAGGACACCAGTTTCGAGAACGGCTACAACGTCATCCTCTGTAACTCTTACAACGACCTGGAGAAAGAGCTGCGCTACACTGACGTGCTGATTGAGAAGCAGGTCGACGGTATCCTCTTTGTCTCGGCTGGTATGAGCACGGAGCACGTCTGTGCTCTGCAAGCCCAACGGATGCCTGTGGTGATCGTGGACCGCGACATCCCGGACGTGTTAGTTGACAAGGTCTTGACAGACAACGTGCACGGCGGATGGTTGGCCACGGGGCACCTGGTCGAGTTGGGACATCGTCGCATTGCCTGTATTACCGGTCCTTCGGATGTCACGCCCAGCGCCGAGCGGATTACGGGCTATCGCCAGGCTCTGGAGGAGAGTGGCATCGACGTGGATGATGCGCTCGTCGTGAAAGGGGACTTCCAATGCGAGAGTGGCTACCAGAGAACGCACGGTCTCTTGTCGCTGGACGATCCGCCCACGGCTGTTTTCGCCTGTAACGATCTGATGGCCATTGGGGCGATCAGCGCGGCTGTGGATGCCGGCCGCCGAGTGCCAATGGATCTCTCCGTCGTTGGCTACGACAACATATATCTTTCGGCTTTTGCCAATCCCCCCCTCACGACGGTCGTCGAGCCCCAGTACGAGCAGGGGGTGCTGGCGGCAAAGATGCTCCTGGAGCGAGTGCGTGATCCGGACGTCTTCCCGAGACGGGAGATGTTGGACACCCATCTCCTGATCCGTCGGTCTGCTGTTCCCCTGGGGGCGGAGTGCCTGCCGGGCGAAGGGTAAGGCAAGCCTCACATACGTCGAGCGTCGCCCTTGCCGGAAAAAGCTCTGGCGCGATCTCGAGTTTGGTCTTGAGGTTCCAGGTGTCCAAGACAAGGAGGTGGTGAACAGCCTATCAACGTGCACAGGTTTTCCATTTGGGATACAGTCCAAGAGGAAGGGCGGTCGGCGTCCGATGCGGAGCCGCCCCGTGGGAGAAACCGTATGAGTCGCCATACCCATCGAGGTTTCTGCCATGCTGGAACTTGCCTATCTGCTGAACCAGAGGAGAGTAAAAATGGAACAGAAAACGTTATCGCGCCGTGAATTCTTGCGCATGGCCACGGTGGCCGCTGCAGGGACGGTTGGAGCAGCGCTTGCGGGTTGCGCGCAGCCGGCCCCTGGGGTAGTCGAGAAGGTCGTCAAGGAGACGGTCGTCGTCGAGGTGGAGGGCACGCCGGAAGTGGTGGAGGTCACAAAGATAGTGGAGGTGGCACCTCCGCTCGAGACTGTCGAGATTGTGTACCTGGGAGCCGATGAAAGCGGGGCAGGGGCAGTGGCCTTCGATGTCTATACGGACCAGGTTATTCCTCCGTTCATAGAGGAGAACCCTCACATCAAGGTCACGTTTGAACCGGCGGTGGGGGACTGGGATGACATGATCATAGCCGATGCCGCCGCGGGCACTGCACCCGACATCTTTCCCCATTGGGCTGAATTTGGTCGTCGCCTGATGGAGGAGGGCCAGATGCTTGCCTTGCAGGACTATATTCCCCAAGAGGATCTCGATGACTTCTTGGAGCAACAGCTCATCGCGTGCAGGGTTGGCCCCTCTCTTTTTGCCCTGCCCAGGTACATCTCCACAGTGGCCCTGACCTACAACAAGGACTACTTGGACGAGGCGGGCATCGAATACCCCGACGAAACCTGGGACTGGACTGACTTGGAGAACGCTCTGCAGCAGTTGGGTGAGATGGGAACCTCGGAACGGGGGACCCTCTTCCCTTACTATGTGAATCCCTGGTATCAGCCCGTGTTCGTGTGGGCGAACGGCGGGGAGTGGATGAACAAGGAGTACATGGGCACCAAGATGCTCATCGATCAGCCCGAGGCGATGGAAGCCCTGCGCTGGCAATATGACATGATCTACAGGCACGGGTACGCGCCGACCGGGGAGGAAGTCGAGGGGCTGGGTTGGTGGGAAGCGTGGCAGTCGGGCCGTTTCGCGTTCTATGAAGGACATAGCTGGCAGGTAAGTGAGTTCGTCAGTGTCTGCGACTGGGAGTGGGACTATGCGCCCTTACCCAAGAATCCGAACACTGGTGAGCGTGGTGGCATTGTCTTCAACGACAGTCAATCGGTCTACGCTGGGACCAAGCACCCGGTGGAGGCGGTCGAGTTCCTGCGGTACGTTTCCAGTCCCGAGGTCGAGAAAATCATGATGACCAGTGTCCACGGTTGGCAGCCTTGTCGCAGGAGCCTGGACGAGGAGTGGATTACCGAGTCGGCCGGTGCGAAAGCTGGAAAAAACGTCAAAGCGTTCATTGATATACTGCCTACCGTTCGCCAGGACCCCTACTTTATGAACGATGCCCAGGTGAAGGAAATCTACGAGCCGATCTGGGACCAGATTTGGGTCACGGGCGACATAGGGCTCGACGAAGGAGTACAGAGGATCGTCACTTCAGTGAACGAGTATCTGGACTCGGTTGCCTAGCGTGGCTTGCGGTTGGCGAGCGGGATATGGTATTGTGGGATGGGCGGAACCAGCCCATCCCACAGTTCGAGATTCTCTGTCGTGAGGGAGGGGCAAGTGGGTGCGATTGATAGCAGGTTGTTCAAGAGAAATAGCATCGCCAAGCCGCACCGCCAACGATCGACGTTGGCGAGAAGGGAGGAATGGATAGGCTGGCTGTTTGTCTCGCCCTGGGTCATTGGTTTCGTGCTGCTGACTGCAGGGCCAATGTTGGCGTCTCTGGGCCTGAGTTTCACAGAGGCCACGTTGCTGTCACCGCCCAGGTTTGTCGGCTTGGACAACTACCGGATGCTTTTCTCTACTGATGAGGTCAAGTCGTTGTTCTGGAAGTCGCTGTCGAACACGTCATACTATGTGTTCTTGAGCGTGCCCCTCACCGTGGCACTGGGATTTGCCATGGCACTTTTGCTTAACCAAGACCTGAAGGGGCAGGGAATCTTTCGCACGATCTATTATCTGCCCAGTATCATGCCGCCTGTGGCGGTTGCGACGGTGTGGACCTGGGTTTTCAACAAGCAATATGGACTTCTGAACGCTGCGCTGGCGTGGGTCGGTATTGAGGGGCCGGCATGGCTTACCTCGGTGGAGTGGTCCAAACCGGCCCTGGTGATTTCGAGCGTGTGGACTGCGGGTGGTGGCATGCTGGTGTTCCTGGCTGGGCTGCAGGGCGTCCCGACGGACCTGTATGACGCAGCCAAGGTCGACGGAGCGGGAGTCTGGTCGAGGTTCCGGCACGTCACGTTGCCTATGGTCAGCTCTACCATCTTTTTTGTGCTGGTTACCAGCATCATCACATCTTTCCAGGTCTTTGTCATCGTGTTTGTCTTTTCAGGTGCTGTGGGCGGCTCGCAGGCGGGGTCTCTTGGCGGTCCGGCGAACTCCACCCTGATGTACGTTGTCTATCTCTACAGACTGGCATTCAAACAATTCCGCATGGGCTTTGCCAGCGCATTGGCTTGGATCTACTTTGTCATACTGATGGTCTTTACCGCCTTGGTTTTCAAGTCATCGAGTGCATGGGTTTACTACGAGGGCGAACTGCTTGGCGGGGGAGATGGCAAATGAATAGTAAACTGACGAGCAAGTGGCTGGCGCGAACTATGATATACCTATTTGTCATTGCAGGGGCATGCGTGACAGCAATTCCATTTCTATGGATGGTTAGTTCGTCGCTAAAGCCCCTGCAGGAGATCTTTCGCTTTCCGCCTACGTTTTTCCCTCGTGTCATTCGTTGGCAAAACTACCCCGAAGCACTCACGTCCTCATACGTGTCTTTCTGGGTATATCTTGGAAACTCGATCAAGCTCTGTCTGCCGATTGCGGTCTTGGACGTGTTTGCAAGTGCCCTTGTTGCTTTTGGCTTTGCCCGCATTCGATTCCGGGGCAGCAAGATCCTTTTCTTTATTCTGCTTGGCACGATGATGCTGCCTCAGCAGGTGACGATGATTCCCCTGTATATAATCTTCTCCAGGTTGGGCTGGGTCAATACCTATCTGCCTATCATCGTACCTGCTTTTTTCGGTTGGCCCTGGGCCATCTTTCTATTGCGCCAGTTCTTTGCGACGATACCAGATGATTTGGACGATGCAGCCAGAATCGATGGGTGCAGCCTTCCCCGCATGTTCTTTCGCATCCACCTTCCCCTGGCCAAGCCGGCATTGGGCATTGTGGCCATCTTCTCATTCCAGGGGATGTGGGCCGAGGTATTTCGACCGCTGCTCTATCTCAGGGATGTGGAATTGTGGCCTCTGGCATTGGCTCTGACAACGTACCGCGGCAGGATGAACCGGTGGGACTATGTAATGGTCATGAGCGTCATCATGTGCGTGTTCCCTCTATTGCTTTTCTTCGTGGCGCAGCGGCGCTATATCCAGGGGATTGTGATTACGGGTGTAAAGGGGTAAAGATGATATCAATTCCATCTGACTACGAAGAGCGTGTCTATGCCGGCGTGTTGGGCAAGATCATTGGGATCTACCTGGGCCTGCCTCACGAGGGCTGGACCTATGAACGGATCATGGCCGAGTTGGGAGAGATCACCTATTACGTGCACGACAGGCTGAACTGGCCTCTGGTGAACACGTCTGACGATATCTCCGGCATGTTCACTTTCCTGCGTGCCATGCCCGACAATGACTATGATCCCCATCTGACGCCGGCTCAGATCGGAAAGACCTGGCTGAACTATTTCATCGAGGGGCGCTCGGGTTCGTGGTGGGGGGGCATGGGCATCTCCAGCGAGCACACTGCCCTGGTACGGCTGCTGCATGGCATCGATGCCCCGCGCAGCGGCTCGATTACGGTCAATGGCAGGATCGTTGCGGAGCAGATCGGTGCCCGGATATTCGTCGATAGCTGGGCCATGGTGTGCCCTGGGGATCCAGAGTTGGCTGCCGACTTTGCCCGTCGCGCGGGCAGTGTCAGCCACGATGGTGAGGCCATTTATGGCGCGCAGATCGTAGCGGCGATGGAAGCTCAGGCGTTTGTGGAATCGGATCTCGACAATCTTTTGGACGTCGGGCTCTCCTTGATCCCTAAGGATTCGGCGATATACCGCGAGACCAACGACATTCGAGACCAGTATGCCAGGGAGAAAGACTGGCGCAAGACTAGGGAATGGATCGCCGGTCACTATGGCTATGACAGGTACGGTGGCAATTGCCATATCGTGCCCAACCACGGCCTGGTCATCCTGGGGTTGCTCTATGGTGAGGACGATTTTCAAAAGTCGCTGATGATTACAAACACGTCGGGTTGGGATGCGGATTGTAACTCGAGCGCTGTGGGGTGTCTGCTGGGGATCAAGAATGGGCTGGCAGTCTTTGAGACAGGTCCCGACTGGCGTGGGCCCGTGGCGGACCGCCTGTATCTGCCCACGGCGGATGGTGGTCGGGCCATCACGGACGCAGTCACAGAAACCTACCATATTGTGAACACCGGGCGGGCCCTGGCAGGCGAGGAGCCTGTAGCGCCAAAGGCAGGAGCGCGCTTCCACTTTGAACTGCCTGGCTCGGTGCAGGGTTTCCGGACAGAGGATAGCCTCGATTGCAGGGGCACGGTAACGGTAGACAATGTCGTGGGACATAGCCAGCGGGGAAAGCGATGCCTGGGGTTGCGCTTTCAACGTCTCGCTCCAGGCCGTTTTGCCCGCGTGGCGGTGGCGACTTTTACGCCGCCTGAAGCGCGCAGCGCAATGACCAGCGCAAAGTATGGCGTAGATCGGGAACATGGGTGGAAGTACAACTTGCTGGCCTCTCCGACTCTATATTCGGGCCAGATAGTGCGAGCCGGGGTTGCCGCGGACGAGGGGAACCACACCCCTGTTGTCTGTCGTCTCTACCTGCGCACCTATGGCCCTGGAGACGAATTGGTCAGAAAGTACGGGCCGGAAGCCATGCTGGAATCGGGGGGCACTTACGAGTTCGAATGGCGTGTCGGCGATACCGGTGGTGAACCGATCGCGGAAATCGGCCTAGAAATCGCGGCCAGAGATCACGCGGACGGCGGCCTGTACCTGGACTATCTGACCTGGGATGGTGCACCGGATGTGGTGCTGACGTGCCCGCCGGGCGGAGGAAACATGTGGCATCACGCCTGGGTGGACACTGTGGACATCGCCCGTTATGGCAAGGGCAGGGCCTATCGGCTGGCGCAGAATGAGGGAACCGGCTTGCTGATCACGGGCACCCGTGAGTGGACGGACTATTGCGTTAGCGCTGTGGTTTCGTCCGAAATGGCCAGGTCGTTTGGTATCGCTGCCCGGGTGCAGGGCCTGCGCCGTTACTATGCGCTGCTGCTTTGCGAAGACGGCAGCGCCCGCTTGATCAAAGCGCTGAACACGGACACCGTGCTGGCCGAGACCGACTTTGCCTGGGATGTAGTGGGAAACTATGAACTCACCTTGCAGGTGGTGGGTAACCAGGTGGTTGCTGGCGTTGATGGCCAGGAGCTATTCAGCGTCACGGACGTCGATCACCCTCTCACCGGTGGCGCTGTGGCTCTGGTGGTCGAGGAAGGCAACCTGTCCACCGATGCTGTCAGACTCCAGCCGGTTGATCAAGTCCAAGGCATCGATGGTACCTTCGATTGACGTGAAACGTGGCGAGGTTCGCTGGCAGTGCAGATGTGGAGACGGTATGCTGCCGGCTCGTTGTGGAGTGAGGCATCCCCAGGTGCCGGACGTTGCCTCACCGCGGCGGATTTCCTGAGAAAGCTGCACGACGGAAGGAGGTGAGCCAGCGTAGGAGGACCAAAGGCTTAGGGCAAGCACCCTAGCGCACACTGTGACTTCTGACGTGAGAGCAGTTCAAGAAGAAGGGCGGTCCGCGTCCGATGCGGAGCCGCCCGGTGGAAGAAACCGCATGAGTCGCCATACCCATCGAGGTTTCTGCCATGCCAGAGTGTACCATCTTCCCGGTTTCTTGGCAAGCCGGGGTCTTGAGCCTGCCGAGATGGGGCAAGTTGGTGCCCTGGCACGTATTGCATGCCGGTCGTGGCCGGCTTGGACAAGGAGGTTGTACAGATACAAGGTACTTGCAGTCTATCACGCAGATTCTGCACGATGTGCATAACTCGGTGAGTCGGAACTTGAAAGGAGACGAAGGATGGAAAAGAGAACGTTGACTCGACGCGATTTCTTGCGCCTGTCTGCGGTGGGGACCACTGGTGCCCTGATTGCTGCCTGCGCTCCTGGCGCCGTCGACGACAAGCCCGAAGAAAAGCCCGAGGAAAAGCCGGCAGAGGCGGTTGTTCCTGCCCCTGAGCCAGTTGAGGTGCATTGGGGTGGTTGGTCCACCGGTGCAAAGCAAAAGTACTTTGACAACTTGGCCGCCAAGTTCAACGAAGCGCATCCCGGTATCCAGGCCCTGCATGAGCCTGCACCCTGGAACGAGTACTGGGACCGGCTGCTGGTACAGGCGGCCTCCGGGGAGGGTGGCACGGATGTGATGTGGATGAGCGGGGCCACTTTCGAGAACTATCGGCAGAAAGGCTTTTTCCAGGACCTGACTCCATACATCGAAGCCGACGGCTTGACCATGGATCCCTACTATGACACGGAGCCGATCTACAAAGCGGAGGGAAAGAACTACGCCTGGCCATTTTACCACACTACGTCGTGTGCGTGGTACAACGTCGAGATCTTTGAGGAGGCCGGCATTGATCCGCCTCCCACAGACTGGAGCGATGTCTGGACCTGGGATGAACTTCTAGAAACGGCTCAGGCTCTTACCAGGAAGCGCGATGACGGCACGATGCAATATGGGTACCAGGTCTTTGACCAGTTCGAGCGGTGTCTGTTGTCGTTCCTCTGGACCAATGGCGCGGATATCATGAACGAGGACTATACCAAGTGCACACTCGACGCCCCCGAGGCCATTGAGGCCATCCAGTTCGTCGTGGACCTGGTTCAAAAGTACAAAGTGGCACCCAACCCGGCCGACCCCAGTGTATTCATTGAGGGAGCGCCCAGCCCGTTCGAGGCTGGTCTCATAGCAGTGCAGAGCGGAAAGACCTATGACATCGGTGTGTATCAAGAGATCGAGGCCTTTACCGTGGCTGGTTGTTGTAGGGCCAGGTCTCCAAAGCAAGGGAGCAAGCCATACGTCAGTTGGGTGACGAACCCCTCCACCATCGCTTCCGCCAGTGAAGTGAAAGACGAGGCGTGGGAGTTTGTCAAGTTCCTGGCGTCTAAGGAGGGCATGGAAGAGCTAGCGGGGCAGAAGGTCGGTATGCCAGCCATGAGAGAAGTTGCCAAGAGCGAACTGTACGTCGCACCCCCACCGGAGAACATCGAAGTGTTCGTCAGCGCGATGGATGAGGCCGTAGCCTGGGATTTGCGTATGATCAGGCTATGGCTAGAGTTCATGCAGGTCACACAAGCCGAGATGCAATTGGCCCTCGTCGGCGAGATTTCGGCAGAGGAGGCTTGTCGCAGAGCAACGGTGGCAGATGACGAGGTCTTGTCGCGTAACTGAGATGGGCATGCCCTGGACCCACAGACCGCTCGGTGGTTTCCAAGCCCAGTCACGCCACGCAAGGAACAGAGGGGACTGGCAGCCTGTGTCCAGTCCCCTCCATATCCTTCGCCCTTTGCGAAGACGATCAGGGAATGGTGAATATGGAGGTCACGAGAGATGCATTCCGAGGTATTCGCCTCGGAGGGAAGTTGCGAGTGGACATAACGGGATACCTTTTTATTTCTCCGTGGTTGATCGGTTTTCTGGTTTTTACATTGGGTCCCTTCTTGTTCTCCTTCTATCTGGGTTTTACTCAGTGGGAGTTGCTCAGCCCACCCGAATGGGTCGGCTTGGCAAACTACCAAAGGTTGCTTGTGGATGAAAAGTTTCGAGTCAGCCTCTACAATACTGGATTCTATGCCCTGTTTCACGTGCCAGGGCTGGTGATTCTGTCATTCCTGCTCGCGGTTTTGCTCAATAATCAGGTCAAGGGGCGTGCGATCTTTCGAACACTTTTCTATATCCCCTCGATCGTCCCGGCTGTGGCGAGTGCCCTACTCTGGGTGTGGATCCTGCATCCTCAGTTTGGACTTTTGAACGTGGGCCTGCGCTTTCTCGGCATCGAGGGCCCGAACTGGCTGGGAAGCACTCGATGGGTCAAACCGTCGATCGTTCTGATGAGCTTTTGGTCCATTGGTAACACTGTGATCATCTACCTGGCTGGCCTGCAATCTATCCCTCAGTCACTCTACGACGCTGCCGAAGTGGATGGCGCCAATGGGTGGAACAAGCTGCTCCACGTGACTGTGCCCATGGTGACGCCCACCATCTTCTTTTCCACAGTCATGGGAGTCATTGGATCTCTGCAGGTGTTCACGGCGGCGTACGTGTTGACCGAAGGAGGGCCTGGTTATGCCAGTTATTTCTACGTTCTGTACCTGTATTTCACGGGTTTCCGATGGTTTAACATGAGCTATGCATCCGTCTTGGCCTGGGTCCTCTTTCTGTTAACGTTGACCTTGACGTTGATCCAGTTAAGAATTTCCAACCGTTGGGTCTACTATGAAGCGGCGCTGGAGTGAGTTGAGGTCCGGTGCGCTGTATCATCTGGTGCATCCTGTTATCGTGAGGAGAAGTCTTTGTGAATCAGCGACAATATATACACACAACTGCCTTTGACAGGCAGAATCTGGCTTTCTCCAGACTTCTGAGAGTGAAGAGGTTCGGGGCGAGATCCCTCATATACGCTCTCCTGGTGGTTGGTTCGGCCATGTATTCGGTGCCCTTTTTCTGGATGGTAACCACTTCTCTCAAGACCATGGGGGATATTCTCAGGTTCCCACCTGTCTGGATACCTATCCCTCCTCGCCTTCAGAACTATCTGGCAGTGTGGGACGTTCTGCCGTTCAATCGTTTCCTGGCGAACACGGCAGTATTGACAGGTCTGAGCACATTGGGCGCGCTATTGAGCTGCAGCGTGGTGGCTTTTGGTTTCGCCCGGCTTCGTTTCCGGGGGCGTGACTTTTTTTTCACGCTCCTGTTGGCTACTATGATGTTGCCCAGCCAGGTGACGTTGATCCCGCAATTTGCCCTGTTCCGTTGGCTAGGGTGGTTAAACAGCCTGAAACCGCTCATCGTTCCTGCTTTCTTTGGCAACGCGTTCTACATTTTCCTGCTGCGGCAATTCTTCCTTGGGTTGCCAAGAGAGCTGGACGAAGCGGCTCTCATAGATGGTGCGGGCACATTTGATATCTTCTGGCGCGTGATCCTTCCCCTGGCCAAGCCAGCGCTCAGCACAGTGGCTATCTTCTCGTTCATATTCAATTGGAACGATTTCTTCCGTCCCCTCATCTACCTAACGACGCCAGACAAGATGACGCTGGCCGTAGGGCTACAGCTTCTCCGAGGCCGGCACGGTGGGGACTATAATATCCTGATGGCTGGATCTACCCTGGCAATTCTGCCCGTCATGGTCGTCTTTTTCTTCACGCAGAAGACGTTTGTGCAAGGTATCGCGCTTACAGGGTTGAAAGGGTAATCACCCATTTGGGTGCAATCTGGGAAGGTCTGGTGGATGTCATGACAATCTTGTCCTCACGCAAGCATACAAGCGTGCAATCTTGAGCACAATCGCCCTGGGTCGACAAATCAGCAGAACGGAGGATACTATGAGCAACAGTGACAACTCGTTTGCAGCCACTGAGTATGGTTCGGTGATTCTGGCTCCCCAAGATCCGGAAGAGTGGCCCCGGTGGCGTGCTGGACTCGTTGAGTGGAGAGAAAAGACGAGGGAGGCGATCCAGTACGACGACACCCTCTACCGGCGTCCCGATTTCGCCTGGGTGTCGTCCTGCTACACATGGCACCACACGATGTTGTGGGATCTGGCCTTTGTGGATGCCGAGAGGGCCTGCTTCAAGGTCGATTCATTCTTGGACTATGGCCTGAAAGAGTTCGGCGGATATGATATGTTGATCCTCTGGCCGGACTATCCCCGCATGGGAATCGATGACCGTAACCAGTTCGACCATTATCGTGCTGTACCAGGCGGGCTGGAGGGGCTGCGGGCGGTGGTCGACGCGTGCCACGCTCGCGGTGTGAAGGTCTTTGTCGCCTTCAAACCCTGGGATACGGATACCCGTAGAGAGGGCGTGTCAGAGGTTGATGCCAACGTGGCACTTGTGGAGAAGATTGACGCCGATGGCATGTTTCTGGACACGATGTCCAGTGCCCGTGAGGTGCATCGAGATAAACTGGATGCTGCCCGTCCCGGCGTGGCGTTCGCCCCAGAAAACGCGTTCAAGCTCGACGTGAGCGCCGTACAGCAACATCACATGGAACTCCATGGCAAACTTGCGCCGTGGACGGAGGACTGTAAGGTCCCGGGTGTGCTGAGAAACAAGTGGTTCGAACGCCGGCACCAGCATTTCGTCTGGGGTTCCCGCACTGCCTCGGACCACTCCGCACTCCTGCATCTCGCCTGGATGAATGGCGCGGGTGTGTTCGTATGGGACAATGCATTCGCTGTGCAGGTGCCCTGGAGCCCGCACGATCGCTCGATTTTGCGTGCAATGCTGCCCATCCAACGCCGCTATACCCATCTCTTTTCAGGCGAAGGTTGGGTCCCGCTGGTGCAAACCTTGGCTGACGACGTCTATGCCAGCTTGTGGGAGGAGGAGGGCTTGCGTCTGTGGACTCTGGTGAATGCTTGTGAGAGGGAAGTGGGTGGTGCGCTGCTGCAAGTACCGTATATCCAGGGAGTGCGATACTTTGACCTGATCGCTGGACGGGAGGTTGAGGTCAAGGTACAGGAAGGCAGCGCTGCCCTGGAGGCAGTGATCCGGCCGCGTGGAATTGGCGCGTTCATCGCTGTGCCGGAAGACAGACTGGATGTGGATTTCTTTGACTTTGTTGCGCAACAGGCCATGATCGATGCGCGGGCTGATTTTCGCCTTGCAGTGCCCAAACCCAAAGAGATTCTCAGGCCTGTAGTTTCTACCAGGCGCTACTCGAAAGGGGAGGTCCCTGCGGGGATGGCGATGATCCCGGCCACGAGCTACGAGATGGAGGTCCAATTTCGGATTCGAGAATGCTTGCTCTATCAAGCGCCCGAGTTGGAGGATTTCGAGTTCGTGTTTTCCAACTATCACAAACCGGTCTTCTTGAAGCGCGACGTCACGCTCGGACCGTATGCCATTGACCTGACGCCTGTCACGAATGCCCAGTTTGCCGAGTTCTTGAGAGCGACCGCGTACCAGCCCAAACACCCGGAGAACTTTTTGGCGCATTGGCGGGATGGAGTGCCTCCGGCAGGGAAAGAGGACCACCCGGTGGTCTATGTGGACCTGGGGGACGCGCGGGCCTACGCGCGATGGGCCGGGAAACGGCTGCCGACGGAGGAAGAGTGGCAGTACGCTGCCGAAGGGCCAGAGGCGCTCGTCTATCCGTGGGGCAACGAAATCGTCGCAGGCCTGTGTAGCGATGGCACTGGGGGGGATACGACACCGGTCAGGGCCTATCCTGACGGCCGTTCGCCATTTGGGTGCTACGATATGTGTGGAAACGTCTGGGAGTTGACGGAGAGCGAGCGGACCGACGGGCGTACACACTTTTGCATACTCAAGGGGGGTTCATATTACAGGATCACCGGGTCGTACTGGTACGCTGACGGCGGCCCCCAGCCCTGTAACTTTGCCGGCAAGTACATTCTCTCTTGGTCTGGACTTGACCGTAGCCCCACTATTGGTTTCCGCTGTGTCGTCGATTTGACTGCCGATTAGGGCAACGGGAGGAATTATGAAAGATACGGGCAAACAGAAACTTGTCGAGTTCGTCGATTCGCAGCAGGATTTCGCTGTTGAATTCCTGCGCCAGTTGGTGCGCTTTGATAGCACCTTCATCGATCAGGGCGTGGGCGGGCACGAGCTGGCGATCCAACAGTGGCTCGATGTGCGCCTGCAGGATTGGGGCTTTCAGACTCGTCTGTTTGAGCCGGATAACGAGACGATGAAAGATTATCCTGACTTTAACCCAGGCCACGACTATACGGATCGCCCCAACCTGGTTGCCATCCTTCCAGGAGCAGGGCGAGGACGCTCGCTGATCCTGAATGGCCACGTCGATACTGTGCCTCTGGGTGATAGAGAACAGTGGACGCACGACCCATTGGGTGGCGAGGTTGTCGATGGCAAGATGTACGGCCGCGGGACTTGCGACATGAAGGCAGGGGTAGCTGCCATGATTCTGGCTGTCAGGTTCCTGCAAGAAGCCGGTCTCGAACTCCAGGGAGACGTGCTGATCCAGACCGTCGTGGATGAAGAAGGCGGGGGCAATGGGACGCTTTCCTGCGTGGCTGAAGGCTACCGCGCCGACGCCGCTATCGTCACTGAACCCACCAGTCTGAGGATCTTGCCCGCCAGCAGAGGCGTTTTTCTCCTGCAAGTGGACGTCGAGGGCAAAGCCACCCATGCTGCGCTCAAATGGGGAGGTGTGAACGCCATCGAAAAGGCGATCAAGATCATCCAGGGCATGAACGAACTGGAGCGCCTCTGGCTGGCACGGCGAAACAGCCCGCTCCTGCCGTCACCTACGATCACGATTGGAAAGATCGAAGGCGGATTGGCAGGCGCGATCGTGGCAGGTGAGTGCTCGATGAAATTTGACGTAAAATACCTGCCGGTGGAGGTCGATCCAGATGGCACCGAGCGGCGGATCACCGGCGAGATGGTCAAGCAGGAAGTGGAGGATTGGATCGCTATCATCTGTGCCGGCGACGACTGGCTGCGCGAGCATCCCCCGACCTTGAACTGGTACCTGCACGTCCTGCCCCACTATCTCGATCCCGGACATCCACTGGTAGGTGCTATGTGCTCCGCGTCCCAGGAGGTTCTCGAATGGAGTGTGGTCTCTGGTATGCCCAGCGGAGCCGATGCCAGAATCCTACAAAACGCGGGAGATGTCCCCACCGTGATCTTTGGTCCGGGCAACTTGCAGCAAGCGCACAGCATCGATGAATACGTCTCGCTGAGCCAATACATGGATGCGATCAAGGTCCTGGCGGTGGGTATCTATGGCTGGACGTCGCAAGGCGAGGAGGGGTGATTCTCAGAGATACCGGATATTTGATGAGCTGCTAGATGTCTGTTTTGTCGGTAGATTGAGGTTATTGGCCGCCCAAGACACTTGGGCCCACAAACTGATGGAGGCGCAATAATGAATGTTTCGATCCCCGACAGCGAGTTCAAGGAGCGTGTTACCAAGGTGCAGCGGATCATGGCCGAGAAGAAGGTGGATACCCTCCTTGCTTTCTCTACCGAAGCCGAACCTGCCTACGGCCGCTACTTTGCCGACTACTGGCCCAGCTTTGAGACGACCGCTGTTCTGATCCCTGCCAGTGGAGATGCAGTGCTGCTGATTGGGCCGGAAAGCCTCACCTACGCCCGGTCGCGTTCCAGGATTGAGCGGATCATGCAACTTGAGGACTTTCGTGAGTCGTCGCAACCAGAGTATCCGGGTGCGGTGCTCCCAACCTGGCACGATGTCTTTGCGGAGTTTCTTACAGAGCACCTTGGTATTGCAGGCTGGCACACGTTTCCGCACGCGATCTATGAGCATGTCCGGGAAGGACTTGGAAATGGAGACGTTGTCCCGGCGGACGATGTTGTCCGGCCTGTGATGGTCAGGAAAAGCGAGGCCGAAATCCGCTGCTTGCGGGAATCAGCCCGCCTCTCCGAGATCGGCCTGGAAGCTGTCCTGGACAACATCAAGCCTGGGATGACCGAGATCCAGGTCGTGGGCATTGCGACGGCGGCCATGTTGGAGCACGGGGCTGAGGCGACCGGCTATCCTATCTGGTGCTGCAGTGGACCGAACTCCACTCAGGCGATCAGCCGTCCGACGCACAAAAAGATCAAGAAAGGGGAAATTGTACATCTCCAGCTTGGAGCCAAGGTATCGGGTTACAGCACAAGTATCGCCCGCCCGGTCGTGCTGGGGTCGTGCACCGACGAGATGCGACGGTTCCTCCAGGTGGGCTACCAGGCCGAGAACATGGCGATTGATCTGATGCAAAGTGGCACGCGCGCCAGCGAGGTGGCCCGGAAGGTACACGGCTGGATCGCCGACCAGGGATACGGAGACACGATCCTCTACGGTCCCGCACATGGGTGCGGGCAGATGGAGTGTGAGTGGCCATTTGTTGAGACGTCAACGGAGGTTGTGCTGGAGCCCAACATGACGTTTCAGGTCGACGTCTTTCTGGCAAAGCCAGAGATGGGGTTCCGGTGGGAAGACTCTATCGTCGTACGCGATGGACCCGCGGAACAACTGTCATCGCTGCGGCGAGAAGTGATCGTCTTGTGAGAGATGTACGAGCATTGATCGAACGTATCGCCCGTTACGTCTGTTGATGTTCGAGTTAGTGGTCCTTGAGGAGGGGGCTGGCAGCAACATGCCAGCTCCCTCGCTGATTTTTGATCCCACTCGCCCGCAACGATAGGAAGCGTGTGCCCCGGTTGCGGATTTCGACACGTTGGCGTAGAATTTACAACTTGAGCACGTTGGCTGAAACTTGGCCTTGCCACCACTCTTGACGCAGAAGGACACAATGACCCTATCGCAAAAAGACGCGCAGCCTGACGACGCAGCGCGAATTCCCAGGACAATCGGCTACTATGTGGCCTTTGTGGCCCTGGGATCGGCCATGGCCTTGCTGGGGCCCACGCTGCAGGGCCTGGCCAGGCACACCCAGACCCAGTTGCATGAAATCAGCCTCCTGTTTACGGTAAACTCCCTGGGATACCTGCTCGGGTCTTTTCAGGGCGGGCGACTGTACGACCGGCTGCGCGGCCATCCGGTGATGGCCACCGCCCTGGTCATCATGGCCGTGCTGCTGGCGCTGGTTCCCCTGATGTCAAGTCTCTGGCTACTGGCGGTCGTCATGCTGGTGCTGGGATTGGCCGAAGGCACGCTGGATGTGGGTGGTAATACCCTCCTGGTCTGGGTCCACGGCAGCAAGGTGGGCCCGTTCATGAATGGGCTGCATTTCTTCTGGGGTCTCGGCGCTTTTCTGGCACCGATCGTCGTCGCTCGTGCGATGTCGGCGAGTGGGGATATTGCCTGGGCTTACTGGGTGTTGGCGCTGGCGATGCTGCCGGCAGCGGTCTGGTTGTGGTGCCTGCCCGGCCCTGCGGTGCAGTCGCCCTCCGGAAAAGCCTCGGCCGGCAAGGTCAACTACCCGTTGGTCGCGCTGAGCGCGGTGTTGCTCTTTCTGTACGTGGGTGCGGAAGTGGGTTTTGGCGGTTGGATATTCACCTATGCGGTGGGATTGGGCCTGGCCGACGAGGCGATGGCCGCCTATCTGACGTCGGGTTTCTGGGGGGCGTACACGGTGGCCCGGCTGTTGTCGATCCCGATCGCCGCCCGCTTCAGCGCTCGGTCGATTCTGCTGGTTGACCTGGTTGGCTGTCTGATCAGCATAGGCGTGATTCTGCTCTGGCCCGCTTCATTGGCCGCGATCTGGGTCGGCGCGCTCGGCGTGGGCGCTTCGATGGCCTCGATTTTCCCCACGGTGATCTCCCTCGGCGAGCGCCACACGACGATGACTGGCCAGGTGATGGGCTGGTTCTTTTTGGGAGCCAGCGTTGGCGGGATGGTTCTTCCCTGGTTGATGGGGCAGCTTTTCGAGCCCGCCGGTCCGCGGGTCACGATGCTTGCCATCGCGGTTGACCTGGCCCTGGCCGTGATTGCCTTCATCGCGTTGGTTTCGTGTTCGGTCCGGTCTGTGGTGAACGACGAGTAGCGGATTTCGATTTGACAGGGGGAAGGAACGGTATGCATACCGACCAACTGGACACGCCGGTTGCGGTCGTCGATCTGGATAGGCTGGAGGCAAACATCGCCGCGCTCCAGGCCTACCTGGACGAGCACTCGATCGC
>Ga0180438_10005442_pt1 | contig 17689 bp, 15 predicted proteins | sample SS_ome_12_FD_132455 | JGI IMG/M metagenome (GOLD analysis project Ga0180438, IMG submission 132455) | Hypersaline lake sediment archaeal communities from the Salton Sea, California, USA - SS_3_D_2 metaG | ecosystem: Environmental > Aquatic > Non-marine Saline and Alkaline > Hypersaline >...
TATTTCCTGGATGAGACAGGCGGGCGCGTGCCGATGTCGTTGACCGATACGCAATCGCCGTTGAACATCGCCGGCAACGTTGTCCAGATGAGCAGCTTCTTCATGGAGATGTTAGACGATCCCCAAGCCGTTAAGGTATTCCTAATGAAACTTGCGGAGTTGCTGGCCGAGTTCACGCGCGACCAGATCGAGCGTATCGGCCAGTCAATCGTCTGGCCCGGGCACGGGTACGCCTCGTGCCGGCCTTTCGAGGGGCTGGGGATGAGCGACGACAACGCTTTGATGATTTCCGGCGATCAATATATCGAGTTTGCCGCCCCCGCAGTCGAACTGTTGGCGGATTCCTTCACAGGCACTGCATTCCACAGTTGCGGCGACTGGTCGGGCAGAGCGCAGAAGATCAAGACAATAAGCGGACTGCGCATGGTTGACGCCGCTTTTTCAGCGGAGACCGATCCGAGCCCCAATCCGCCGGAGCCTTTTGTCGAGGCTTTCGCAAATACCGGGATCGTGGTCAACGCACGAATTGTGGGCGACTGCGAGACCGTCGTCGAAACCGTTAAGAAACTGTGGGCGCCCGGCATGAAGCTGATCGTGGTCACCTATTGCCAAACGCCCGAAGATCAAGCCGAAGCCTACGGCCGCGTCCACGAAATATGCACATAGACGACACAAACAAGGCGAAGGAAAGGTGAAGAATATGAGATTCTACATACTGGATGTGTTTGCAGAAGAGAAGTATGCAGGCAACCAACTTGCAGTTGTTCGAGGTGCGACTTCACTGTCGGATGATGCTATGCAGAAAATCGCCAAAGAGATGAATTACTCGGAGACGACCTTCATCCTGTCGGATGCTCCGCGAGACGGCGGATATGACGTTCGTATCTTCACGCCCCGGGAGGAAGTTCCCTTTGCCGGACATCCCACTCTCGGGACGGCCTTTGTCATACAGAATGAAATTATGAGCGGGCCCGCGGAGAAGGTGGTTCTCAATCTGAAGGTCGGGCAGATCCCAGTTACTATTGGTCGCGGCCAAGACGATGCGGACATGCTGTGGATGAGACAGAACGCGCCGGTCTTCGGCCAGGTTATTGAGCCGGCATGGATAGCGAGCGTTTTGAGTCTCGACGAGTCTGACATTGACGACCGGTTTCCTGTCGAAGAAGTCTCAACCGGATTGCCTGTAATTGTTGTCCCTCTAAAGAGTCTGGACGCCGTCAAGAGAGCCGGGATAAGACGCGATGAGTACTTCGAACTAATCGAAGAGACGCAAGCCAAGGCAATACTCGTCTATTGCGCTGAAACTTACGCCCCGGAAGATGATCTGAATGTCCGCGTATTCTGCGACTATTACGGTGTCCCCGAAGACCCAGCCACCGGAAGCGCCAACGGCTGTCTGGCCGCGTATTTGGTAAGGCACCGCTATCTTGGAGACGACCGGATCGACATTCGAGTCGAGCAGGGCTACGAAATCGCGAGGCCCTCGATGCTCTATCTGAAAGCGGGGCAGAATCAGGGACAGATAGATGTCTCGGTCGGCGGGAAGGTCGTGATGATTGCGAAAGGACAGTTGCTTTAGGTCCGGCGGCACCGGCGAAGCAAATCGAGATGGATGCACTGGAGGTTATACTGCCGATAGTCTTTGTCGCAACTCTGACGCGATCCACGTTCGGGTTCGGCGATGCAATGGTCGGCATGACACTTCTGGTTATGGTGATCCCGTTGGAAGACGCAACTCCATTAGTGGGATTAATGGGAATCACCGCGTCTTCGACGATTCTCATCAGGCACTGGCGCGATGTTCACGTCAAAAGCGTATGGCCGCTGATTATCTATACATTGATCGGAATCCCCATCGGAATATTGCTGCTCAAAGGCGTGTATGAGAATGTGATGAAGGCGGTTCTGGCCCTGGTTATAATCATCTTCTCTCTCTATAAGCTCTTCAAGCCGAAACTCTTCACGCTGGCGAATGACAGGCCGGCCTGTATCTTCGGCCTTGCTTCGGGAATCCTCGGCGGAGCATACAATACAAACGGACCACCGGTCGTTATCTACGGCACGCTGAGACGGTGGGATCCCGAAAAATTCAGAGCGACACTACAGGGTTATTTCTTCCCTACGGGATCTCTGATTGCAATAGGTCATTGCATCGGCGGTCTCTGGACCAGGCCGGTGCTGACAAATTATGCGCTCTCGCTGCCGGTTATACTTGCCGCAATATTTTTGGGCGGTAGAATAAACCGAAGAATCCCAAAAGACAGGTTCGATAGCTACATCTATGTTTTCCTCGTCATTTTGGGTGTTTGTCTTTTAATCAGTACGATCAGATCGGTTCTGTGAAAGGAGAGATCATGGGAAGGACAATAACTCAGATTGCAGTCGTATTCATAGCGCTGTTGGTGACGGTTTCGGCTCCTGGGGCCGAGAAGATTTACGACGTCCATGACTACGGCGCCAGGGCCGACGGTAAGACGCTTTGCACAGGCGCCATCCAAAAAGCGATAGACCAATGCCACAAGGATGGCGGCGGGACGGTTTATTTGGCGCCCGGGACTTTTCTGTCGAGCACAATCTATATGAAAACCGGCGTAACGTTGAAACTCGCTGCCGGCTGTACGCTGCTGGGCAGCAAGAATCTGAAAGATTATCCGCCCACAGTGCAGGCCTTCAGGTCGTACACGGACAACTACACCGAAAAGAGTCTGATCTACGCCGAGAAGGCCGAGCGCATCGCTATCATCGGCAGAGGCACAATCGACGGGCAGGGCGCGTCGTTCAAGGGTCCGTACAAAGTGCGTCCCTATACCATCCGGTTCATCGAATGCCGCAATGTCACAGTGGAAGACATTACGCTGCGAAACTCGCCGATGTGGATGCAGCACTATATGGCCTGCGAAGACGTGCGCATCAGCGGGATTACCGTGCACAGCCGTGTGAATCGCAACAACGACGGCATCAATATCGACTCCTGCCGCAGGGTGGTTATCTCCGACTGCAACATCAGTTCCGGCGACGATGCTATCGTTCTAAAAAGCACCTCGGCGAGGATCTGCCGCGACGTTACGGTCAGCAACTGCGTCGTGAGCAGCCGGTGCAACGCCCTGAAGATGGGCACGGAATCCAACGGCGGCTTTAAGAATATCGTCATGACCGGCTGTGCGATTTACGATACGCGGCTGGCCGGGATAGCACTTGAAGTCGTTGACGGCGGGATTATGGACCGGGTGGTCGTCTCGAATATCACGATGGACACGATCGGCGCTCCGATCTTTCTGCGGCTGGGCAATCGGGCACGCGCGTTCAAGAAGGACATGGAAAAGCCCGGCATCGGGACAATGAAAAATATCACAATAAGCAATATCGAAGCGACCGGCGCCGGTCTTACAGGCTGCGCAATTGCAGGCCTGCCGGAGGCTGCGATAGAGAACGTGACGCTGAGCAATCTGAGGCTTTCTTTTGCCGGCGGCGGAGCCAAAGCCGATGCCAACCGGGCCGTTCCCGAAAAGCCCGCAGCCTATCCCGAATACTCCATGTTCGGCAGACTTCCGGCTTACGGATTGTATTGCCGTCACGTCAAAGGTTTGAAGCTGCTGAACGTCCAATTGCAGTTGGACAAACCCGATCAGCGGCGAGCCGTTGTCTTTGACGACGTCGAAGATGCTTTCATCGACAGTCCGGATGTCTCATCCGAGATGATTCGAATTGTCGGCTCCAAAGATGTTTTCATCCGCGGCAAAGGCAAAGATATATCTGAGCAATGAACGAACAACGGAGAGCGTATTTATGATCTTGAAAAAATATTCTTTTGGAATCGGCGACAGATTCGGTCACCAGGGTAAGGCGCAACTGTCTGCCCTGGTTAAGGCGAAAGAGCAGGGACTGGACATCACTCCTGTGTGGAACAAATCCCACAGGGAGCACAGCATAATCGGTACTGTTCCCGACGATGTGCGCAAAGAGGCCGACTCGGCTGTGACGGCTCTGAAATGGGACGGGGCTTATTTTGTAGATGCCGATCACATCGGGCTGGACAACGTCGATCTGTTCCTCGAATCCAGCGACTTTTTCACGCTCGACGTCGCCGACTTCATGGGACAACCCGCGGACAAAGCCGACGTGGATTCGTTCGTTCGAAAGCATGAGAAATATATCGGCTCGCTTGCGGTTGACGGCATCGACCAGGCTCTCAATATTACCGAGGAACAAATTCGAGCCATTGCGGGCAAGTCTCTGCTTGCGGTCAAGAATGCCGGCGCGATCTATCGCCACATCGAAGCGGCCAAAGGCGCCGGCAACTTCATTACCGAAGTCTCGATGGACGAAACGGACCAGCCTCAGACGCCGGTCGAGATGCTCTTTATCTTAGCCGCAATTGCCGATGAAGGAATCCCGGCACAGACAATCGCGCCGAAATTTACCGGGCGATTCAACAAAGGCGTCGATTACGTCGGCGACGTAGCCGGCTTCGCAAAGGAGTTCGAGCAGGATCTGGCGGTAGTGGCTTTCGCCGTCGAGCAGTTCGGCCTGCCCGAAAATCTCAAGCTGAGCATTCATTCCGGCAGCGACAAGTTTTCGATTTACGGCCCTATCGCCCGGACTCTGAAGAAGTTTGACGCCGGGCTCCACATCAAGACGGCGGGCACAACCTGGCTCGAGGAGCTAATCGGCCTGGCAATGGCCGGCGGAGACGGGCTGTCAATCGCAAAAGAAGTCTACGCCGAGGCCCTGCTTCGGTTCGGCGAGCTTTGCGGGCCGTACGCCAGCGTCATCGATATCGACACCACCATGCTTCCGACCATCGAGCAGGTTGACGAGTGGGACGGCCAGACTTTTGCCAAGGCCCTGCGGCACGACCAATCATGTGAGGATTACAATCTTCACCTGCGCCAGCTTCTGCACGTGGGATACAAAATCGCCGCCGAAATGGGGACGCGGTTTACGGATGCATTGCGCAAACACGAAGAAATAATAGCACAAAACGTAGCGGAGAACATCTACGACCGGCACATCAGACCCGTCTTCGGAGTTTAAGGAAGGCCCAGCATCCAGCGTTTGGCGAAAATCTCGAAATCAAGAAAATCGACCGTGCCGGAGCCGTCGACGTCGGCGCCTTCGCAATTACCGTTGCCCGGCGAGCATCCCTGCCTGTGCCAGCGCGCCGCAAAATACGCGAAGTCGATGAAATCCACACCGTCCGGACAGAGGTAATCGGTAACCTGAATCTGCCACAGCAATACGGGGTAGTTCAAGCCGTCGCAGATGGTCCACATCTGAAAGAAATCCCAGTTGACCGCGGAATATGTACCGATCGTTTTCATCTCGGCGGTGGTCTTGCCGGTTCCGCCGCCGCTGGTCGGCTGGCCGCTGGCCTCGGTGTCCCAGAAGCAGTGCATAATCATTCCCAGGACCCTGACGCGTCCGGTCAGGCCGCCGGCGTATTGGTTTCCGGTAACACTGCCGGCCGAAAAGCATCTCTCGGCGGCGCCTCGTTCAATTTGCCCCACCAGGCCGCCGACGTACGTCTGGCCGGTAACGCTGCCGGTGGCGTAGCTGTTCCTCACGGCGGCGTGCTCGTTGGCCGTCTTGCCCACCAGACCGCCGACGTCTGTACTGCCCGAGACCTCGGCCTTCGAAAATGACGTGTTTACAGACCCATCTGTTACTATGCCCACCAGGCCCCCGACGTTTTTATTACCCGAGACGGTTCCGGACGAGAAACATTTGAACATTCTGCCGGTGTTGTACCCGACGAGCCCCCCGACGTCGTCGTTGCCGGAGACATTGGCTCTTCTGGCATAGCAGGAGACGACGTTGCCGTGATTAAGCCTGCCCACCAGCGCGCCTACGCTGCTTCCCTGGGCGACAACCGTCGGCTTGACGAGACCCAGGTTCCTTACCTCCCCGTCGACTGATCCGAAAAGCCCCGTATTGAACTGCTGCGTGGTCGTCAGATTAAAGTTTAAAATCTCGTGGTCGTCGCCGTCGAAAACGCCGGTGAAAGACGTATCTGAGTTGCCGATTATCCTGAAGGCGGCTTCGCCCAAATCGTTCATGTCGATGTCGACGGCCAGTTTGAAGTGCCTGCTCCAGTCGCCCGGCGAGGCCCCGATCTCATTCAACTGCTCCGCGGCGCTGATCAAATACGGACTGTTCTGCGTGCCGGCGCCGCCGCCATATTTGGCATGAGCTTGAGAGCCGAGCAGGAATACGCCCAGTGCCATCGGCAAGACTGTCGCCAGCACGACATTCCGCCCACCAGGCTTCGATGGGTTCCGAGTATTATTCAAATTATCCATGTGCCCTCCTTCATAAAGGCAAAAGCGTAAGGTGGACTTCAGCCCACCAAACAGCGATGTTTTTCAATACTCCAGTATACTCCCTTAACGAGCTTAGGTCAAGTGTTTCCTCGTTCGTAGCGGGGATTCAACACGTTTTGCACCCAAAAAACACGCATTATCGCTTTATATCAACGGCGTCTTGCCGGGAATCGCCACCGGCCTGAGCGGCAGATCGCCGAATTCATATTTGTCCGGTCTCAAATCCAGCTTCGAGGCGTTCATTGCCCAGTCCCATTTCAGGGCCCGGCCCGTGTAAGCGCTCATCCGGCCGATCACTGCGCACATCGTGCTCTCGGCGATATTCTGAGCCTCGTTTAGCCCATCGCCCTTGCGAATGCTGCTTATCAGATCGCGATGCTCCTGATAGTACGGATTCACGTCCGGCCCGTCGTATTTGTAAATCGTGTTGCCCTTGAGGTCCTTAATGTATCCGAGCACCTGATCGGTAAACATTTGGCCTTTTGTGCCGACCAGACGCTCGCAGACGTGATATGCCGCGCCGGCCTGTTGCTTGCACATGCTCGAGACGCGAACGCCGTTCGGGTACTCGAACTCGCAGGCGAAGTGGTCGAAGATGTTGCCGTACTCCGGCCCGGTGCGCGCCTGGCGGCCCCCAACGCCTATCACCTGTACCGGATGCTCGCCGATACCCCAGTTCATGATGTCGAGGTTGTGAACGTGCTGCTCGCAGATGTGGTCGCCTGAGAGCCATGTCGTATAGAACCAGTTGCGGCACTGCCACTCCATGTCGCTCATGCCCGCCGCCCGGGCCACTTTGAACTGATCCCAGGCCAAGCTCATGTTCCAGTAGCACTGACCGGAGACGATCTCGCCGATGGCGCCGTCGCGTACGCGTTTGAGAATATCGACGTAGTGGTTTTGATGCCGCCGCTGCGTGCCGGCCGCGACGGACAGGCCCTTCTGTTTGGCGATCTTGCCGGCGGCTATGAGCGTGCGTACGCCCGCCGGGTCTACAGCGGCAGGTTTCTCCATAAAGACGTGCTTACCCGCCGTGACGGCCGCCATGAAATGCTCGGGCCTGAAATGCGGCGGCGTTGCCAGCAGCACCAGATCCACGCCGCTGCCGATCACACCCTTGAACGCGTCGAAACCCACGAACCGCCTCGATTTGGGCACGTCCATTTTCGGCAGTAATGACTTGAAATCCTCGCGGTCGTAACGGCCCTCGGCCCCCTCGCTGAGCATCTTGTAGGACTTGTCAAGCTGGTCGGCGAACAAATCGCCCATCGCCCAGAGCTTTACCGACGTGTTCGTGCTCAGCAGAACCTGCGTGGCGGCTCCCGTGCCGCGACCGCCGCAGCCGATCAGCCCGACCTTAATGGTATCGGAGCCTGCGGCGTGAAGCCTGCCGGCCATCGCAGACATAGACGCAATTGAAACGGCTGTATTTCTAACAAAATCCCTCCGCGTCAGCTCATTGTCGCTTGTCTTTTTCTCGCCCTTCATCGATAGCCCTTTCAATAGTCGTATGGTTGTTTGCCGTGCTTTATTCGGATTGTTGTTTGCATCCGGTGCAGGGTGTCGGTCAGGACCCGGGCCAGTTTTTCGTCGCCCATTTGTTTTGCCTGTTCGGCGGAGATGGCTTTGCCGTAACAGACTACAATCCTGCCGGGGGAGAACAGCTTTTTGTGCCTCGGCCAGCATTCGAAGGCGCCGTCGATGACCACCGGCACGACCGCCGCTTTGCCCCTTCTGCACAGAAGGCCGAAACCCGGCTTAAACGGCGTGATTCTGCCGTCGGTTGTACGCGTGCCCTCCGGGTACAGACAGACTCCTCTGCCGGCCTTGAGCACGTCGATGACCTTTCTCATCGCGGAGATGTCCGCTTCGCCCAATTTGACCGGTATCGCGCCGACCGAGTGTATTATGCGACCGAAAAACCAATGTTTGAAAAGCGACTCCCGCGCGAGAAAACCCACTTGCCTTTTGATCGGACAGCCGCATAGCATGGGATCGAGATAGCTCTGATGGTTGCTGATGATCAGGAACGGGCCTTTTGCGGGGATATTTTCCCTGCCGTAGCTGCGCACGCGGAAAAACGACATGCAGAAAAGCCTGCACAGCCACCTTGCGAACCAGAACCATCTTGCCGCTAATTGTTCTTTGAGCATCTTTCTTTCACAAACGTCAGGAGCTTTTCGACAACCTCGTCAATAGTTAGTGCCGTAGTGTCTACAATAATAGCATCCTCTGCCGGCTTCAACGGACCCACATCCCTGCTTTGGTCGCTCTTGTCCCTGTTTTCGATGGCTCTTTGTATTTGCTCGAGACTCTGGCCATCGTCTTTCGTGTCGCGGGCATCCTGTCCTTGTTCGGTTCCGACCGAGGCCGGGACGCCCTCGCCGCGTTGGACTTTCTCGGCACAAGGCTTGTGCAAACTGGCCTTCAGGTCCGCTTGTCGTCTCCGTGCACGTTCAGCCGGATCGGCCGTAAGGAAGAATTTCACATCGGCATCCGCGAAGGCCACGGTGCCCTGGTCTCTTCCCTCGGTGACAATTTTTTCCCGGCCCGCCGCGAACTTGCGCTGCATCCGCACCAGCTCGGATCTTACATCCGGCGCGCCGGCTATATAACGGGCGTTGGCGGTCACCTCCTGATCGCGAATCTGCTCGGTGACATCTAAGTTGTCGAGGCGCACCATCATTTTGCCGGCCCCGGCAGAGAATTGAAAATCGCATGTCTGAGTGATTTCAAGCAGCTTTTGCTCGTCGCTGAGGTCTATGCCGGCCTGCATCGCGGCAAGAGTTACGGCCCGGTACATCGCACCTGTATCGAGGAAGCTCGCGTCGAGCTTCTCTGCCAGCAGCCGGGCCACGGTGCTCTTGCCGCTGGCTGCGGGGCCGTCGATTGTGACTATCAAATCCGCCATCTTGTTCTTGGCCGGTCGGTGAATGACCGCAATAGTTACCTCTTGACCACCCTGATTACTATCAGGCTCGTATCGTCGATTTGCCTGGCGAGCCCGACAAAGCGCCGTCTGTAAACGAGGATTTCCTGTATCATCTGCTCGGCCGAATCGGCTGTGAGTTTCTTCGCCGCCTCGAGCAATCTGTCTTTGCTCCATAGTTCGCCCGAGAAGTCTGCTGCATCGATCAATCCGTCGGTGAAGAAGAGCAGGCAATCGCCCTCCTTCAGCTTAAGGGTCTCCACTTCATATTCGGCTTTCGGATCGACTCCGAGGACAAGACCGCCTTTCTCCAGATCGGTAATCTCACCGTCTCTCAGAAGGATCGCCGGCTCGTGCCCGCAGTTGCAGTAGGTAATGGTCATGTCATCGACGTCAATAGCGGCGTCAAATAACGTAATGAACTCGCCATCCCGGCACTCATCGCACGCCATTCTGTTGATTCTGTTGACAATCTCCCTGCCGCAGTCGGCCTTGTCCCGGTCGCCACAATACGCCTGGAAATCTCCGATGGTATCGGCGAAAGCCTTGACGGCGCCTCGAAACGAACTCATCATAATAGCGGCCGGTATTCCTTTGCCGATTACGTCGGCAATGGTTACATCTATGGAATTCTCGCCCAATCGATGAAAGTCGTAAAAGTCGCCGCCGACGTCGAAGCAGGGAATATATATGGCGGCAATATCCAGACCCGGCACATGAGGGGCCTTTTCCGGTATCATTCTCCGCTGAATCACGCCCGCCAGCCGCATCTGCTCGGCCATTCGCGCGCCCTCGAGCGCCTTTGCATAAAGCCTGGCGTTTGTAATCGCCACCGCGCATTGCGAGGCAACCGTCCTTGCGAGATTGATGTCGTCTTCGAGGAAGTGCTTGGGTTTGGGGCTGTATAGTCTGAGCACGCCGAGGTCGCGGCCCTTGAAACTCATCGCGACGGTGAGCTGGCTGACGAGACCTTCCTTGATCGCGGCCTCTTTGTATTTGACCCTGTCGTCGACTCGCACGTCGTCCAGGACCACCGCTTCGCCCGCAAAGGCAGCCTTAATCACAGTATCATTCTTGGATACCTCGCCCTTGTTGCGGTATTCTTCGCTGAGCCCGTAGGTGCTGCACATCTTCAAATCACCCGCCTCTTCGTCCAGCAGCCTGATCGAGCACGCCTTGACGCGGACGATCTTCACCGCCGCTTCGGTCAGCTTATCCAGCACCTCCTGGAGCGAGAACTTCCCCGCGACAAGGGTACCGAGCTGATAAATCTGCTCGTCTCTCTTAATCTGTTCTTTAGTCTTTCTCACAGCAATCCCGTCAAAATCTCAAATAGACGGGATTATAACCGACCTCCAGCAAGCCGTGAAGTCTAAATTGGCCTATTGCTCGCTTGCGGTTCGCTTAGATATCCATTAGCATATTGCCATATTGGCGTATAGGGCAATAGGCAATAGTCAATAGTCAATTGCTTATGGTTGCAAGGCATATAATCTTCAGCGGCAGCGTTCAGGGCGTGGGCTTCAGGTTCACCGCTCACCGGATGGCGGGCCGCCACCAACTGACCGGCTTCGTCCGCAATCTCAGAGACGGCACGGTCGAGATGCTCGCCCAGGGAAAGGCCGAAGATATTGATGACTGCATAAGAGATATTCAACAATCCATGCCCGGCCACGTCAGAGATGTTAAAATCGAAGAGGTCCCGCCCAATCCGAGACACACGGATTTCAAGATAACGTTTTAGTTCTAAGTCTCCTGTTGTTCTCGTTGGATTTTCAGACTTAAGACGAAAATCGCTTGACTTTTCACCAGTTGAGTTTCCATAATATTGAAGGAAAGTCAAGTTTAGCTGCTGGTTGTGAACAAGGGAAACCACTGAGGTGAGTTTCATGGGAAGAATTGTAGTAAAGGTCACGGTTACCAATCCAATCGATAAAGCGAAGTCTCGAACGTTTGACGCGTTGGTCGATACGGGCGCGAGTATGCTAACATTGCCAAAGAAATGGAAAGAGGATTTAGGTAGTTTCGCAGAAACGCGGATTGCGAAAGTGGAATTCGCGGACCAAAACATTAAGGAAGTCGAAATATGTGGGCCCGTATCTATTCAGATTGAAGGATTTCAAAAGATTTTCAATGAAGTGGCTTTCCTGGAAATGAATTCCTCCGACGGCACTTATGAACCGTTGATAGGTTATATCCCATTGGAGCAATCAGGAATATTGGTGGACATGCTTGGTCATAGACTGAAAGCAGCTCAGTATCTGGATCTAAAATAGCAAGTCAATGAGGCAGTTCTCTATTTGCAGCCTCGCTATTCTCCGAGATGGCGGATGATGCCGTGCTTGCGGGGGATTACGAGGTCGGCTTTTCTAGTCGGCCCGTCTTCGTTGACGGCATAATCAACGTCCATGATTTCGACGAACTCGGCGGTGTACTCTTTCAGCACGCCGCAATATTCGAGTATCTTGCCGGCCTTTATCATCTCGAGCACGACTTTGTGGCCGATATATCTTTCCAGCAAAGGCTCGAACGAAGTGCCGGCCGAGCCCACCAGTTCCTGCTTCATCTGGCTTACATATTTGTCCTGTGTGGTCAGAACCTTGCCCGCCGGCGTCGCTTTCTTTGCCTGGCTAATAAGCAGATTGACGATCTCGACAACCGAATCGCGCACGGTTCGAAAGACATTGAGTATTTTTCTTTTCAGCCTGCGCCACAGCCCGGGATGATACGTTCGCTTCAGCTCTTTCTCTCTCTCGGTCTTATTACGATCGCTCAGGGCATCGTGAAAACGTATCACCGCAACGATATTCGGATACTCGTACTTGTACAGAATGTAGCTTGCCTCATCGTGGCCGTCGGCGTCTTGTTGCTTCTCGGGATAGACAAACTCGAGCCCCGTGTTTTCAACGCGCAGCGTGCCCCAGATGGTCTTGCCCGAAGTATCTTCGAGCGTCACCATGTTGCGCTCGAAATCTCTGAGACACTTATCCCTGCTTCTCTTCCTCACAAACGCCGCAACGCCTGCGGCGCAGATGATGAAGATAATCGTCAAAGCTGTCGCACTGTCACCAAACATAAAATCCACCTAACAATCTGTCATGAATCCATCCACCGTCATTCCCGCAAGGTATGTGTTTTGGAAAACTTGGCATTCGTGACCATTCCCGAACTTGACCTATCGCTGTACGGCAGTGCAAGCTCGAGGCTATCACCTATTTTCTTTAATGCCAACTGGCTGGCAGCCTCATCCTGATTGCCGTTTATCGGGATGGGGCCGGTCCTTCCCGCACTACACCTGGGCCAGCAGAACAGTATAATTCTTGCCGTAGAATTTAGCACACTTCGGGCAGGTTGTATAGAAGAAGTACATCTTCCGCATCTGACGGGCCTTGCCCCTGACGTATTCAGTCATAGCCCCGGCCCACTTGCCGGCGTCCTTGTACGGCCCCTCAAAGACCTTGGTCAGAAAAGTCCCGGATATCCTGACCATCTCGGAATCGGGAACATCCTTCGAGACCGCAATATAGACGTCGGATCCCCAGAGAGATTTCTCGTCCGAGAGCATAAGCGGCTCGGGCGCCAGAGCTCCGGCCTTCTGAATCTTCTCCATGTTCCTGACCATTACCTTGCCGAAGTTCAGCGGGATATGAAGGAAACTTGTGACGTGGTCCCTGACGAACAACCTGTTCTCGAAAGTCACCTCCTTCTCATCCCACGGCTCGGGATCGAACCTCGGACAACAACTCGTCTCCGAATTCTCGTAAAGTTTGTCCATGATCGTAACCTCACTTTCCTGAAGACATCCAGGTCCACGTTAGTGACAAAACGCGCGATGGAATCTGACGGCTTTCAGGCACAAAATGTAATCTGAATAAATATACAATTTCTCCCCGGTACATTCAATTCCTGCCTATTATCGCCGCCTCACTGGCTTTTGCCACCAAATTGTTTCTCTATCATTATCCGGAGTATGACTCTGTCGGTCTCGATCATTCCCTGCGTGCTGATTTGCCCTACGTTCCTGAGTGTCTGCTCGGGCGTAAAGGCAATGATGCCGTCGCTGTCTTTGACGTCGAGTCCGTGCAGTGAGAAAAGTGCCGCCTGAACCGCGGTCCCTGCCGCCGTCGCCAGTTTGAGCGCGCAACTGGCCTTCGCCCCGTCGCAAATGACCCCGGCCAGGTCACCGATCAGGTCCTTTATGGCGCTTGCTATCTGGCGCAGGTTGCCTCCCATGAGATAGGCCACTCCTGCGGCGGCCCCGGCCCCGGCCGCAACCGAGCAGCCGCAGACGGCCGACAATCTGCCGGTATGCGATTTAATGTAGCCCGTTACTACATGGCTGAGAGCTATGGCTTTAAGGACTTGTTTCGGGTCCAAATTGCTCATGTGTTCCTTCACCGCCCAGATGGGCAGGACCGCCGTCAGGCCCTGGTTGCCGCTCCCGGCCGAACTCATCGCGGGCAGTTTTGCCCCCGACATTCTCGCATCACAAGCCGAGGAAGTCAGTATCCTGGCATCCAGTATCATGTCCTTCTTGGCAAATCCCTTTTCGACCAGCAGTTCGAGCGTTTTGCCCACGGCCAGCCCGCCGCCGAACGTCAAGCCGTGTTTCGACAGCTCCAGATTGTATTTCACCCCTTCCATGACGAAATCGAAGTCTTCATCGTCCATTTCCTCGACTAGAGCGATCAATTCCTCCAGCGTTCTGCTTCTAAGGAATTCTTCGAGCCGGTAAATCTCGCTGTGGTCTTCGGTCGAGCTTGAAAGAAGAGTGTGGTTCTGTACGGGGACTCCGTTGTGCTTGAGGCTCTTGAGATCGTCGTGCGAGTCTTCGATTACCGCTTCGGCCACTTCGCCGGCGGTTGTCAGTTTTGCCTTTATGTATATGCCCTCTTTGTCCTTGAGCAGGTCAATTTTGACTTTGCCTGCCTCGATAAGACGTCGAGCTTTTTCCATGGAATCGCCCGTAATGGGCTCGAGCACTTGCAGTTTGAGATTGGGATCTCCGCCATAAAATCCCAGCGCACCGGCCCAGGCCGTTCCAACTGCTCCTTCGGCGCCTGGAATCGACACGGCGAAGGCGTTCTTGTATATGCCCGGATCGACCCAGAGTTCCATAGCCTCAAGCTCTCTGTCCGACAAAAGGGATCCGGCTGCCGCCGTGCATAGCGCCACCGCCGCCGGCTCGGTGCACCCCAACGCGGGCGCTACCTGAATTCTCAGAATGTCTTTGATCGTATACAAATCGTCACCTTCTCACACCGGCTCGGAATCACTTGTCCGCCGCCAGAAGCTTCTTCATTACTTTTGCCAATCGCTTTATTCCTTCTTCGATCTCGTCTTCGTTCGAGTTCGAGAAGTTCAGCCGCAGCGTGTTTTTTCCGCCCTCATCGACATAGAACGCGCTGCCGGGCACGAACGCCACGTTTTCTCCGCCGGCAAGATCGAACAGTCGCAGCGCCGAGACCCTTTCAGGCAGAGTGACCCAGATGAACATTCCCCCCTCAGGTCTGGTGAACTTGACTTCTTCGGGGAAGTGTTTCTCGATGCTCGACACCATCCGGTCTCTTTGGCTCTTGTAGGCCTCTCTTATCCCGGCAATATGTTCGTCGATATCATGGTCGCACAGATATTTGTAAACGATCCTCTGCGAAAAATAGTTCGAGTGCAGATCGGACGCCTGCTTTGCGACGACTATGCTCTCCATCACGTCTTCCGGCGCGCAGATCCATCCGAGTCTCAGTCCCGGCGCTACTATTTTCGAGAACGAGCCCAGCAAAACGACATTTCCCTGGAGGTAACTGCTGATCGGAGGCACCTCTTCTCCGGCGAATCTCAACTCGCCGTATGGATCATCCTCAATTAGAATCGTGTCACGATCCTTGAAAATATCGGCGAGTTCGAGCCGCTTCTGCTTGGAATAGGTTATGCCCGAGGGATTCTGGAAGTTCACAACCGTGTGAAACAGTTTTACCTCATTTATATCCAGAGCCCTTTCGAGCAGGTCGGTGTCTATTCCGTCTTCCTGCAGCGGCACGGGGATGAACATCGGCTCAAAAATCGAAAACGCCTGGATCGCTCCGAGATATCCCGGCCGCTCAATAATGACCCGATCACCCGCGTTTAAGAATACTTTGCCGATTAGGTCCAGGCCCTGCTGCGAACCGTTGGTGATTAGGATTTCATCGGGCGTTACTTCCAGCCCTTTCTTCGTGGAATACCATTCGGCTATGTATTGCCTCAGGGGCAGATAGCCCTCGGTCGTGCTGTACTGAAGGGCATTCTCGCCGTCTTCGGCCAGCACTCTTGCAGCCGCTTCGGCAAGATCTTTGACCGGGAAGTACTGCGGATTCGGCAGACCGCCGGCAAATGATATGACCTCCGGATCTGCCGTGACTTTCAATATCTCTCTGATGAACGATTTGTGGGCGTTGGCCATTCTATTGGCAAATAGGTTATTCATGAGATAATTCTTTCTCCGTCAATCAGCCGCCAACGGCAATCGCCCAGTCGGAGCGATATGGCGCCTTCCAGACGTGCTTTTTAGGGCCAAGAGTTCCTATTTTGACTTCCTTGTATTCTTTTTTCGTATCAACGGCTATTGCCGGCTGTGCGCCGGACATAGCAGACAAATCCATGTTTATCGACGAAGCATTCTCTTTATAGAAAATGCATTTTTCCCCGGAGGCAGCCGACAGCACGTAGCTGCCTTTGCTCATGCCATTAGCCCTTTGCATGTCCAGTTTGAAGCGATTTTTCACATGCCAGAACGTGTAGTGTGTTCGCAGTTGCTCCGGATTCGGATAGGGATAAGGGCTGTCGGGGTAGAAGCCGTAGAATCCGCCCATGCCGCCGGCCATTGTCTCCCACCACAGCAGCCGTCTCGTTCCGTCCATGTCAAGATTGAAGCCGTCTCGCTTATAGCTGTGCCTTTCCTCGTACAAATGCGGCCGCGTCGGATCTCCGTCCATGTCTTCGACGATTTCATTGTAGTCCGCCGGTCCGTGCCGCGTCGCCGTCAGCGCCACGTTGCGCCCGAATCCATCGTATGAGTTGAGATTCGAAGGGCCTTTGAGTACATGGCCTCTCGCACACAACAGATGCTGCCAGCCGAGATGCTCGTGCATGTAGGCCGCCCATGAGTTCAACTGCTTGGTGTTCGTCCATTCGTGGAGGTCGAATCCGTACCCCATCGTCCATCCGGGCAGCGGGCCGAGCCTCGCGGCGATGTAGCGCTGCAGGCGCCTGTCGGCGCTGCCGTTGATGCCGCCGGGAACGCCTATCGGCGTCCATCTGCGCGATTCATCGCCCCATGCCCAGATGTGAACGCGCCCTCCCGATGCGTGGATCGTTTTAATGATCGTCTCCAAAACTCGGAATGCCGCCGGGTCCGGATTCTCGCTGTCGTGCTTGTTGTGCTCTCTGACGCCGAGCTTGAACCAGTTGTTGTTGACATGTACGAACATAATCTCGAACCCGTTGGCCAGAGCTTCTTTCAGGCAGGCCTTTGCCTTCTTCTCAACCTGCCGCAAATCCGCTCCGAACTCGTCCAGATACGCCGGATATTTGACCCTGCTCATGAAGGCGTTGAACAGATATCCTCGCAGGTCAGTTTCGTCCGTCGTCTGGATCGCGTACTTGTTGCCAACATGCGTGAGAAAGCCCCGGATGTTCGGATTGGGATTCTCCGCAATGGATACCGCTCCCGTGCGGCCGTCAAGCTCCGGCACATTGCCTGACGTCTTGAAAGTCCACTTGCCGGATCGAGTCCCGGTGAACCGGAAACGCCACGTTTTGTCGCTGTCGTAAAACATTTCCGTAGAACGTTTCCTGCCGCTATCAACGTGCGTGAAAGTCGCCCGCGCCGGAAGATCGAACGGATTGCCCGAATGAGAGACATCTTTGATGCTCCATTCCATACACTGCCACATAACCCCCTTTCGGTTGCCAAAGTCTCCGCTTTGGTTCTCTTTAACCGCCTCGACCAACAATTTCAATGCGTGGTTCTCCATTTCGGGGCTGCGGATTTTCGCGTCGTTCCAGGCTATGATAAGATCCAGGCTCGGCACAACGACCATTGCGCGCGGGCCGCCGTGGCCGAAACAGCCGTATGCACCCGTCGGCACGTCGGGCCAGTGCCGCTTGCCATCCCGGCTGACGCCGTTGGTCCACCAAAGCCAGCTATAGCTGCCGACGTGGTCGCACTGATTGTCGGGGATGTTCTTCGAGCCGATGGAACGTTGCTTTGGGATCATCTCGGCCGCCTTGTTGCCCGCCCGTGGAATCGAGTTCGGCAAAGGGCTCGTAACCGCCATCGTCGCGTGTTCGGGACCGATGAGCTGCTTGTCTTTCCATTTGCCTTTTCGCAGAGACAACAAGCCGAACGGAGCAAAATCGCGAGGCGAGATCGCCAGCCGGCCGGGTCTGTTGCCGGTGCCGA
>Ga0180438_10005443_pt1 | contig 17684 bp, 17 predicted proteins | sample SS_ome_12_FD_132455 | JGI IMG/M metagenome (GOLD analysis project Ga0180438, IMG submission 132455) | Hypersaline lake sediment archaeal communities from the Salton Sea, California, USA - SS_3_D_2 metaG | ecosystem: Environmental > Aquatic > Non-marine Saline and Alkaline > Hypersaline >...
CATATCCTGGGCATGGTCAAGAGAAGGCATCGTGGAACCGCATATCGACGATACCGACTTCGGCTCGATCACAGTGCGAGGGAAACGCTACCCTCACGACCTGCTCATACGGCTTGATGGAGAGGTGAAGAAACGAAAAAAGAAGCTTTCCAAGGAAGTGTATGGAACCTCGCATATCATCTCCCTGGAAGAGGCAAAGCATGCCTATGAAAAGGGAGCTGAAAAAATTGTAATCGGAACAGGACAGAGTGGTATGGTGGAGCTTTCAAAAGAGGCCGCAGAGTACTTCGAGAAAAAAAAGTGTTCGGTTCTGCTACTCCCCACCTCGGAAGCGGTACATACCTGGAACGAGCTCAAAGGAAAGGTGATCGGGCTTTTCCACACCACCTGCTGAACGCACATTCCAATCCGGCACAAAAGCCTGTTCACCCTTCATTCTCTATATATGGTTTTCCGAACCCGGGTGAATAATTCTATTTTTCTGGGGACGAGTGTTTTAGCAAAGAGGAAATACAGGATGAATCATTCGGCAGCAAAGTTTCCCCTGAAGCTCGCATCGGTGGATGTGGGCTCGAATGCGATCAGGCTTCTTGCAGCCGAGTTCCAGAACAAGGGGATTTACACTGAGATTCTTTCGGACAGATGTGCGGTCCGTCTCGGGCATAATGTGTTTCTTTCAGGACGGCTATCGGATGAGGTGATTTCTTCTGCAGTATCCGCCTTGAAAAATTACTACAGTCAGCTCAGAGAAATGGGAATCACCCTCTACCGGGCAGTTGCGACGAGTGCGGTGAGGGAAAGTGACAACGGCGAGGAGTTCATACAGCGCGTGCTGGATGAAACCGGCATGCGTCTTGAAACCATATCGGGATTCGAGGAAGCTCGACTCATACACATCGCGGTGAAACACAGGATTGACCTGAGAGATGCGCAGTGGATGCTTGTTGATCTTGGCGGGGGGAGCGTTGAAGTCTCTCTCGTGGACAGAAACGGCATACTCTGGAGCGAATCCCATGCCATGGGTTCGGTCAGGCTTCTGGAAGAGCTCACAGTGTCCGGACAGCAGCCGGGCCGTTTCAACAGGCTTCTGGCCGAGTATATTTCAACGCTCCGCGTTCCTTCCCTCATAAAGAACAAGAATCCTTCCGGTTTCATCGCAACAGGAGGGAATATCGAGTCTCTTGCAAAGCTCGGTGGAACCGCAGACGAGAAAGGTGTCATACATCTGAAGGTGAAGGATCTCAGGCTGCTCATGAGGAAGCTCATGTCCCTCCCCTACCACGAAAGAATCAAACAGTTCGATCTCAATGCTGACCGAGCAGACGTCATTCTTCCCGCAGGGCTTGTGTTTGAGAGGATTGCGGATCTTGTGGGAGGGAATGAAATCCTCGTCCCCCAGGTGGGATTGAAGGAGGGCGTTCTCCTTGACCTGGTTGACGGGCTTCAGGAACATGAAACGCTCTGGGAAAAGCAGACCCTGGAGAGTGCAGGGACTCTGGGCAGAAAGTACCTGTTCGACGAGCAGCACGCCCTTCAGGTTGCTCGGATTGCCCTTTCCCTCTTCGACCAGCTCAGGGGAGTTCATGGGCTCAATGAGAAGGACAGGCAGATACTTCTCGCTGCTTCGATCCTTCACGACATAGGAGGGTTCATCAGTTACAAGAAGCATCACAAGCATTCCCTGTATATTATTTCTCAGTCTGAGCTTCCTGCATTCGCCCCTTCGGAGATGAAAATGATCGCAAACGTGGCGCGCTATCATCGAAAGGGCGAGCCCCAATCCAGGCACACCTCATTCTCAGAGCTTGATGCCCTGCAGCAGGAGCGGGTGAGCCGCATGGCTGCAATTCTCAGAATGGCAGATGCAATGGACAGGGAGCACCTTCAAAAGGTCGAAAACGTCAAGATCAACACCAACGGAAAAGAAATTCTGTTCCACATACAGGGCTCCGGTGACCTGCTTTTAGAACGTTGGGCCTTGCAGAGAAAGGCTCAGTACTTTACCAAAATGTTTGATGTGCAACTGAAATTTAAGATTGAGAGGTAAGAGTTCATGGCAAATGTTTCCATACCCGGGAAGCTCATTGCAGTTGAAGGGCTCGACGGTTCGGGTAAATCCACACAGATACACCTGCTGCATCAGTGGCTCGCAGGTCTCGGGTGCAAGGTGTTCTTTTCCGAATGGAATTCGAGTGCAATTGTCAAAGGGGCCACCAGGAAGGGAAAGAAGAAGCAGCTTCTGACTCCCACCACTTTCAGCCTCATACATGCAACCGATTTTGCGGATCGATATGAGCGGCAGATACTCCCGATGTTGAAGGCAGGGTATATCGTTCTCTGCGATAGATACAGCTTTACCTCCTTTACCAGGGACGGTGTGAGGGGCTGTGATCCAGAGTGGCTCCGAAAGCTCTACGGGTTTGCAAAAATTCCGGACGTCACCTTCTACTTCAGGCTTCCTCTTGAAACCGCACTCGGCAGGATCCTGGGGGGCAGAGCCAATCTCAAATATTTTGAAGCAGGAATGGACCTTGGCCTGTCAGTGGACATTCAGGAGAGTTTCCGTCTCTTCCAGCAGATGGTAATGGAGTATTACGACAGGCTCGCTGAGGAGTTCCACTTCGTGATCGTCGATGCGACCCGTCCCATTCCCCTGCAGCAGGAGACGATAAGAAATTTCATTGCGGATAAAATCGATCTCGCAAGCTACAAACAGAGGGTGACGAGATGACCCCCAGACGAAGCTACGGAAACCCACCCCCAGGATTGGATCCTGCAACGCTCTCAGGAGCCCTTATCGTCATTGAAGGATCGGATTCATCGGGCAGATCCACCCAGATTCTCCTCCTTTCAGAATGGCTCGAGCAGAAGGGATACGCCGTACGGCAGACCGGGCTCAGCAGGTCGCAGCTGGTGGGAACAGCAATCACACAGGCGAAGCAGGGCAACATACTCAGCCCACGAACCATGTCTCTGTTCTACGCCACCGATTTTTATGACCAGATGGAAAACGTGATCGTCCCGGCCCTTCGGGCAGGCTACATCGTTCTCGCAGATAGATATATCTTCACCCTCATGGCGAGGGACCTGGTGCGTGGAGCGAACCCGGAGTGGGTCGAATCCCTCTACTCAATGGCGCTCGTGCCGGACGCCGTCTGTTTCATCATGGCCTCTTCCAGAAATCTGGTGGAGCGCACCCTCACTGCACACAACTCCCTCGATTACTGGGAATCGGGTATGGACATAGGCATATCCCGTGACTGGTATGAGAGCTTTGTCAAATACCAGAAAATATTGCGCCTGGAGTATGGCAAGCTCCAGAAAAAGTATGGTTTTGAGATGATCGATGCGAACAGATCAATATACGGCGTACAGAGAACCTTGAGAACGAAGATCGAGTCGGTCCTTGAAATGCTTGAGGCTCCTGTGTAGCGCGCCGGAAGGGAGAAAATATGAAAGAAAAGGGAGAAAACGTAGATAAAAAAGCAGAATTGAAACAGGAGCTCCAGTCGCTCCGCTCAGATTTCGAGCTCATCATCGAGAAATACAGCCTGAACGTGAAGGCCCAGCTCGAGGAGCTCATCGGGATTCTCGAACAAAAGGAAGCGGGCGAGGAAGTAAAAAGAATTCCGGGGAACAAGACTCTCGATCGCCTTATCGAGACACTTCGGAATCTAAAGCTGAAACCGGGAAAGGGGCGGGGGAAGGACATGAAACGGATACAGAGGGTGCTCGATCAGCTCTCTTCAGCGTTTCAGCTCTAATGTATACACCGAATTCCGTGCAGAAAGCGAGAGAAAAAATGAGAGTGGCATTCTTTTCAGACCTGCATGCGAACATCCATACCCTTACTGCGGCGACAAAGAGCGCGTATCGCAACGGCTGCTCGAGAATATTCGTTGCAGGCGACCTTGTGGGGAGAGGCTCACATCCCCTCGAAACACTCCGTTTTCTGAAGGAACAGCGTATCCCCGGCATCCGTGGCAATGTGGAGAGGAAACTCCTATCCCTCCGTGAGAGAGAACAGGATATTCTTGAGCTTCTCAAAGGAAAGAAGGAAAACCTCGCATGGACCGCCCTTCAGCTCGATGAAGATGCCTGGGATTACATGGGAAGCCTACCCGAGCGTATGGAGCTCCAGATCGAGGGATTCAATATACTCATGGTCCACGGGAGCCCTCTCTCAGACAAGGATTATATATATCCAAGCATCACCTCATATGGGATAACTACGAAGATGAACGGAATGAAATGCGATCTCCTCGTGTGCGGGCACAGCCACATTCCTTTCGTAAAGAGATTTCGGGGCCTCCGTGTGGTGAACTGCGGCTCTGTCGGCATGTCTGTGGACGGAGATCCTAAACCCTCCTATGCCATTGCAGATCTCTCGGCAGAGAAAGGTATTCATTGCCGTATATTCCGATTCTCCTACTCCCTCTCGGATCTCCTCACCTCCCTGAAAACACGCGAAATACCGGGAATCGACGAAGAGGTGTACCTGACCGGAGTGAAAAAAATCAAGGACTGAATCGCATGAGTCCCGCTGGAACAAAACGAACCTTCGTGCTCCTCTCCCCTCTTCCCCTTGATCGCATCAAAAGGGAGCTTGCGAAAGCGGGATACCGTATTCGAAAACAGGAAAAGAGTCGAGCATCTTTTCTCTATTACGATACCCAGGACGGAAAGCTCTATAAAAAGGGAAAACGTCTTGTGTTTTACCCAGAAGCCGGAGAGCTCAAGCTCATTCACGGGGCAGAAGAGCGTACGGTCAACCATGTAGACTCAAACAACCTTCTGGTCAATGGGAGGATCGCAAGCAGCATCGACAGAGAGGGAATGAACGTCTATCTCCCCTATATCCGCTGCAGCCTCGAATCCGTATGCTTTCAGATCGAAAACCAGTCCTCGTCCCATTCTGTTATGGCAGTGGAGAAATGGCAGTTTCACAACCCCAGGGATGACTCCACAACTGGTGAGTACCGATGCCTCACCGTGTTCACACGAGAATCGCAGTCCGACGTGTCATTTCTCTCCACCATACTCAAGAATCTTGTTCATGTACACTCTTCCGAATTCGACCCTCTTCCATTGGGGCTGGAAGAGTTGCATATGCCCCTTCCCGGTGCACCTCCGCCCGATGACTGCAGGCTTGATCCTGGAGACAGCATCTTGCAGGTCGGTCAAAAGACCCTCAAGCTGCAGGGGTACAAGATGTGGGCGAATACGGAAGGTACCATGCTCGACCTCGATCCCGAATTTTTACATGATCTGAGGGTCGCAACCAGGAGAGCCCGTTTTGCCCTCAGGGTTTTCAGAGGCGTATTTCAGTCCGACTATGTCCAACATCTCCGTTCCGAGCTTGCCTGGATCGGGAAGCTGCTCGGCAGGGTCAGGGATATGGACATCTCTCTGGATCGCTTTCAAAACCAGTTTGTCTGGGCCCAGACTTCGGATAAACCCAGAGAGGCAGTAACAGATTATCTCTTGCAGGAACGGGCGCTCCACTTCGATCCGATGAAAAAGGCTCTTGAAAATCAGAGATACTCGGGAATCCTTCATAGTCTCAACTCTCCTGTCCCGGCAGAGAACCAATATGCTGGCTCTCTCGCACTCAATTCAGCCCCGGCGCTCATTGAAAAAAGGCTGCGAAAGGTTGACAGGCTCATGAAAAAGGTTTGCGCTCTTTCGGGAGTAGATCCATTCGTGGAAGCGAACGCCAAACCAAATGCGAACAGCAGCGCACCCTCTGCTCTGAACGCCCAATCGACAGATCGTGCCCAGGCGAGGTTCGAGGCGCTTCCGAAGCAGCTCCACTCCCTGCGAATTGCCTTCAAGGGACTCAGATATACCTGCGAATTCTTCGGAGAGCTGTACGGGAAGAAGATGACCTCTCTCATTAAGTCCATCGTGGAATTCCAGGACTGTCTGGGGCTCTACCAAGATTCAATCGTAACCCAGCGGCTGCTCGAAAGGATCATCGAATCTGAGCAACAGTGGGACCGGGAGAGCTCATTTTCCTTCGGCGCCCTTCTTCAGATTCAGAGGGATACCATGCGTGCACAGCTCGATGCATTCTGGAAACTCACTGCAGGATATCCCCAGATTTCCCGGAATATACGATTGCTCATAGGGAGTGGAAACAAGACCAGTTAAAATGAATTCCAGATGGGAGACGAAAAAGCACCGCAAAGGGGGAGAGAAATGATCTGTATTGCCCTCTACAATGCAAAGGGAGGCGTCGGGAAAACAGCTGCATGTGTGAACCTCTCCTTCCTCGCTTCATCCGAAGGGAAAAAAACCCTGCTGTGGGATCTCGATTCTCAAGCATCCTCCTCCTTTTATTTCAGAGTCGAGCAGAAAAAAAAGGGGGGGATAAAAAAGCTTGCGGGAAGCAGAAAAAGAAAGATCGACTCCTATATACAGAAAACACAGTTCGAAAAACTATCCCTTCTTCCGGCCGATTTTTCAGCGCGAAAGTTCGACATCATTTTCCACGATATGAAAAAGCCGAAAAAGCAGCTCCAAAACCTGCTGGCAGGGCTGAAGACCTCCTATGATGTGGTCTTTCTGGATGCCCCTCCTGGCTTTTCCCTTCTCTCTGAAAATGTCCTCCGGACGGTGGATTTCCTCCTTCTTCCGATGATACCCACCACCCTTTCCGTTCGGACGTTCCTTCAGATCATGAAGTATGTGGAGGACAGGGGGCTCGACTTGAAAAAGGTTTTCCCCTTTTTTTCTCTTGTTGACATGAGAAAAAAGATACACAGGGAGACCGTGCAATCCTACACCGATATTGAGAACAATTTTCTGAAAACCTATATACCGTATTCGTCAGATGTGGAAAAAATGGGCGTGCGGTGTATGCCGCTGTTCAGCTTTGCCCATCAATCCAGAGCAGCCCAGGCGTACCGCCTGCTCTGGGAGGAAATAAAGAAAAAGATCAGCTGAGGGGAGAGCGGGATTTATGGTGTTCAAGACCTTCATGTTTCAGGAGTTTGGGGATAAGGAACATCATGGATCCGTGAGAGAAGGGGTAGAACCATGTGCCAGAAACTGGGAAGCCAATGCTTGAAAATGTTGACCTTTCACTGAAAATACGCAGGGAAGACTACAGGAGTCTCATGGATGAGCTCGAGCCAAAGCTCGGGGAGCTACAGAGAGAGGCTCTGGATCTGAAGATTCCGCTCATTGTCGTGTTCGAGGGATGGGATGCTGCAGGCAAAGGCACCCTGATCAACCGGCTGCTTCTCTGTCTGGACCCGCGTGGTTTCACGGTCTTCCCGACGAACCCGCCGAATACAGAGGAAACTCTCAGGCCTTTTCTCTGGCGTTTCTGGATTAAAATCCCGGAGGGAGGCAGGATTGCCGTATTCGACCGGAGCTGGTATGGCCGGGTGCTCGTGGAGCGGGTGGACGATATCACACCGAAAAAAACCTGGACAAGGGCCTTCAGTGAGATTTCCTCCTTTGAAAGAACACTGGTGGATGGAGGGTATGTGATCAGGAAGTTCTTCCTCCATATCTCCAAAAATGAACAAAAAAAGCGATTCAAAAAGATCCAAAAAAATCTTTCAACAGCCTGGAAGGTGACTGAGGACGACTGGCGACATCACGCGCAGTACGAGCTCTACCTGGAAGCAATAGAGGAGATGCTCGCCAAGACCGATACGGGCTATGCTCCCTGGACGGTCGTTGAGGCCCACGACAGGCGGTTCGCAACCGTCAAGGTCTTCAAGACTGTGATGGAGGCGCTGGACGGCAGGGTCCACGAGCTGAGGACCGCACGGAACCCGATACCGGAGACGAGAAAACCGGCATTCCATCTGCACAATCTCACGTCCTCAATCCTGGATACGGTCGACCTCACACTGAACCTCAGCCGGGAGATCTACGACAGGGAGCTGAAAAAATATCAGAAGAAGATTCTCGAGCTCGAGCACGAGGTCTACCTCAAACGGCTCCCGGTAATCATCGTGTATCAGGGATGGGATGCTGCGGGCAAGGGGGGAAACATAAAGCGCCTCGTACAGAAAATGGACCCGCGTGGCTACGAAGTAATTCCAACCCAGGCGCCGAATGACGTTGAAAAGGAACACCACTACCTCTGGCGGTTCTGGATGAGAATACCAAAGGCCGGCCACATCGCCATCTTCGACAGGAGCTGGTACGGGAGGGTTCTGGTCGAAAGGGTTGAGGGGTACGCGAGCGAGGATGAATGCCGGAGGGCCTACAGGGAGATAAACGAGCTGGAAGAGCAGCTTTTGAACTTCGGTACGGTCCTCATCAAGTTCTGGCTTCACATTGACAAGGCGGAGCAGCTGCGTCGTTTCGAGGAAAGAGTGAGCACACCGCACAAGAAGTGGAAGCTCTCAGAAGAGGATTGGAGAAACAGAGAAAAGTGGAACCTGTACAAGCAGGCAATCGACGAGATGCTCTTCAGGACGAGCACTTCCTACGCGCCCTGGACCATCATCGAATCAAACTCAAAACTGTACGCACGCATCAAAACGTTAAAAACCGTGGTGCAGGAGATCGAAAAGAAGCTATAGATCATGAAAACCGTACTGCTTCTACGGCATGCAAAATCCGACTGGAGCAATCCTTCCCTTCCCGACTTCGAGCGTCCTCTCGCAAAAAGGGGACTGAAGGATGCACCCCGCATGGGAAAGCTGCTCTCCCGGTCAAAAATTTTTCCTGACCTGATCGTGAGCTCTCCGGCGAGACGAGCTGTCCAGACAGCAGAGCTCGTCGCGGAAAACTGCGGTTATGACCGACCCATTCAACTTGTAGAGCGCCTGTATCCCGGCAGTCCGGAGGAGATTATGCGCATCATCCAGCAGTGTCAGCCGCATATTCAGACTCTTCTGCTCATCGGGCATAATCCTGCCCTGGAGGACTCAATCTCGGCCTTCATTTGCCCTGCACGGAATTGCGCATTCAGGGTAAGAGTCCCGACTGCAGCGATGCTCTGTTTCAAGTGTGAGTATTCCCGCTGGTCCGAATTATCGAATGGAGGGTGCACGCTTTCCTGGATTCTGACACCCAGAGTATTGAACTCCATCAAGGGAAAGACAGCACAATGACTGCGCAGCAATCACGCGCGCTCAAAAAGGCTACTTCCGGTCAAAGAAGGGATTCTTCCCGCTCACACTCAGCGGTATACCGAACACCAGTTTCACGTCATCTCCAAATAATCCCATCCGCATCACCGCCTGGCCCACGGTGTACATGATTCTGTTGTCCACCCTCGAGTCCATGGCAACGCTCACCGCCGAACCGATTGCAATACCCAGGTCGCCTGCATTGAATGCACACGGATGATCTGGGTGTTGATTTTTCTCTTCACAGTTTTTGAAACCGCACAGCCCGCAGGGATTCAATCCGAGGGATTTTATTCTACTCCCGAGAAGCACCATCGCAGACGTCATGAGTATGTTTTTGGCATCCCGTTCAAAAAAAGCGGGCGCTTCCCCTTTTTTCACCATTTCCGTCATCTTTTCGGCAATCTTTTTGATGGTGTCTCCGCGCACCACGGCGATTACCATGTTGTCCACACCCCTCCCCTTTGGAGCGGTCCGTGCAGCAATGATCATTTTCTTCGCAACTTCAACGACCGCCTCCTCCCGCAGCTGTTCCTCAGTTTGCATGCCCATATCAGCCCCTTCGCGAAGTAAAGTCTTTCCACTGTTATAGCGCAAATGCCGGCAAAAAGCAACAGATAACTCCTACGATGACCCGCCTTTCACCCACCTCTTCACAGGATTTTCCTTCGGGCACACTATCGGAAATATGTCTATGATACCCGAAGGAGATGGGGAAGTGTGAAATTAACACAATATTTTTCAAAATTTCACAGAAAATTAATTATTCTTCAATTATATTATTGTCCTAATGAACAGGATGAGGGAGCACGCATGGACAAGACAAGGGTTCTCTTTGTATGTGTACATAACTCAGCGCGGAGCCAGATGGCAGAAGAGTTTCTGAACAGGCTTGCGGGAGACAGATTCGAGGCTGAGAGCGCAGGGCTTGAGCCCGGGACCATTAACCCGATTGTGGTGGAGGTCATGAAAGAGCTGGGAATCGATCTTTCGGGGAAAAAGACCAACAGTGTATTCGATTTCTTCAAACAGGAGCGAAAATATGATTTCGTCGTGACGGTATGCGACGCCAGCAGCGGAGAGCGCTGTCCGATTTTTCCCGGGAAAACAGTACGTCTTCACTGGTCCTTCGAAGATCCATCCTCCTTTGGTGGTTCTTACACGGAAATGAAGGAGAAAACCCGGGAAGTCAGGGATAAGATACGCGAAAAAATAGAGTCGTTTATCAGAGAGGTCGATCGCTAAATGGATTGCTGTTGTGCTGATTAGGGCTTATTTTTCAATAAACCTGTAACACTCTCTGTCGCACGGTGTATCATACCGGTTCAGGGCGAAAGGGACATGAACGAACTCGTTGCCGTCATTGACGATGAAAAGGACATAACAGGCCTCGTTGCGCTCCACCTGGAAAAATCAGGTTTCAAGGTGAAGCAGTTTCAAGACGCAGAAAGTCTCTATAATTATCTCAGAGAGAAGGTCCCTGATCTCCTCATTCTCGACCTCATGCTCCCAGACTCAGACGGCCTCGAAATCTGCAAACAGTTGAAGCGTGATGAAAAGTACTCCACCATCCCGATCATCATGCTCACCGCTAAGGCAGAGGAAACAGACCGAATACTCGGGCTTGAGCTCGGGGCCGACGACTATGTGACAAAGCCCTTTTCTCCAAAAGAGCTCGTTGCCAGAGTAAAAGCGGTGCTGCGGCGGCAGAAGCACTCGGGAGAAACAAAGAAGATACACATCGGCGAATTTCTTGAAATGGACCTTCAGAAGTATACGGTGAGTCTCGAAGGAAGAGAAATTGCGCTCACCACCACAGAGTTCAGGATCCTGCAGCTCCTGGCGTCGAAAATTGGATGGGTACATACCAGAGATATGATCCTCCAGTATCTCTGGGGCAACGAAAAGTACGTACTCGACCGCACGGTGGATGTGCACATCAGGCATCTGAGGGAAAAGCTTGGAGCCTTCGGCACCATTATAAAAAACGTGCGGGGAGTCGGCTACAAACTGGAGCTATGAAAAAGCGTCTGTACTTCACAATTTTTCTCCTCATGTATCTGCTCATCGCGGTAATTTCCATTCTTAACATCATATTTTTCCAAAGAGACATTCTCGAAAACAACACGGATATACTGAAAAGCAATCTCGAATATCTTGGAAATGCACTCTTACCCTCCGTGACTCCACTTTTCATGCAGAGCCGCGACGAAGAGCTCAAAGCGCTCGTTGACGAGGTTCGCGAGCGTACCGGCGCGCGCGTCACTGTCATAGATCCTCTGGGAACAGTGCGCACAGATACCCAAAGAATCGCAGAATACATGGACAGCCACGAGGGCAGACCTGAGGTGGTCCAGGCGCTTCAGGGAGAGAAAGGTTCAAGCCTCAGGTACAGTGACTCGGTTGGGGCCAACATGCTGTACGTCGCGATGCCAATCATGGACGGGAAGAGGGTCATCGGAGTGCTCCGTGTCAGCATGCTTCAGAAAAGCATTGAAGCGCTTTCCCGTGGGACACGATTAAAGATATTTCTCTTTTCCTCAGCGATCATTCTTCTTTCCGCTATCGGCGCTCTACTCTTTCTGAGCAGGCTCCTCAAACCGATAGGGGAGCTCTCCGAGGTTGCGCGAAGAGGGGCACAGGGAGATTTCGACGCACGTATATTCCTTAAAAAAGAAGACATACTCAAGGAAACCGCCGACAACTACAACCAGATGCTGGACAGATTCAAGACTCTTTTGAAAGAGTACTCTATTCAGAAAGAGGAGCTCAGTACTATCATCTCGTCAATGCAGCCCGGGCTTATCGTTTTGAACAAATCGAACGAGATCGTTCTTTGCAATAGGAGCGCGGAGAGAATAATCCACGACGAAGAGGTGCTGGGTAGCAAATACTGGAAGGTGCTCAAGGAACCCGGGCTCTTCAGTTTGATCGAGCAAGTACAGAATGAGAAACGTCCTCTGAGTAAGGATATCGAGCTGAATAACGGAATTTTTCAGGTGAGCGCAGCCTTCGTTTCTTCTCTTGAAGAAACGGTGCTCGTCTTTCACGATATCACCAATATAAAAAACTTGGAGAGAATGAAAAAAGATTTCGTGATGAATGTATCCCATGAGCTGAGAACTCCGCTCACCGCGATCAAGGGGTACGCGGATACAATAGAAGAGACAGACAGAGAAAACCTCAAATACCTTGAAATCATCAAGCGTCACACCGACAGGCTGATATACATCGTGGAGGACCTGCTCACACTTTCGGAATTGGAAGAAAAGGGTCTGAACGGTGAAGAGGAGTTTGTGCAGCTGGAATCTGTAGTCGACCAGGTTCTGAGAATGTTTGAGGGCAGACTCAAAGAGAGAAATATCTCTCTGGTCCGCGATATACAGAAGAGACTCCCATCCATCCGGGGTGATTTCATGAAACTGGAGCAGGTCCTCATCAACCTCGTCGACAATGCGATCAAATACACCGAAAAGGGAGAAATAACCGTTTCTCTTTACAGGAAAGAGGATTCTCTCGTACTTACAGTGAAGGACACCGGCATTGGAATCTCTTCCGAGCACCTGCCGAGGATCTTCGAACGATTCTATACCGTGGACAAGTCACACTCGAGAAAAATGGGGGGCACGGGGCTCGGGCTCTCCATCGTGAAGCACATCGTGCAGCTTCACAGGGGAATCATTGATGTGGAGAGCATGGCAGGATCAGGGTCTACATTTACACTCAGGTTCCCCATCTCCTAACACAGTTCAGTTTTCGAACCGTTTCCAGGCAAGGGTTTTCACCGCATCCACTTTTTCCTCTATGAGTGCGTAGAGCTCAGGAAACGTATTTTTGATTCCTTTCACCTTTTCAAGCCAGAGAAGGAACATGTGCCTGTACTTCTTGTGGGCGAATTTTCTAAGAGTTTCCGGTATCTTCCTGATGAAATAGGGACTATCGCAGCTACCCTTATCGATAATTCTCAATATCTGTTCAAGCTCCTCCCCCTTGTCCCTGCATGCAGAATCAGCAAGCCTCCTGGTGAGCTCCTTTCGCTCGATTTCGCTCCTCGCATCGAGTTCGGAGGGAGGAATGATCTCGAAGAAATTCCGAGTGGCAAGTGTCAATTCCGAACCCGGGAGCGTAATGGACATTTTTTCCCAATCGAGAGAGAAATTGTGGGCGAGTCGATCCAAGGAGTATTTCTTTTCCATCAGCAGCCCGATCCTCCGCTCGAGCAGCACGCTCTCAATCCTCTCGAGCGATCTGCTGCTAACTGTTTTCTTCCTGTGAATTATGAGCACAAACTCGACATTCCTGTTCAACCTGCTGATGCTCTGCTTTCCACCTCTGTACTTGGTATACTGGTCAGTGATTATCTCGGGCTCTCCCCAGCGGATGCACAGCTCCAAAAGCTCCTCAAAGGGGATTATTCCCTCCGTGCTGTAGCTCAGAAGGATGTGCTCGGCATCGATTGACCCGAGCAATCGTGAAAAGGCGTTTTGTGCGCTGTTCCTGTAGCAGTAGCCGGACCGGGTGCTGACCCAGTCCTTCCGTATGGCAGCCTTTTGTCTGAGTACCCCTTTCTCGTCCACAGTGTCATCCACAGGGAGCCTGTCCCAGCGGGCGATGGTGTTGAGAAGATGGTAGTTGCTTCCGTACTGGTGCTGGTTGTAGGGAGGGTCGAGATAGACGATATCCCACCTCACGTGTTTCAGCTTTTCCGAATCAACCAGCATCTGAGCGTCTTCACAGTAAATCTGGGCACTGTATCGCGCGTCTATGAGAACCGGCATCTGCATCCGTATGGGAGCCATTATCCTGGGAAGAGCGTCAGCCCCATGCCCCCCGAATCCCTTGTGATAGGCCTTGAACACACCCGAGGTGTTCGTATGCGTTGCGCTCTCGTAGATGAGGAGCGCAACAAGGAGAAGCTTTTCCTTTATTCTTTTGGGAGAATCGCGCACCTCTTCCTCCGGATAAAGCTCTTCGATTCCGTGACGTATTTTATCGATGGCAAGCCCGTTTCTCCGTGTGTAAAACATCCGCTCTCTTCTGAAATCGGCCATATCAGAGTTATCAGTGGATGGCGAGTAGTGCCGGGCGATGTACTGATCTTCTGGGGATGGGTCCGGCAGGTCGTTGAGCTGCTCGAGCAGCTTCTCAAATCCCCCGTGCTCACGGTACAGCTCTTTCAGCTCGCTTTTCTCGATGCCAAGGTAGGCCCGGTTGATCACGTAGCTGTAGTATTCCCAGTCATTTGAGACGACCCTGAATCCTGAAAGCCGTGCGAAACGGGAAACAACACCGCTCCCAGAGAAGGGATCAAAAAACGACAGGCCACGAACACTTCCAGGATAGCAGCGTGCGACTGCCCCCTGTATGAGTGGTAAAAGCCGCCGCTTGTTTCCGATGTATGCGATGATCTGCCTGGTCAGATAAGGATGTCTGAGATCAATTTTCCCTTCTTTCACTTCGACCACCGTTATTATTTTATAATTTTGGAAATAAAATAATAGCAAGAAGCAGGGACGACCAGAAATGATTGGAGAATCGAGGGCACCATGATAAAAGTGAGCGACCTTACAATGTCCTTTGCAGGCCAGGTTGTCTTTGAGGATGGGAAATTCAACATACACAGGGGGGAGCGTATCGGTCTTATCGGCAGAAACGGCTCCGGAAAGACTACCCTCCTCAATCTCATCAGTGGAACACTCCTGCCGGAGGCAGGCACCATATCCGTACCAAAGAGATACAGGATCGGCTCCCTTCCCCAGCGGCTACAGTTCAGAGAGCAAAGCGTGCTGGATGAAGGACGTCTCGCACTCCAGAGTGATCAGAAAGATGAAAAATGGAGGGTGGAAAAACTGCTCTTCGGTCTCGGTTTCACCGAAACGGATCTCAAAAGGCCACCCGAAGAGCTCTCAGGCGGATTTCAGGTCCGTCTGAACCTCGCAAAGCTGCTCTTAAAAGAACCTGACCTGCTCCTGTTGGACGAGCCTAACAATTTTCTCGATATCCTCGCGATTCGATGGCTTGTCAGATTCCTCAATGCATGGAAAGGTGAGCTGATGCTTGTCACCCATGACAGGGGATTCATGGACATGGTCGTCACACACACGATGATCATCCACAGGAAAAAGATCAAAAAACTCGGGGGAGGAACCGAAAAACTCTACCGGCAGATACTGAAAGAGGAAGAGATACACGAGAAAACAAGGTTGAATCTGGAGAAGAGACAGAAGGAAACAGAGCAGTTCATCACACGCTTCAGGGCAAAGGCGAGGCTTGCAGGGCTTGTCCAGTCCAGGGTAAAGCTCCTCCAAAAGCAGCAACCCATTTCACGTATTGAAAGACTGAAGAGCATCGACTTCTCATTCACGGCCAGGCCCTCCCCCTCCAAGTACCTGATGCACGTGGAAAAGCTCTCATTTTCCTACGGTCCCGCACATCCGTTGCTCATCGATGGCTTCAGCATGCAGATCGAGCGGGACGCACGCATCGGAGTCATCGGAAAAAACGGGAGGGGGAAGACTACCCTCCTCCGTCTCCTCGCAGGGGAAATCAAACCGTTGAGTGGAGAACTTATCCGTCACCCGGAGCTCAGCATCGGCTATTTCGGGCAGACCAATGTCCAGCGGCTGAACGAGTACAGAAGCATCGAACAGGAGCTATTCGAGGCAGACCCCGAGCACAGCAAGAAAAAAGTCATGGACATCTGCGGTTGTTTGATGTTCGGTAGCGAGCTTGCCCAGAAAAATATTTCGGTGCTTTCAGGCGGGGAAAGGAGCAGGGTGCTCCTGGGTAAGCTGCTTCTCACTCCTGCTAATCTCCTTCTCCTCGATGAACCAACCAACCACCTGGATATGGAGTCCTGCGATTCTCTCATGGCTGCGATCGATTCTTTCCCTGGTGCTGTTCTGATCGTCACCCATAATGAGACTTTTCTCCACACCCTCGTGCAGCGGCTCATCGTGTTCGACCGCGGCACACTGTTCATCCATAACGGCAGCTACGCTGATTTTCTCGAGAAGGGCGGCTGGGAGAGTGAAGGAATTCAGGATCAGTGGACAGCGCACGCACAGGGAAGCTCATCATCATCGAATCAACCAGATAGGGGTGAGCTGCGCAGGCGCCGTGCAGAAATCGTCAACCAGAGGTCGCGATCTCTCAGACCGCTGCTCGATCGGATCAGTGGGATCGAAGACATGATCCAGTCAACAGAAGAGCAGTTGAAAAACAACAACGATAACCTTGTCATCGCTTCTCAGGGAGGGGACGGGGAGGCGATCAAGAGACTCTCAAAGCAGAATTACTCCCTCCAGTTGCTTGTCTCAAGCCTCTACACTGAGCTCGAAGAGACGCTTGAAGAAAAGGAGCGCGTGGAAATGGAGTTCAGCAGGATGCTGAAAGAAATCATATAGAATTAAATGGATGTGTGAGAAAAAGAGTACCGGACCGGTCTGCACCTCATGCTTTCGCAACGCGTTACAGGTGAACCAGTCCGGCAATTGGCTTCTTATGCTGCATCCTCTTTGATAGTGATATCCGTGACTTCCTCCTCCCGATTCAGCGGTTCACTTTCCGCCATCTTCTTTGGAGAAACGCGGGAAGGTTTTCTCTGAATTTCCTCGGGTGCGGTCGGAAGCGCTTTCATCGCTCCACTGCCTGCTCTCTCTTTCACCTTGAACTGCGCAACAAGGGCCTGGAGCTGCTGTGCCATACCGGAGAGTTCCTCAGTGGATGCGGACATCTCCTTTACAGCGGTGACCTGCTGCTCAATGGCGGTTGAGAGCGTTTCGATCTCTTTTGTCGATGCGGCGCTCCGGTCTGCGAGCTTGCTGACCTCGTCTGCAACAACCGCAAAACCTCGTCCGTGCTCTCCTGCACCTGCTCCATGCTGCTCGTGCTCTCCTCGACAGCCGCTGTCTGCGACTGGGCGTGATCCGAAACCTGTTCCACGGATGCTGAAAGCTCCTCTACAGATGCGCTTGTCTCCTCCAAGGTCGAGGCCTGGTTGAGTGTAACCTCAGCAATCTCCAAGGACCTTTTACGGTGCTCCATCAACTCGAGGGAATTCTCCTCGAATACCGCGTGGTCCTCCTGCACATGCTTTACCATCTCCACGATCTGGGTATTGCCGGTGGCGATCACCTGAATCCCTTCCACTGTCCCGCCGTTGATGATCGCATCTGACCATTCATCGAATCGATTTACCGAAGCCTGGAATTCTTCCCTGATCTTGGGAAGCTCAATCAGATCGGTCTCGATCATACACTCTCCCATCAAGTCCCGCGCCACGACAAGCTCATATTTCATCTCCATGACCGCATCTGTGAGGGGAACTTCCTCCTCAAGGAGCTGATCAGCGACCTTCCCCACCTTCTGCGTGCTCATGATCCCTATTACTCCCACTGCGAGAAGTATGAGGGAAACCACGATGAAGCCACTGATGAGTTTTGCCCCAAATTTCAACTTTTTAAAAAGCATACATCACCTCCTGAATGATATGGAAATGTAAAAGCGCTCACTTCCATTCCAAGTAATTCATAAGCAGTTCGATTATTGCTGCACCTGACATCAATATTTGTGCTCAACAAA
>Ga0180438_10005444_pt1 | contig 17676 bp, 11 predicted proteins | sample SS_ome_12_FD_132455 | JGI IMG/M metagenome (GOLD analysis project Ga0180438, IMG submission 132455) | Hypersaline lake sediment archaeal communities from the Salton Sea, California, USA - SS_3_D_2 metaG | ecosystem: Environmental > Aquatic > Non-marine Saline and Alkaline > Hypersaline >...
GTTTGAACAGTGCGTTGAATCAGTGATGATTTGTCTCAGTGCGCAACTTCTCCAGAATTTTCTGCGTCATGGTCTCGCTGACATACTCTTTGCCGCTGAGCATGAGGCGGATTCCGGTTATGATTGTCTCTGCCGCTTCGTGTTTGGTAATGTATCCGCCGGCGCCGGCCTGGAAGGCTCGTTTGGCGTAGCTTGCTTCATCATGCATGGTGAGTATTAGCACAGGCAGGTGCGGGCATTTCGATTTTATTTTCTCAGTAAGCTCGACCCCGTTTGTGCCTTCGAGGGAGATGTCGACAATTGCCAAATCAACCTGTTCTTTCGCAATCGCATCGAGCGCTTCTTCGGCGTTCTCGGCCTCGGCACAGACGTGCAGGTCGGGTTCCTGGTTTATTAACAGCGTCAGTCCCTCTCGCACTATGGCATGGTCGTCAACAACCAGAATTCTGGTTTTGCCCTCGGCTTTTTCATGTTCTTTTTTTTCTTCTTGCATCGTATCAGTTCCCGCCAACTCACCGTTTAACTTCTCAGGCGCCCTTAGCGTATCCTTTAACATCCCGGTTTTACGGGTCTGCTGCGGGCACTTCTGATTTCCTGTCAGTCAATTCGTTTTTCTCATTTCTATATAGCCGCGCAGGCAAACCAGGTTCATTTGAAAACGCTGGCAACAAGGCTGTTTATGGCATAAGCGGAAATGCTCTGATTTCTATCAGGCTATCCACTATGGCGCGTGGGCCAACGGCTGCTTCTCACGAAACCGGTCGAGGCGTTTGTAAACATGTGTAAAGAGGTCTGCTTGAACGGAACCGCATTCATAAGATGTTCTTGTCTTTCGACCATTGAATTGCATACTGAAGCAGTTCGTCCGCATCCGCCAGATTCAACTTCTTTTTGATGTGAGCGCGATATGTCTCGATAGTCTTAAGACTGAGGTGCAGCCTTTCGGCGATCCATCGTGTTCCATGACCGCGTCCGATGAGAGCCAACACCTCGAGTTCCCGGTCACTCAATCGCTCCACTGCGGGCGCGCCCAACTCAGGCTTGAGACCGACAAGCTTGCGGACCATCTTCGCCGCCATTTCGTTGCTTACGTATATCTGACCGCGCATGACCTTATGAATTGCGGTGATGATATTCTCTGTTGCTTCGATCTTCATAACGTATCCCCTTGCGCCTGCGCGAAGGCAGCGCTCGGCATACAAGGATTCGTCATGCATGGACAGCGCAAGGACCGCCAAAGAGGGATAGCTAATCCTGATTTTCTTTATCAACTCAATTCCGTTTCCCTGCTGCAGTGAAATGTCAACAATAACTAAATCCGGTTTTAGTTCTCTAATCATCATCATCGCCTCCGGGACGTCCCGGGCCAGACCACAGACCAAGAGGTCGTTCTGCTGTCCGATCAACTGGCTGAGCCCCTGCAGCACGATAGGGTGATCGTCGACAATAAGAATTGTTGTTTTGCGCTGCTGCGGCGGGGCTTGTTGTTTATTGCGCGGCACAATCAGACCTCCGTAGTATCGTCGCCCTTTATCGGAAACGTACAAGTCAGGATGGTTCCGCCTTCGGGCGCTCTACGTATATCGAGTGAACCGCCGATGATATCCGCGCGGTGGTCCATTATCTGCAAACCTATACCCTGACCTCTTACGTCGATGTCTTCCGGGAAATCCATACCGTCGTTGCGAACTATTAACAGGCCTTCGGTTCCACGGCGCGTCAGCTCTAAGTAAATATTCCTGGCCTCACCGTGTTTGACGGCGTTGACTATGGCTTCCTGGACAATACGGTAAAGGTGTGTGCCAACCTCAGGTGTTGCCGTTTCAACCGGTTGTTGACAGGTAAAGATGCAGTTGACGCCATACAATCGCTCGGTTCCTGCGGCGAGTTCCGGCAGCGATGACACAAGAGTTGCTCGACTCAAATCCATCGGATGAAGTCCCTTGGCAAGGTCCCGTGCCTGATCGGTGGTTCTGTTGACAAGAACGGCCATTTTTGCAACGTCTCCGGCCTCCGGGAGCGACCTTGCCGCAAGTTTCCCTTCGAGCACCTTGGTCATAAAGGCTATTCCCGTGAGCCGCTGTCCGATGCTGTCGTGCAGTTCCTGGCCTATCGTCCTGCGCTCGTCTTCGCTGACAGTGAGAATCTGCTGCTCAAGGCGGATTCGTCTTTCTATCTCCTGCGTCAACTGTGAGGTTCTGGCGTCAACAAGTTCTTCGAGGTGTTTTCGGTACCTTGCCAGGTCTTCTTCGGCCCTTCGGCGCTGCGTTATGTCGCGTCCGTATAGGTTTACATAATCGGCTTCGCTAATCGGAGTGAACATGAAGGCAAATATTCTGTCGGCATGTTCCATCTCGATCCGCTTGGCTGTGCCCGAAGCAAAAACTTCCGACACGACCCGGGACTGCTCGCCGGGGACATTCTGTCCCACCTCACAGCCCCAGTCACTAAGGAACGGTTCGCTGGCGGCGTTGGCGTAAAGCAGCACACCGTCTCGTGTTATGCGCATGACGGGGTCCGGATTCTCGGCAGGAAATTTAGCCAGGTTCCTCGCCTGCTCCTCAACGCGCCTGCGACCTGTGATGTCAACCGCCGTGCCGAGAACGCGTTCAGGATTGCCTTCTTTATCCCGACTAACTACCATGCCTCGACTGTATATCCATCTCCATTCGCCATTCTTTGCAAGTAAGCGGCGTTCACTGGTGAAAGGTGTGTCCTTCAGCCGGATGTGTCTGTCAATAGCAGAAATCAGCTTCTCTCGCTCATCCGGGTGATATAATCTACGCAGGCCTTGCACTGTATCTGGAAATTCTTCTTTCGAATATCCCAGCCCTTTTATTAACGTCTCGTCGACGACAATTTTACCCGTTTTCACATTCCAGTCCGACACGCCGGCGTTGCTGATAGCAAGGGCCATGGACAGCGTCTCGCGGCTTTCCCTAAGCGCATCCTCTGCGCGCTTGCGGTCCGTGATATCGGTTACCACTCCGTCAAATCTTATAACTTCGCCGGCCTGGTCCTTTATGGGCGTGCCGTGGTCTCTTAGATAATGCACCTGGTGTGTATCTTTATGGACCACCCGGTATTCGGAAAGAAAATCTGTTTTTTCCTCACCGGCCCGCATATACGCCTGAACGGCCGTGTCCCTGTCCTCCGGGTGGATGGATTTCGACCAGGTCTCGGGGTCTTTTTCGAAATCTTCGGGTGAGTATCCTGTCCAGTCCTTCCACTTGCCGGACATGAATATTGACGTCCCTGTCTTGTCGGGCAGGGCCGAATAAATCGCGTCAGGAACGTTCCTCACCAGGCTCTCGTACTTCTCTTTTGCCTCTATGAGTTGTTGTTCAGACTTTCTGCGCTCCAGTTCGCTCGCGGCGCGCGAGGCAAAAATTGTCAGCATCGACTGTGCCAGCGCCTCTTTTTGCATCTTTTTGTTGTCCATGATTACCAAAAGGCCAAGGGCGCCGCCGGAAGAGTCGAAGAGAGGCGCGCCACAGTAGCTTTTAACTCCAAGCTCAACGAGTAAGCGATCTCCTGGAAATTGCTCCTGGACGTCATCGGCGTAACAACGCGTTTTTTGCCCGACTATTTTCTCGCAGGGAGCGCCTTCCAGATCATATTCGAAGTTGTCGGCATATTCTCCATTAGCCCAGACCGCGATAGTCCTTACCCGGTTCTTGACCGGGTCAGGCACTTCACCGACGAATGCGTATCGAAATCCAAGTGAACCGGCAAGTGACTTGACCAGAATCCGAAAGAACTCTTGTCCGGTTGCCCCGGCACTTCCTTCAACAATGGAACGCAGGACATCCTCCGCCTCCTTGCGCTCGGTAATGTCATTCATTACCCCCACAAAATGGGTCGCCTTATCGGTTTTATCGTACACGGGCGAGATGCTCAGCTCGTTCCAGAACGCACTTCCGTCCTTGCGATAGTTGCGAACTGTCGCCTTGCAGCCCCGCACTTCACGCAGCGCGGTTCGAATTTCATCCAGACCCGGCTGGTCCTGGTCCCGGCCCTGGAGAAAGCGGCAGTCTTTGCCCATAGCTTCTTCCAAAGAATACCCGGTCATCCGTTCGAACGCAGGATTCAAGTATATGATCGGATTACCCAATGTAGGCTCGTGCCTGGTGATAACGATACCGTTAAGGGTCTTCGAGATGGCACAACTCAGCAAAAGCAGGTCTTCCTCGGCTTTTTTTTGCTCGGTTACATCTTCCTGCACTTCGATAAAGGAGGTTGCTTTTCCGGCCTCATCGAATACCGGAAATCCATAAATCCTTGCAACAAACTCGCTGCCGTCTTCTCTGACCACGTTTGTTTCGGCCACCTCCGCCCGGCCGGTTTTAACAGCCTTCACGCCCGGACAAAAGTCACAGGCCTGCTGTTGGTCCTTGTACCGGCTGTAACACTTCTCGCCGATGAATGTGGCTGCCGGTCGGTTATACATTTTACCTATTGCCGAATTGGTCATGATGATGTTGTGATCGAGGTCGACAAGAGTGATGCCGAGGTCTATGTTCTCAACAAGTGAGCGGTATCTTTCCTCACTTTGGCGCAGCATCTCTTCGGCCTGTTTGCGGGCGCTGATGTCCTGCACGACAGCGATGTGATAGTCTGGCTGCTCACCGACACTCCACATGGGTGATACGCTGAGGTTCACCCAGACAATTGAGCCGTTCTTGCGCAAGTAACGTTTTTGCATAGTGAATTCGCGTATCTTGCCGTCCAGCAAAAGTTTCATATTATCCAGGTCTTCCGGCAGGTCGTCAGGGTGGGTGATTTCCTGAAACGTGAGGTTTTCCATTTCCTCACGTGCATAACCGACTATGTCGCAATACCTTTGATTAATTCGCACAAACTGTCCCGTCTGCGAGACAATCTGGGCAACGCCGACAGCAGCCTGTTCGAACATGACACGGAATCGCCGCTCGCTTTCTGTTAATTGCTGCTCGGCCCTTACACGTTCGGTAACCTCGCGTATTATTGCAAGGCCCCCGATGACAGCGTCCGTCTTGTCTCTCAGAGGCGAATAGAGCCCGTCGAAGAAGCCTTCCTGTCCGGTCTCCTTTATCCTGTAAGGTCGGTTTTTGATGGTGACGACGTTGCCTTCAAGGGTCTGGAAAAATACTCTGTCCTCTCCGACTTCTTTGAGAAACGGAAACAGGTCAAATGCGCATTTCCCGACGACCTCCTCTTTTTTCATTCCGGAAATCGCCTCCATTCCCTTATTCCAGAGAGTGTATCGACACTCCCGGTCGAAAGTCAGAATACCATCGACGCTGCTGCTGATTATCAGTTCGGAATACTCTTTGGCGCGCTTGAGCTCATCCTCGGCCTGTTTGCGGGCTGTGATGTCTATTATGTAGCCTACCAATTCTGTGCAGGCGCCGTCTGCGTCGTAGACAGCGTTTACTTCGTCCAGCACCCATCGATAGTTCCCGTCTTTATGCAGGAAGCGATATTCATAAATAATTCTGCCCTTTTGCGCGATACATGAGATCTCTTGAAATACTCTGTCTCTGTCGTGCGGGTGGATATGGTCCGCCCAGAACCCGGGCGTGCTCATAAACTCTTCGCTGGTGTATCCGAAGTTTTCGGCTATGTTGCCACCTACGAATGTCACTGCGTAGTCACCGGAGGGTTCACAACTGTAAATAACGGCGGGCGTATATCGAAGCAGATAGCGCAGGCGTTCTCTTGTCCTGTAGAGGTCCTGCTGCAGCCGCTTCTGCTCGGTTACCTCAACTACATGTTCAACCACCTGCTGCAATTGTCCCTGCCGGTCAAAAACCGGAGAGCCGTACACGCGGACATCTATAAGATTGCCGTCTTTATCAGGAAACGTGTCTTCTAAAGTTACGGGCTTATGCGTCTTCTTTATTTCCTCCACGGGACAGGGATGGCCCTGTGTACTACAGGGCAACTCTCTGTCATGCATTAAAGCATAGCAGGTTTTGGCGCGAGGATTACGGGCGGCGTCGAACGTGGCGGCATTTGCCAGAACAAGCTTGAAGTCTTCGACGGCGACCACATAAAACGGATTGGAAAGCGAATTCATCACGTCGGTGAGGAAGCGCTTCTGCTCGGCATCTTTCTCGGCCTCCCTGTGTGCTTCGGCCTCGTTGATGAGGTCGTTGTGGGTCTTTCTGATTCGGCGCTGGACGCGGCCGAGATACAGATAGAACAATCCGAATAACACTACTCCGATGACAACACAGGCCGCTATCAGGATAATCAAAAGTCGGCCAAGCGCAGTATGGCTTAGCGTGACATCTTCTATAACGACGATATTGCCGATGTTCTTGCCCCTGGCGTCAGACAGCGGGCTGAAGCCTCCGAGGTAAAACCTTCCCTCCAAAGACATTCGAAGAATAGAAGAAAGATGTTCTTTCGTTGCGTAGGTTGCGAGCCGCTCCAGGTATCTGTTCAGTTGCTCGGGCAATTCCTGCATTGTGCGGTCGATGATTACGAAGCCAGGGAATTCGTCCCACTCTCCACTGCGTCCTGTTATTTTGAGGCCTTCGGTCCAGCCGTCGCGGTCGAGATGTGATTTATGGACTATAAAAAGGATGTCTGCGCCAATGACGTCCCTTAATTCCGCAGTGATCCGGGTGATGTCCTGACCAAGTTCTATGTAACCGACTAATTTATCATCTATGTACCAGGGCTTGGCCACCCGCAGTGCAAACGTCCCCAACGGACCCAACTCGACTCCGTGAACGGCCTTGCCTGTAAGCTCGGCCCGCTCGAGAGTAAACCGGTCTATATAGTCCCCGTGGAGAAGTGGAGTATGCACCCGCAGGAAGCAGACTTTGTCTGGTCCGTGAAAGTAAAAGTGCGTGACGCGATGAGTGGAAAGGACGTCTTTCAACAACGGCATGGTATATTTCAGCAGCGATTCGCGGTCGGCGCCGAGCCATGCTTCCTGCAGGTTCCGGTCCTGGCTGATCAGGTCAATCAAACCCTTCAGCTCCTCGGCATTTTCATCCTGTTCCCACTGGAACAACTTCTCGATCCCTGCGATCCGCCGCTGGACAGCGTGCCTGATGTGTGAGCGGTGCAGGCGGTATATGCAGAGAACCGATATCGAGAGCAATACCGCGATTGCCAAGCCGAACAGAACAAGCACCGAGATTCTGAGTTTTTCCTTTTCGCCGGTCATTGTATATCCCGTTCTTCTCTGATTTCGCGTGTTGCCGGCAGGGAAACATAGAACGAAGAGCCCCTGCCTGGTTGTGACTCGAGGCGAATATTGCCGTTGAGGCGCTCCAGAATCCTCATAACGATAGATAGGCCGAGTCCTTCGCCGCTTGCGCGGTCCTTTGCATCAACGCGGTGAAACGCGTCGAATACCTTCTCCTGCTCCTCTGGCGCTATCCCGATTCCATTGTCTTGTACGCAATAAATGCTCTGATCGCTCTCGATTTTCCCTCGGATGCGTATCTGGCCTTTTCTGTTGGGGTCCAGATACTTGAGGGCGTTATTGAGCAGGTTGCCGAAGACCTGACCAACCTGGCCTCTGTCACCAAAACAGTCCGGTAGTTCCTCCACGGTCAGCGATGCGCCGCGATTTGTGATTTCGGCCTGCATGGCGCCGATAAGCTCCTGGAGCAACCGGTTCATATCGATCGGCTCGATATTGATTTCAACATATCCCACGTCGGCCAGACGCTTAAACCCTTCAAGCAGTGAACCCATCTGACCGGTGCCCACCTTAATATTGTCGGTCGTTCGAAAGATTTCGTTTGTCAGCACCGAAAACACTTCATCCCTTGCCTTCTTTCGGAGCTTCTGACCTTTGAGCAGCTTGCCGAGCTTTTCACAGGATTTTGCAAGTACGCTGTTGAAAGCGTTTATCGAAAGAAGCTGATTGCCAAGGTCGTGCCTTACGATCGTCGTGTAGGTTCGAAGTTCCTTATTCCTGGATTCCAGGGTGTCGGTCAGATTCCTCAACTGCTCCTCGGCGAGTTTGCGCTCGGTAACATCACTCATAATCGCAACATGGTGAGTTACGCGTCCCCTCTCATCACGTACGGGCGAAATACTCAGTTCGTTCCAGAACAGGCTGCCGTCCTTACGATAATTCCGCAGTTCCGTCCGGCAGTCGCTTCGCTGCCGAAGGGCCTTGCGAACTTCCTCTACCCCCGGCTGCTTACGATCGTCTTTCTGAAGGAACCGGCAGTCGCGACCGCGCACCTCCTCCAAAGAATAGCCCGTAATCCGTTCAAATGCCGGATTCACGTAGACTATCGGATTTTCAAAGGTATTATGATGTTCGGTGATGATAACTCCATTCGTGGCGTTGGATATCGCGCGATTTCGCAAAGTCAGCGCTTCTTCAACCTTCTTGTGGTCGGATATTTCTCGTTCGAGATGTGCCGTCTGCCGCCCTACAACCTGCTTTATGTGCTCGCCTCGCCTGACAAGGCCTGCGAGATAGCTTCCCACGACCGCCGTAAGCAACAAACCGGATGACAAATTCCACCATGGCCGGGCGCTTTTATGGGCTTCGATATACCCGGGCGTGGGTGTGCATATAACCTGCCAGCGTCTGTCTGCAACAGCGAAGGTTCTCGAATAATACAAACCGTTTTCTATATCCGCCTCTGACATTTCCGGCGGCTGTGGCTCCTGCAGTGGTTCGGAGACGCGACTGTACAGAAAACGCTCTCCGGCGGGTGCGGATTTATCATAGAGGAACAGACTGGTCTCCTTGGTCTCCGGGGTAGTCAGAAGCGCCAGAGCGGCCTCAAGGACCGCGCCTACATGGAAAATACCTACCGCAAAGCCCTCTAAATTGGCAAGCCTGGCCTCTTCGGAATCGGTAGCTGCACCCCGGTAATAAACCGGCTGGATAATCAGAAAAACCGCCTCCTCCCTTTCTTGTGGAAACAGTTCCAGTTTTGGGGTTGCAGTTCGCCGCCCGGTGCGACGGGACTTGTTCAATGCCGGAAGAATTTGCTGGTCTGAGGAAAGGTCGAAACCCAGGATACTTGCATTGGCCCTGAACGGCTCGATATAGAAAACCGGAAAATACTCATCGCGGCTTGCGGCTTTTACAAACTGCCCGTCCGGCGCATGCTCGGTAATCTGAAAATCGCCAAAGCCATCGCGCTCTGCTGCTTCCAGGTAATCATCCGCCTGCGACTTATCCACGCGCGGCGCCCACGCAAGGCCGTGCACTTCCCTATGCGCCCGCAGAAAAACGCCTGTATACTCGGTGAACTCGGCGCGTTCAACTTTTATCGAGCCGGCAAAAAACGCGGCCAGGGATTCCAGTTCCAACTGGTATAATTCGGTTTGCTCTCTGAATAGCGAGACTTGGTCCTTCGCGGTGCGGACAAGCTCTTGCTTTATGTTTCGCTGCTCCCACTGCCGGGAAATGCCAAATACGATTGTCGACAGTGCAACACCGGCGCAAATTACCGTTATAACCGGAATATATGCCAGTTTCGCCTTAAAGCCGCTTGCCCCTGCCTTGTTGTCACCGCTCATCGCGCGTCCTCCCCGTTAGCGTCTTCCGACAGCTTCGATATACACCACTTGCACTCAACCCGGAACGGCGTCTGCAGAGTCACAACGCGGCATCACCCCAAAAGCAAATTGCCATCTTCTTTGAGGCCGATGTAGCCTACCCCATTGGGATGCCCCCCCGACCCCCGCAGACCTGATGTCTTTGGCCCGGCCGTCTAATACTTGCCTTTACGGCTCACTCGGCATCTACCACTATGGTACTTTTCGGCAACATTCGACCCGTCCTTGACAGCAATTACGGCCGCGTCAGGCTGAACAAACTCGCACGTCGTCAAAATACACATAATCCGTTCATCGCTTCCCTGCGAGGCGCCTCTGTCACCCCGACCGATAAGCGATTTACTGCCCACACTCGCTGACGCCGCCGTTGCCGAATTGCTTAAGGCTTAAATCTCACCACTGCCGCTTTTCTGTCAATACGTAATCCCGTTCGTCGTCGTTCGCTGCATTGGCACTGTTGCCGGGCGAATCCTTGGGCACCGGATATATCTGCGCTGCTTGGCACACCGCCATCTACGGCGAGAAAGTAGAACCCGACGGCCCTGATGTCCTGCGTCGTAAGTAAGCGCGACTGAGACGCCTGGCTGGGCAAGACAAAAACGCGGATCGGAGGGTTGATCCGCGGCCGAAAACCGGTTGTCTTTCTTCGCACGCAAGCTCGGCGAGCCTGGGTACGATTGTAGTAAGGGATTTGTCCGCCCTTGATATGAAAACAGATGAAAAAATCAGGGCCTGCGTTTTGTTGTGACACTTTTTTCAATCGCACAGGTGACACAGAGCCTGGCAGGACTTTATGGCACGCGCAAGCCCCGGTGTTATCGCCAGGATGTTGTTCAACTCATCGACAGTCAGTCCTTCTTCCGCGGAGCGGCATATCAGGACAAACCCAATGGACGAGCCGGCGCGACCCAGTGGCACGGTGACAGCGCAAATCCTCTTCAGTATCGTCGGATTTCCCTGCAGACCCATCGTGAACATGTCATCGAGTGTGCATACCTTGTTTGACTTGCAGATGTTATCTACAAGCTCCGATGTGAAACAGTTTTCAAGGCATCTGTCCTGGAGGCTGATTGGTTTCTCACTTTTGAGCATGTGCAGTTTGAAACCCTCGGTCTGGCGCAAGACGAACGTTATCGCTGCGCCGAAGGCCTCGGTCTCGATCAGCTTTCCGGCGCTATTCAACAGCTCATTCAAGTCTGTTTTACCCACAATCGATTCGTAAAACCCGGCGGCAAAGCCAATCGCCCCCAGCCGCTTGATAAAATTGCGCTGGGCCGAAATAAAGTCATTGCAAAGGATATCTATCTTTTTCGCCTGAACCTTGCGCTCTTTATTAAGCTTACCGACAAGCAGCCGCAGCCTTCTGTGTCGTTCTTTTTGCTCCACAAGCCCTCATCCTTCAGTAGTCTGGAATAGCCTCTACAACCTAATTCGGCTGGGCAAAAAGACTTCTTTAAGTCCAAAAAGCAACTTTACGCCCCCCGGAAAGTAGCCCTATAAACACCCCCGTATCACTTTTACCGCCGACAGGCTCCGCCGGTGCCACTTTCGCTGAGGACTTACCCCGCCCGACATCGGTGTCGTTTTCGGACTTCTCAAGAATTTGATCAGCTATTTGAGGAAGAGATAATACAATCGGCCTTCCTGGTATGTGTGGCCTGCGAGCCTGCCTGCGTTTTGGCCCTGGCCCATGTAGACGTCGCATCGGCCCGGCGCTCGGATCGCGCCGCCGGTGTCCTGGTCAAGGGCAAAGCCGCTGTAGGGTCGGTTGACGACCCCATCGCCCGCCAGTTGCGGCAAGTAAGTCGCGATGTAAGCCAGACAGGCCCGGGGGAATATCGACTTGTCCGTAGCGATGCTTCGCATTGGTGTCACAGGCTCGTTGAGGCTGCCGCGGGGGTCACCTTCTTCGGTCCGGAAGAAAACATACCGAGGATTCAGCCGCGTATATTTACGCACGTTTTCCGTGTGCCTTTTGAAGTAGTCTATCATGGCCGAAAGGCTGAGCTGCGATCTGCTTATCGCGCCGTCCTTGATCATTTCCCCGGCAATACTTCTGTATTCGTGGCCGTTATTCGCGGCATAGCCCGCCCCCATCAGCGAGCCGTCGGGCAGCCGCACCTTCGCCGAGCCCTGAACATGGGCGATGTAGGCCTCGAAGGGATCACTCAGCCACACAAGCTCTGTGTTCCTGAGCATACCTGAATCCTCGATGACCGCACGAGGAGGGTAGGGGCTGAACTGTCCGTCCGCCCCGCGGCGTCCGAGAATTTCGCCATCCTCGCCCTTGACCATGTCTCCCGGCTGTTTGTAGAGCGGATATTTGTAACGGTCGGTCCGAACTTTTGAACCTTCCAGTATCGGCGTATAGTAACCCGTAAAAAGCACGGTCCCGTTATTATCACAGCCTACGGACATGTATACGTCAAATCGACTCTGAAGAGCCTCATTCAATTGCCTGCCCCGCAGGCCCGAATCAAGCAGCTCTGCAAATGACTTCAGGCTCTCGACCGCCTTCTCATGCGTAATCTGCCCGCATGGAAAGAATTTTCGGCTCGACGGCTTGTTCAGATAATTCAAGCTTCGGTCTATCGCAGGCCGTAAATCCCGCACGTCCAGAGCAGCCATGGTAAAATCCGGGATCTCATGAGGATTGGTGATTTTTCGCAGCGCACTTTGACCGGGCGGCAACGGATTATCGTAGGGCGGTTTGGCCTCGATGACTTCGGCGGGCTTGCGGCAGCCGACGACAACAAAAACTCCAATCAATAACAAAACCGAAAGTGCAACTCTTTGCTTCATGTCGAACTCCGTTTCCAACCAGGAAATTTATTTTCTTAAAGAAACCGCCTCGGTTCAATAACCCATCCTGCATGAGTCCTTTAAGACCCTATATGTTTTTCTGAAAAGACTGTCAAGCTAAAATACAGGGTAGGTCGGGCCGGTCAAGGCCTGCCGCGCAAAATATTTTGAAAATTTATCGTTCTGGTGTAAACTGTCCGATTGTAACGTTAGGAAATCTCTTAAGGTTGTGGAATGAGAAAATGACGGAATTAAGGATTGAACCGGCCCAGAGAATTAAGCGCCTTCCACCATATCTTTTTGGTCGATTGAATGCCTTGAAACTGGCAAAGCGTCAGGCCGGCGCGGACATAATCGACCTGGGAATGGGAAATCCTTCGGACCCGGTACCGCAAATCATCGTCGACAAACTTTGCGAGGCCGTGCGGGATGCGAGAAATCAACACTACAGTGCTTCCAAGGGTATCAAGAATCTCCGCAGGGAGATGGCGATAAAATACGAGCGAAACTGGAATGTCTCCCTTGACCCTGAAACCGAGGTGCTTGCGTGTATCGGTTCAAAGGAAGGGTTCAGCCACCTTTGCCTGGCGATGCTTGGTCCGGGCGATACGGCCATTGTTCCCGACCCGGCTTTTCCGATACACTGCTACTCGGTCGCACTCGCCGGAGCCAACGTAATAACTGTCCCGCTGGGCAACGACGAAAGGTTCCTCAAAACCGTCACCACCGTCATCGAGCAGTTGTACCCCAAGCCCAAATTGCTCGTGCTGAACTTTCCGCACAATCCGACGGCAATGACGGTCGATGATGGTTTTTTCGAGACGGTGGTCGATCTGGCAAAGAGATTCGGAATCGCCGTTATTAACGATTTTGCTTATGGTGAGACCTGTTTCGACGGTTACAAGGCGCCGAGTTTTCTTTCGGTGAAAGGTGCCAAAGATATCGGCGTCGAATTTACCACAATGAGCAAACAGTACAACATGGCGGGCTTTAGAATAGGGTTTATCGCGGGAAACAGGGACATGATCGACTATCTGGCGACAATAAAGGGTTACTACGATTATGGAATATTCCAGGCAATTCAGATAGCCGGAATCATCGCCATGCGACACTGCGACGACAAGGTCGCACTGCAGAGCGAGAGATACCGGTCGCGCCGCGACGTGGTTTGCGAGGGCCTCGACAGGATCGGCTGGGGCGTCGAAAGACCTCGTGCAACAATGTTCGTCTGGGCGAAAGTGCCCCAGGAACACCTTGGAGGCAAGGGCAGCATTGATTATGCTATGGACCTTATGGAACACGCCGAGGTCGCGATCGCGCCGGGAAGGGCGTTCGGGGAAAACGGGGAAAACCACATGCGCATCGCCCTTGTAGAAAACGAGCAGCGTCTCCGGCAGGCGATCCGAAACATCAATCGCTTCGTCCATCAAAAACCCGTGAGAAAATCGAAAGCACTCGAGCAGGATTAGGCTCGGTCATTTCAGATAACCCACCCGGCAAGGAAACTCCACGGGGCGGCGAAAACGGAAATCAACAAACACCAAGTTTTTTCTCGCCCATTTTTTTTGCTGCTTGAGCGAATTTCTTACGAAGAAATTTTGCTCTCCAGCACCCCCTGAATTCCCCATTTTAACGCTTTCAGGGCCATTTTGAGCTGCTTGCCCTTAGGCTTTTTTCCTAAAATCCCCAACTCGAAAAAAAAAGCTTGACCTTTCCCGGCTGATATGGTTTAATACAAACATCAACAGGGCGGGTTGGACAACATTGAGATGAAGAAGAAGGAAGGAAAGAGGTATTCATTTTGGACACCGGCGGTCTGGCGGTGGTTGTGTAGATTGCTGCCGTGGTTCCGCTGCAAATCAGGGTGATGACCTCTCCTATGTAAACGGATTTATGACACGTGGGACCCGGAAGCGTTTGCGCCCATTTTAGTGGGCGTATATGTGCGGCGGCGCAGGTTTGGCAGTCGTTCGGCGGCACTCGAACGAGTGGCTGAAATATTCTTGCGTCAGGCGCACCGATTTAAGAAGGGATGTTCGGAAAAGAAAAAGTGTTATAGTGCCCCTTACAGGAAGGACGTGGTGATTATGGGAAAGGTGAAGAAGTTTATGTGTCTTATTGTGGTCACATCTGTCGGTTTTGTTTACACCCACGGCGCAGAAGGTGCGTCCATCGGGCTTGTGGACCAGATAACCGGGGAAGATTCCGGATGGGCCGTCTCGATGAGGACCGATATCGATGGAGGCGAGGTAATGGTTCCTTATGTTTACGGCGTCACAGATGACGCGGTAATAATCGAGCTTGACAAAACCTTCGATAGGCCTTTTGAAAGTGGGTTCGGAATTCCGATCATATTGGAATTTACAAAAACCAGCAAGGATGCAACACAAAATATCGTCATCCGCGACGAGTACGTGAAGAATCAGACCGGCTCGACATGGGTAGACTACCATATGTTCCTGATGGTGGGCCTTTCCAGCCCCAATGCCGGTTTCGACCCGGCTTACGTACCGCACGGCGACCAGCTCGAAAGCGTCTACTATAGCGCAAACTACGGCTACAACGGATTTCCGATACAATTGAATTTTGTGGATACAGACGGCTCCGGCGTCTCGTCGCTACTTGGAGACAATATATTTCAGCCGGGATATGTGAGCGGCCAGATTGCGATTGTAACTAACCCCGCTATGGGAGTTGGTGCATCTTTCGGCCTGAAAGAGGTTCCAACGATTCCTGAGCCGGCTACCATTGCTTTGCTCGGAATCGGTGCTGTAATAACGTTAAACAGAAGAAGACGTTCCGCCTGAGTGGTAGGGGAGCGAGGGAAGTTTTGTTGTGCATGGACATGCACGTATGAAAGTAAGTCCTTGAATGTAAGGGAAAGGGGGAAAAGATGAAGAAGATGGGGGTGGTAGTTTTAGTGGCGATTGTTGTGCTGTTTGCGAACAGCGCCAGTGCCCTGGTTCTTGACTTTTCCGATCTGACGGCTGGTGCGACTTATAATGTCGGCGACAGCTTTGTCAGTTCGGGCGCGGTCATTACAGGGCAGGAATTTTATTGGCTCGGCGGCGGCTCAACCACGGGCGGCAGCGCTACGGTTGAGACGGGCGGCCTGGCAGGCGGCGCTGGAAACGAGCTTGGTTTGAACAATATCAATCTGAGCTTCGATTTCGGCGCTCCTTTGGACGGCTTGGCTTTGGAGTATGGATACGGTGGTGGCAATATTAACCTTGAAATCAACGGGGACTTCGTGAACGTTTCGGACATGCTGAGCATACCACATAATCTCGGCGGCACCGAAATCTTCACGTTCGACAACAACGGAAGCGACGGGCATATGTTTGTAATCGGCGGACAGATTAACTCGTTCGCGCTGGGAGGCCAGGAACTCCGGATCGACAATATCGTCGCTTCAGTGATTCCTGAGCCTGCGACGGCAGTGCTGCTTGGGCTTGGCAGCCTGACAATGCTTAAACGAAGGAAACGCTCCGCGTGAAGCTGCGGGGTGATGTATTGCAAGCGGCGTGCTTGCAAGCAAGAGCGTAGCCCCTATATTAAGGAAGGGAGTGTGAAGGAGATGAAGTTGAGTAAGAGAACAGGATCGGTGTGTTTGTTGATTGTGGGGGTGGTGGTCGTAAGCAGTGCCTCTGCCGGTGACACGGAGCTACTGCCCTCCAGTTCGCTGTACGAGGGCCATCGGTATTTCAGCAGGTACACAGGCGAACTGGGGTGGCTCAACGGACGAATAGATTTCGCCGTTTATGACACCGAGACTTATCCTGACGAGTTCGTCGGGGCAGATGGTTTCGACATGCCCGGCACCGGCAGGTATGTTTACGCTTATCAGGTTTTTAACGATGTATACACCAGCGACCAGTCGATCGCGTATTTTTCCGTGCTGAATCTGGACGGGTCCTCGATTGTGGGGGCAAGCGGCACCGGTGCTCAGGACGATGGGCACGGTGGAATAGCGCCGATCGACAGCGACACCGAGGGCGTCTGGAGATGGGAACTCTCAAATGGAGGTTACATTGACAGGCTCGAGCACTCATGGTTCCTGGCCTTGAGCAGTGACATGAACTGGGTGCCGGGAACTTACGAAATTATGGCGCCTGGAGAAAGCGATATTCCTGCTCCCGGAACGGCGCCCGAGCCTGCCACAGTAATGCTTATAGGCCTCGGAAGCCTGGTTCTTATACACAGGCCAAGAAGATATTCTAAGTAAAACCGGTAAACACAAGGAGTTGTTTACGTTATCAATCTTAAACTAAAGGAGTTGGGGGGATGACAAAAGGAAAAAGCGTTTCGATCGTTAGACGGCAACGGATTACATCCATCCTGTTGGTTGTTGTTTGCGCCTTTGTTGCGCCGGCGTACTGCCAGCAGAACCAGGCCGTACTCGTGCTTCAACAAGCACCGCGTCAGGGAGGTTCGATCAGTCCCGAGGCAGGGATTCATTATTTCGGACTTAACAGCGAGGTCACGTTGACTGCGGTTCCAAAGCCCGGCTATCAGTTTGTATTCTGGCTCGGCGACGTCAGCGACCCAAAGGCCAACAGCACCACGGTGTATTTTGACGCGCCGAAGATTGTTATCGCGGTGTTTGAGCGTGCCAAGTATGAGTATCTCGCCGAACACGAGTATGAAGACTGGATTCCCGGCGGCGGTTTGATACCGCGCCCGGGCGACTATGCCCGTGCGGCAGGGGCCGGCGGAGGCGGACAAAGACCGCGTAAGCGCTACTACAACGGCAACGGCTATCATGAAAACGGCAACGGAGAGGAAGAAGAACCGGACGAATTCCCCGTGCCGGAGGTGCCGGAGCCTGCAACGGCGGTGTTGATCGGCGTGGGCGGATCTTTAATCTTTGCCAGAGTGCGACGAAAAAGAAAAAGTTGAGTATAGTTGGGGAAATTTAGTTGAGCTCAACGCTTGAATTTGCCCCCCCGCTCCCCCCTTGGAGCAGGGTATAGCGCGCCCGAAAAGGTAGGCCGGGAGGAAGATGTCTCTCCCGGTTTTTTCATGCGCTAATTACCTGTGGTCTTAACTTTAATCTGCGGACTGTGCGCAAGTCTCATCAGCGAGATTGCATCAGTTCTGGCTTTACTCAGCTTTTCCCTGTCTTTCGGTTGAAAATCTGTTCGGCAATGCTGAGACTGACGTATAAACCCCCCAATAAAAAACCTGGTGATGAGAAAGTCTTCTCTTTATCCCTTTTCTCATTCTCACCAGGTTTTTAATTCCCACACTTTTTTGGACTGCACAAGCCTGCACACCACTCACAATCGACACAACCAGAATACAGAGGCGCGTTGTTTTTGTCAAGGCATTTTCTGA
>Ga0180438_10005446_pt1 | contig 17667 bp, 17 predicted proteins | sample SS_ome_12_FD_132455 | JGI IMG/M metagenome (GOLD analysis project Ga0180438, IMG submission 132455) | Hypersaline lake sediment archaeal communities from the Salton Sea, California, USA - SS_3_D_2 metaG | ecosystem: Environmental > Aquatic > Non-marine Saline and Alkaline > Hypersaline >...
GCTGGGTGCGTTTGGTCGCGGCACGAATTAGGTACGCAGATGTGGGAACTTCTCCCGTAGCGTGTCAAACGGAGGCCACGGCAGGCTTCGGTAGCACTCCTCTATCCGCACTCGAGGAGAATCGGTGGGCTGGCCCCCCGTTTGGAAAAGGGAGGTTCCGGGATAGGAGCAGGGACCCCTGTTCCCATCGCCTATTCGCTCCCCCTGCGTGGTCAAGGACCAGGGTCCCCAACCCACGGCGCCGTTTCTGAGGGTGTAGTCGATCAGCCTGGCCTCGTAGACCAGTCTCTCCACCTGGTCGGGGTTGTGCCACCGGGGAGGCAGGATCTTGGTCGTGCCCAGTTCCTCGATGAGCACGGGCTTGTCTAGATTCATGTCCTTCATCAGCTGGAAGTCCCAATCGATGGGCATGTCACCTGTGCTCACCACCCTGTCGCATTCGCCGGACCACATGTCCCTTTCCAAGATGAAGTCGTAGGCATGGAGCGTGATGATGTCGAACGCCGCCAGCCCGTAGATCTGGCGGGCGACCGGAGACTCAGGTTGGGTTGGATCGATGTGGTTGATGCCCATAGTGCCCGAGGCGATCTTGGTGTCTGGATCGAGATGCCTGATGACCGACGTGACCTCCCGGTAGAAACCCAGCAGTCTCTCAGGGTTCAAGGGGGTGTGTAGCTCGTTGCCCGGCTCCCAAGCGAAGATGACGTCTTGGGCGCCGAGTCTGTGTACTGTGGTGATCAAGTCTTCGACAAAAGGCAGGTAGTTCTCCCGGTAACCTCCCTCGAACCAGGGTTCCAGGATCTCGTAGTGCGCTCGGGAGGGATCGCCCACCTGAGGTCTGATACCCGCGTAACCTTCATCGCCGGGGACGGGGCAGTGGTTGTTGGTGAAGGCCACCAGAAGCTTGATGCCGCACATTCTCAAGGCGGGCGCGACGATGGCTATCCTAGCCCCTACCTGTGCCCCAGTCAGCGGGGCGCCTGGCATCAGACGATTGGCGTCGGTGGCCATGGCTCTGATGACCCTGGCGTTCATGATCCTGTAGTAGGCGAGTTGCTCCCAGAAGAGCTCAGTGGTGAAGAGGAACTCGTGGTGATTCGCTAAGAGGGAGCCGCCGTTGAGGAGCTTGTAGTTCGGCTGGGCCTGGGCGAGGTGCTTGGGCCGATTGGCCAGCCACCAGGCGCAGACGGGCGTGGTGGAGAGTAGGAATCGTAGGAAAAGGCGTCTGCTGATGCTGGTCCCAGTGCTGTCGTTGGAGGGATGTCCCTGCGGCATCGCGATTCCTCCTCTCGTCGAGCGCCCACGACATCGGTGATGGCATTATAGCATCGAGGCCGGGCATAATCCAGAGGTATCTTCGCGGTCACCATAGTCAGCCCCTGGTGCGGCTGGCAGGTTCGCCCATCATGGCTCGGGCCCCCTCACTCGTCTGTCCGCGTGTTCGTGCATGTTTCCAGTCGCTAGCTGTGGTATAATCGAGACGCGAGACCGGCTTGCCTTCCCGCCCCCATCGCAATTGGAGCATGGGTGGGCCGCTGGTCTGGAGTTGGAACCAGGTGTGGTGGAAGCCTCAGGGGCTATGAGGGCCGGAGCGAGAGTGTAGGCGTGGCATATCCCTTCCCAAGAGCGAGGCAGGGGCGGGGCGAAGACAACGGGTGTCTCTGGGTGAGGGCTAGCGCCCCTTTCGTCGCCGCTGGCTGGGAGATGGAGGGAAAAGATGCTGACTGGCATTCACCTTCTGCTGACCTATGCCTGCAACTTCGCGTGTGATCACTGTTTTCTCTATTGCGGGCCCAGTGCCGAGGGCACCTTCAGCCTCCAACAGATCAAAGCCGTTCTGGGCGAGGCGAAGAAGATGGGGACAGTGGACTCTGTGTACTTCGAGGGGGGCGAGCCCTTCTTGTACTACCCGCTAATGGTGGAGGGCATCAGGGTGGCGCGGGAGCAGGGCTTCCAGACAGGGATAGTGACCAACTCATACTGGGCCACGACTGAGGAGGACGCCGAGCTTTGGCTTCGGCCTCTGGCGGAGCTGGAGATCGGGGATCTCAGCGTGAGCGATGATGCTTTTCACCATGGTGAGGAAGAGGACAACCCGGCCAAGCGGGCTTCGAGAGTGGCGAAGAGGCTGGGCATACCAACGGATGCGATATGTATAGATGAGCCTACAGTGGAGACAGGCGTGGACAAGGATCAGGAGAGAGGTCGGCCAGTCATCGGCGGAGGCGCCATGTTTCGGGGTCGGGCAGCGGAACAACTTGTGGACGGGCTGCCCACGCGTCCGTGGGACGAACTGACTCAGTGTCCCTACGAGGACTTAAGGGATCCCGGCAGGGTACACCTCGATCCGTTTGGCCATGTGCACCTGTGCCAGGGGCTGAGCATGGGGAATATGTGGGAGACGCCACTGGCGACTCTGGCCCAGGACTATGATCCTGACTCGCATCCCGTCTGCGGGCCTCTGCTGGAGGGCGGTCCTGCCTTGCTCGCCAGGCGGCACGACGTGGAACACGATGAGGAGTACATAGACGAGTGTCACTTCTGCTACACCGTGCGACTGGCATTGGTGGACCGGTTTCCCCAATATCTATCCCCGAGGCAAGTCTACGGACTGGACTAGACTAGTGCCACGAGTCCCCCAGACGCGCCGATTGCTCTCGCACACGAACAGAATCCCGATCGCCTGTCTGCCGTTACAAGAAGTGGGTGCGCCTGCCGGGCACCGGTCTTGCCGGTGCTTTCGATGGGCAGGCACAGTTGTACGTTCCACCGCAAACGTATTCGGCGAGACGACTTGTGGTCGCCGCGGGATACGACTGTGCGGATCGTTCTTAAGTTCGGAGGGGGGAGGGGAGGACGATGCATGACCCTGAGGGGACGTCATACTTCGTGGATCCAGGTGAGGCGCCTAAGATCGTACAGATGCCAGGGCTGGAGACCACGATCTTGACAGGTCTGCACGGCGAGCAGATGATGATGGCACTGAATGCCACGCTGCCGGGGCACGAGGTGCCCACCCATGCCCATCCTCACGAGCAGATGGGTATGGTCTACAGCGGACGGGCCAAGCTTACCATAGGTGGGGAGGAGCGCCTGGTGGAGAAGGGCGATTTCTTCTGCATCCCGGCCAATGTGCCACACAGCGACGTTTGTGTAGGGGACGAACCGTTTGTTATGCTGGACGTCTTCTACCCGGTCCGTGAGGATTTCGCCGCCAGGCTGGAGAAAGCCTATGGTGGAAACGAGGATTAGCCCCAGCCGCGCAGGGCCGGGAGCCGTATGTACAGGCCGCAAGGATGCACAAAGAGAGTACTATGGATGATACCGGGGTTGTAGAGGAAGCACTTCCTGTCTACCGGGACACGAATCTCCAGATTGTCTTCGGGGTCACGCTGATGGCCGTGTTGGGGGTTTCCAGCATTACGCCCGCCTTTCCCCGGATAGTGGAGGAGTTCGGGATTTCTCCCCAGGCCGTTGGTTCCCTGATCACGGTATTCACGCTCCCTGGCGTGCTGCTGACCGCTGTCCTGGGGATACTTGCCGATCAGATCGGCAGAAAGAGAATACTCGTTCCGGCGCTCTTGCTCTTCGCCATAGCTGGTTGCGCCTGTGCCTTCGCGCGCGATTTTCGCCTTCTTCTTCTGCTTCGCTTCCTGCAGGGAGCTGGCGCTGCTGGGCTGGGCGCGATCAATATGACCATCATAGGCGACCTCTACACAGGCCAGGAACGAGCCGCCGCGATGGGCTGCAACTCCAGCGTGCTCAGCGTGGGGACAGCCAGCTACCCAGCCATCGGCGGCGTGCTGGCGACGATCGGATGGTACTATCCTTTCCTTCTTCCTCTGGCGGCCATCCCGGTTGCGGCGGCGGTATTCTTGTCTTTGAACAACCCTGAGCCGAGCAGGCCACAACACTTCCGAGAGTACCTGGCCGATGCGTGGAGGGTAGTGGCCAACCGCCGGGTGGTGGCGCTCTTCGCCGTGGGCACCTTGACGTTCATCATTCTCTACGGGACTTACATGGCCTACTTCCCGCTCCTCGTGGAAAGCTCTTTCGCCGTGACGCCATTCGCTGTGGGATTGGTGATGTCGGTCTCTTCTCTGGCGACAGCCATCACGTCGTCTCAGGCAGGACGACTGGCCGCTTCCCTCTCTGAAAGGGCGCTCATGGGTCTATCGTGTCTGCTGTATGCTGTGGCGTTGGTTACAATCCCTGTGGCGCCCACCCTTTGGTTGCTGGTTGTGCCTGTGGCCGTATTCGGGGTCGCACAGGGGGTCAATCTGCCGAGTCTGATGACTGTGCTGGCCGGTCAGGCTCCCATGGAACAGCGGGGTGCTCTGATTTCCATCAACGGCATGGTCTTGAGGCTGGGACAGACGCTGGGGCCGGTTATCATGGGGACGATGTTCACCCTGGCGGGGTTCGGCGGCGTCTTCATCGGGGGTATCGTGTGTGCACTGGTTATGCTCCTGGTGGTGCTGGCGGTGATGAACTGAAGGTTGACCCTTGAGATTGTTGGCTGGACTCTGTTGACTGACTGAGGAGTGATGCGAAGTGGAAGCAGTAGCGGGTGCTGAGAAGAAGCGTGCAGCCCTACTTTCGGTGTTGGCGGCGATTCTTCTCACTGCGACGAAGTTGATCATCGGCATGTGGACCGGTAGCCTGGGCATTCTGGCCGAGGCGGCTCATTCCGGATTGGATCTTGTGGCCGCAGTGATTACTTACGGTGCTGTCCAGGTTTCCGACAAGCCCCCTGACAAGGGTCATCCCTTCGGCCATGGCAAGGTGGAGAATCTATCCGCTCTCGCAGAGACGCTCCTTCTGCTGGTGACCTGTGCGTGGATCATCAACGAGGCCATCAGCCGCCTTTTCTTCAAGGCGGTGGAGATCGACGCCAGTATCTGGGCCTTCGGTGTGATGGCCATGTCGATCATGGTCGATGTCAATCGCGCCCGGGTCTTGCAGCGCGTGGCCGACAAGCACGACAGTCAGGCTCTGGAGGCTGATGCATTGCACTTCAGCACCGACGTCTGGAGTTCTCTAGTGGTTATCGGTGGACTGGCCGTCGTTAAGCTGAACGAGTGGATTGGAGGCCCCCCAGCGCTGAATCAGGCGGATGCCATCGCAGCGTTGATCGTGGCGCTGATCGTGATCTACGTCAGTCTCCGACTCGGGAAACGAGCCGTGGACGTGCTACTGGACTCGGCACCGCGTGGCCTCGCGGACAGGGTTAGCCTGCAGGTGGAGAATGTAGAAGGTGTCAGGGCGTGCCGCAAGGTCCGCATCAGGCGCGCGGGGCCCCAGAGTTTCGTGGAGCTCGAGTTGGAGATCGATGGGGACATCTCTTTCGACACGGCTCACGAGACCACCGCTCGGGTGGAGGAAGCGGTTGTTGAACTGATACCTCGCTCCGATGTCTTCGTCCACTACGAGCCCGGCGAGTTCAGCGCTGATGTCGTCTCGTTGGTCAACCGGGTTGCTCATAAGGTCGGAGGAGAGACTCACAATATCCTGGTGCGCCATGCTGACGAGGGGTACCACGTGGAGCTCCACCTAGAGGTTGAACGTGATGCGTCTCTGGAACAGGCGCACGACGTGGCAACCTCGCTGGAGGCTCTGGTCAAGGAGGCTGCACCCGAGATTGCCGAGGTGGTCGTTCATCTTGAACCTCTAAGTGACGAGGAGAGGCCAGGCCACAGGCTCTCAGGAAGCCAACACGCCAGGATGGAGGCGCAGATCGTATCCTTGGTGGATGGCTTCGTCACCGAAGGAGCTTGTCACAGGGTGGCCATCTGGGAGGACGAGGAGGGTTTGGTGGCCTCACTTCACTGCTCGCTCAGCCCTGAGCTCTCTGTGGAGGAAGCCCACGAGCTCAGCGAGCGGCTGGAGGATCACCTGTGCGAACTGGTCCCGTCTCTGCAGCGGGTGGTGATTCACCTGGAACCTGACCGGTAGCCAGGCCTCGGACTGTGAGTCTCCTGAGAAGAAGACACCTCTCCCGCAACACGGAGAAGCGGGCCGCATGACAGTCTTGATGCGGCCCGCGGGATCGAGTCGAACTGTGAAGAAGCAGCTCCTACTCTGGTGGAACCACGTCCTCTGACCAGTACCTTTCGATGTCGGCTTCGGCCCGCAAGTCCGTGAGCCAGACCTCGAAGGCCTCTCGCTTTCTCTGATCCAGCGTCTGGGGCTCCAGTTCGCGGTTCTCGTCCCGCTCCTCGAGCAGGATGATGTGGAATCCAAAGGAGGTTTCCACGACGTCGCTAGTCTCGCCCACCGACAAGCCGAAAGCTACCTCGTCAAACTCCGCAACCATTTCGCCCTGGGTGAACCACCCGAGATCGCCCCCCGATTCCGCGTTCGAGCTGTCCTGAGAGAGCTCCGCGGCCAACGTCTCGAAATCCTCGCCCTGCTCCAAGCGCTCAAGGACGCTTTGGGCTTCCTCCTCGGTTTCCAGCAGGATATGACGGGCACGGATCTGAAGCTCCGTGGTCGGGACCTGCTCACCGATGGACTCCTCCATCTTCTGGCGCAGCAGCAGAGCTTCGACGATGGCTCTGTAATCCGCCTCGGATAGGCCGGTGCCTTCCTGCAGCATGCCCAAATATTCGCCGTATGACTCCTCGAACTGGGATCTGGTCACGGGCTCCTGTCCCTCAGTCGGGGAGAACTCGGTTGTGGAGGTGATGGCGCCGGTGAGGGGTGAGGGCACAGGTGTGGGCTGGTCTCTGTAGTAGCCGAAGCCCTCCTCAATGAGACGATCGATCTCGTCTGGAGAGACCGCGATGCCCCGCTCTTCGGCGGCCTGGCGAATCAGCTCCTCGTCTATGAGACTGTTCAATGCGTCTGCCCGATCCAAGAGTTCTCTTTGCATCATGAGTTGGGATAGTTGTTGCTCAAGGATGCTGAGCATGAACGCGTCTTCTTCGGGGTCATACAGGGTCCGCTGAGACTGAAGGCTCTGGATGTTGGCATCGATCTGCATCCGCTCCAGGAGTACTCTCTTCTGGTACGTCTGCATCCGTATGGGGACACCATTCACTTTCGCCACCGGAGCGGCAGGCTTGGCGACCAGTTCCTGGTAAGCGCCGTAGCCTAGGATGGCAAGGATCAGGCATGCTATCGCAGCGGCGACACCCAGCAGGATGAGGCGCTGTCGGCGCTCCTTCTCGCGACGAGATACCTGCTTACGTGTAAGCGGGATTTCTTGCTTGACCTTTCTCTTGGCCATTGGTTCCTCCGCTCGTTCCAGGCTACTCAGCCTGGCGATCGCCGTTTCGACTGGGCCAGCGCCTGTATGACTATACTCTGAGGAGCTGTCCAGGGGATCACTAGCTGATGGCAGTGTGGTGAGTTGATCCGAGGAGAAGGGAAAAAGGGGCACAGGAGCATAGCTCCCATGCCCTGGCTAGCTCGGTCTCTGGCTCAGCTACCGCGGACGGGCGCGCCCGTGTACGGTAGTAGTGCCATATGCCGCGCCCTCTTGATCGCCAAAGAGATGCGGCGCTGGTGCTTGGCACAAAGCCCGCTCTTGCGTCGTGGCTTGATCTTGCCACGGTTGGTGATGTACTGGCGCAGCATAGGCACGTCTTTGTAGTCTATCACAGCTGCTCTGTTCGCACAGAATGCGCAGACGCGCTTGCGTCTGAACCTGTAGCTTTTTTTCCTTCTTGGTCTCCGTCTCCGGTCCTGTCTCTCGGCCAAGGCTAGTCTCCTAGTTCTTCTTGATCGCTGGGCTCACTGTCCCGCTCCAGGTCACCTTCCGGCTCGGCCGCCTCTTCTTCGGGCTCCGGTCCGGTCTCTTCTTCTTTCTGCTCCTCCTCGGGTTCGGGGGGAGTTGGCTCCGCCTGGGATTCAGTGGGTGCTGGTGCGGGGGGCAGCTCTTCAGTCCTGACCAGGAGGTGCCGAATCACCTCCTCAGTCAGAGCCAGCCTGGCCTTGAGTCCCGAGATAGCCTGCGGATCCATCTGCAAGTGAGCCAGGACGTAGTGCCCCTCGTAGAACTTCCGGATAGGATAGGCCAGACGTCGTCTGGTCCACGAGGCAAGGCGCATCACCTCACCGCCACCGTCAGCGATCATCTGCCCCACTCTGTCTGTTATCTGCTCTAGGTCCTCTGCCTCGACCTCGGGGCTGACGATGTACATGAACTCGTAGTTTCGCAATCAAAGTCTCCTTTCTTCGGGATTGCCCCCAGCGTGTGCTACGGGCAGAAAGTCTTTCACAGGTGTCTTGTTCACACCCGTTACAACTATATCATCAAGTCACACAGTAGTCAACATCCGTCCCATCAGCTGACCAGCACAACGAGCAGGGTCCACTGTGATGCCTGACCGGCCACTGTGGGTCTGGGCCTCCTCCATCTACGTCAGTGGGGTCCTGAGCCGTCGACGCCCTGTGCGCGATTGCGGTGCCGGGCGAGTGGACTGAAGACTAGGCTCAGGCTTGGGAGGATGTGACTTGTCTCCAATTGCTGCCGTCGGCACCATCTTCCGTGATGATCCCGAGATGCGCCAGGCCATCCCGCACTCTGTCTGCCAGTTGATACTCCTTCGCGGCGCGCAGGCCGCTCCGTACGGAGACCAGAAGCTCGATAAGGGGTTCTGCCTCGCCTGTTGGCTTTTCGGCGAGGGCGGCCTCTGGGATGCTCTCGGCCAGTTCAGTCTTCCCTGCGGCGAGCAACTCATTGCGGATGGCAGTGGCCAGATCTCTGAAGGGCGCAGGGTCCGCCGCCACCCTGGTCTCTTGAAGGGTCAACCCGAGAACGCCGGCCAAATCCTGCAAACGTTCCTGGCTGGCGGCGAGTGCAGACGCAGGAACACCAGCGTCCCTGGCCTGGTTGACAATGCGGCCGAGATCGAAGAGGTGGCCGATGGCGCGCGCGGTGTTGAAGTCATCGTCCATGGCTTCAAGGAACTTGCGCCGGGCCTCCTCGGTCGCCTCCAACAGCTCGTCCCCTCCGGTGTCCCCGACGGCTGGCGCAGGTTGCAGAGCAGCGCGCAGTCTCTGCAGGCCTCGATCCGAGGAGAGAATGAACTCCTCGCTCCAGGTGACGGGGCTCCGGTAGTGGGATGAGAGGATGAACAGGCGAACGGCGTCCGGGTTGTACTTCTTCAGGACCTCCTCGCAACTGATGAAGTTGCCGAGGTGTCGGGTCATCTTCTCCTGCTCCGCGCTGGGGCGCAGAAGACCGTTGTGCAGCCAGTACTTCACGAATGGCTGCTTGCCCGTGTAGCTCTCGGACTGTGCTATCTCGTCTTCGTGATGGGGGAAGATCACATCTTCGCCGCCGCCGTGGATGTCGATCTGGTCTCCCAGGAACTGCATAGCCATAGCGGAGCACTCGATGTGCCAGCCTGGCCGACCCTTGCCCCAGGGGCTGTCCCAGCTAGGCTCTCCTGGCTTGGCAGCCTTCCACAGGGCGAAATCCAACTCGTTTTCCTTCCTGGTATCTACCTCAATCCGGGCTCCCGCGCGCATCGCCTCGGTCGATTGCCGGGTGAGTTTGCCGTAGTCGGGATCGCTGGAGATGCGAAAGTAGACGTCGCCATCCACCTCATAGGCATGCCCCTTTTCTATCAGCCCCTGCACAATCTCTTGGATTTTGGGGATGACCTCCGTGGCCCTGGGGTAGTGAGTCGCTGGCTGGATATTGAGGGCTTCCATCTCCCTCAGGAAGCGGGCGATGTACTTCTCCGCCAGATCACTCACCGACACGCCCTCCGAGTTGGCGGTCTCGATGATGCGATCCTCGATGTCTGTGAAGTTCTGAACATGCTTCACGTGGTAACCGCTGAATTGCAGATAACGCTTCACCACATCGAATACCAGGTAGGACATGGCGTGCCCTACGTGGCAAGGACCGTATACGTTAGGACCGCATACGTACATCAGGACTTCGTTGCCCTCGCGGGGGACAAACTCCTCTTTTCGTCGACTCAGTGTGTTGTATACTCTCAAGGTCATTTCAGGTACCCCCTTCATCTGCCGGCGATAGGTCTGCTGGATAGGGACGCCGTCGGAGACGGCATCCCTAGGAACAGACGCACTTTGCTATCACGAGGCCAAAAAGGAGTTGCGCAGTACCGCTATTCTCTGTACGCATCTTTCCTTGCCCAACAGGGCCAACACGACGGCCAAATCTGGTCCGTGGACACTTCCCGTCAAGCTCGCCCTGATAGGAAACAGAACCTGCCTGGGTCCAAGATTCCTCCGTTCTTTCATCACTGCCCTCAGCCCTTGCAGGACCGCTTTCGCAGTGGAGACGTCCAGACTCTCCAGCGGCTCCACGCTCTCGAGGAAGGCTGACAGGACATCTCCGGCCTCTGGTGATCTCAACGCCTCGGCCGCCTCACCTGTGTAGGCTAGTTCGTCTAGGAAGGCGAAAGCCACGTGGGCCGGCATCTGGCCAAGGCTGTCCACTTCCTCGCGCACGCACTCTACCAGTAGCTTGAGCCATGCCCTGGGCGAGTACGCCGTACCGTCGCTGTGCTCTTCTTTCCCGTAGGCCTCTGCAAGGTACGGGGCAGCGAGTTGGGCTATCCTCTCGGTGGACGATCCCCGAATGTACCACCTGTTGAACCAGTTCAAGCGCTCCACGTCGAAGATGGCTGGGCTGGCTGTGATACGCTCCCAGGAAAACTTGCTCACCAGTTCTTCCAGGTCGAGGATCTCCTGCGTGTCCCCTGGCGACCATCCCAGCAGGGCCAGATAGTTGACGACAGCCTCGGGCAGGTAGCCCGCCCGCCTATAGGCGTCGACAGAAACATTGCCTTGCCGCTTGCTCAGTTTCCCTCCAGCCTGGTCCAGAATCAGAGGCAGATGGATATAGTGGGGAGGATCCCAACCGAAGGCTTGGTATAGAAGCACGTGGCGTGGCGTGCTCGGTATCCATTCATCGGCCCGCAGTACGTGGCTTACTTCCATCAGGTGGTCGTCGACGACGTTGGCCAGGTGATAGGTAGGGTAGCCGTCGGACTTCATCAGTACGAAGTCATCCAGGGTGTCGTTGGCGAACCCGATGTTGCCGCGTAGGAGATCGCTAAAGGACGTTTCCCCCTGTACCGGGGTCTTGAACCGGATCACAGGTTCGATCCCTTGGCTCTCAAACCGTCTCGCCTCGGACTCGCTCAATCGCCTGCAACGGCCGTCGTATCCTGGTGCCTTTCCTTGCCGTCGTTGCTCCCGTCTCATCTCTTCGAGCCGTTCCGCAGAGCAATAGCACCGGTAGGCCTGTTCCTCTCGCAGCAGCTGGTCTACGTGGGAGCGGTAGATCACTAGCCGGTTGGATTGGTGGTAAGGGCCGAATTCACCTCCCTTTTCTGGGCCCTCTGCCCATTCCAGACCTAGCCAGCGAAGGCCTTCCAGAATGGAACGCTCCGCGCCCTCGGTGCTTCGGGCCACATCTGTATCCTCGACACGCAGTATAAAGACACCGCCGTTGTGGCGAGCGAAGAGCCAGTTGAACAGAGCCGTCCGTGCATTGCCCAGGTGCAGTTCCCCCGTTGGGCTCGGGGCGAATCGCACGCGCACTCTCTCAGGCATGGTTCTGCTCTGCCAATCGCTGGTGTGCGTCTACGATCATTGCTGCAGCCACTGGGGGTGGAATTCTGTGGGTGTTAATTACCAGATCGTACAGGGTGGGATCGAGCCAGTCAACTCCATGGTACTTGCGCAAGTAGTCCTTTCTCGCACGATCACTGGCCCTCAACACTCTCGTCGCTTCCTCTTCCGAGATACCCTCTCGGCGGGCGAGGACCGCCACGCGGTGTTCCAGAGGGGCGACGATTTGAGCGTGTAGTGCCCCGGGTGCATCATGCAGGATAACTTGGCCGCCCCTGCCAGCTATGACGACACGTCCCTCGCGGGAGAGGTCACGGATCACCATGCCCACCACGTCCACATAGTCCTTCAGCGTCACGGTGAAGGAAGGAACTGCTGGGGAAAATAAACCTCCAAAAGGCCGGACCACAGAGGATGCTGCTTCGCGTCTCCAGGTCTCCGCGGTACGCGGCACTGCAGGCATAGAATAGACGGCGTTGAGTATGCGGTTGAGCACATCTCTGCGACCCTCGTAGGCGATCTCCTGCAGAGCGATCTTGGGCACCCCTGCCTCTTCGGCTGCCCTGTGGATGATCTCCCGGTCCACCAGTCGGAAGCCGAGCAGGCTAGCTACCTCGGCTGCGATCTCACAGCCGAGACTGGCCAATTGACGGGAGACGGTGATGACGCTCATGTTGCTCTGGGGTTACTTCCTACCGCGTCGGTTCTGGGGCTGGGCGAAGATCATCCGGCCCTGCGCGGTCTGGAGCACCTTGGTTACTGTAACGTCCACGTTGTGGTTCATGTGCCTGCGGCCGTCTTCCACGACGACCATCGTCCCGTCGTCCAGATAGCCCACACCTTGGTTGGCCTCAGTCCCCTCCTGGATGATGCGCACCTTGAGAGTCTCCCCGTGGAGAACGGCGGTTTTCACCGCGTTGGCTAGCTCGTTGATGTTCAACACCCTGACGCCTTGTAGCTGAGCCACTCGATTGAGGTTGTAGTCGTTAGTGATGACGGGGCACTCCAGGTTCTTGGCCAACTGCACCAACTTCCCATCGGCGTCTCGGATCTCCACGACGTCCATGTCGCTGACGCGGATCGGCACGATGGAGTCTTGCTGTAGCTTATTGAGGATGTCCAGGCCTCGGCGGCCCCGTTTCCGACGCAGGGCGTCCGAGGAATCAGCAATGTACTGGAGCTCGTCGAGAATGAATCGTGGGACCAGCAGAGTCCTCTCGATGAAGCCCGTCTGACTTATGTCGGCGATGCGGCCATCGATGATGACACTGGTATCGAGCAGCACTACCTGGTCGTCAGAGCGTCGAGGCTTGCCTTTGACGATGGAGGAACTCCACAGGTGCTGGAAGTCCTCTGCACGCATGATCATGGTGCCCATGCCTAAGATGCCGAAAACGATGCTAGAGAGCAGAGGCATCACCGTTCGCAGGTGCGAGGGCAAGAAGGACAAACTGAACGCCAGTGGCAATGAGATGACCAGTCCGATGGCCAGGCCGATCGTTCCCATAAACAGGTTACGAGCCGGGATCTGCTTCAGCTTCCTGCGAATCCAGAGCGCCGGTCTAATGATCAGCCAGGGAGTCACCAGGAGGCCCAGCCCAGCCCCGGCCACGGCCAACGCCAGTGCTGGCCGGAGGTAGGGCACCGAAAAGGCGTCAGCGGCTCCATATCTGGTGGCTATGTAGTCACCCACGCTCCAGCCGACTCCGGAGAAGACGATCATGCCCACGAAACGAAGTAAGAGCTCTGTGCGCTTCATAAGGTACCTCCCAATCGCCTGCGGTACGGCCCCGTGATAAAAGAAAAGAGTGTACCACAGAGTACACTCACGTCGGAGGTTCACCCGCTGGCGCTGACCTTGTCGCGCTTGGTCGTCTCTACACGGACGCCCCACGAACTAATAAAGAGATGAGTCCTTACTTCGGCGCTTCCTCAGAGAAGAGCACGAGTCTCCGCGCGCATCACAGTCACCCCCCCAGGCGCCACTCACGACATCCAGTGGCCTCTCGGTGTTGCTGGGGACCGATCGTATTCAATACCAGAGAGACTGGCTTTAGCCTAATAGTACCAAATTAGCATTGGCGTGTCAAGGCCGGTTAACAGTCGGTAGGGGGGAAGGGCCTCTCCCCGAGGCAGCATCGCAAGCCTAGGTGATTGTCTGCCAGAAGAACGACTCTCAGTTCCTCCGGCAAAGAGCGACACCACAGTGGCCCTGACCTTGCGATCGGCGTTGGCGAAGGCTTGGGAATTGTTGCCCCTTCGGCGCTGGAGTGATCGGGGCGTGCCTAGCCCTGACTGACGGTCGGCGGTGAATTCATGTGCATGTGCATATCGCGTGCAGCGCCGCGGTGGGATTGGACCGGGCAGGTGTACCATTCCGCCATCATAGATGCTATAATGCTAGCGGTTCGCGGCTGGGGGAGTTACTATGAGGGTAGTCATCACCGGGGCAAAGGGACAGCTGGGAAGGAGCCTGCGGGCGGCCTTTGCAGGGAACGAGCTATTGCTCATCGATCTTCCCCAACATAGCGTGGCCGACAGAGGAATCATACCTGTCATTGCCGATTTCGGCCCGGACCTGGTTATCCATGGCGCGGCCATTACCGACGTGGACGGCTGCGAGAAGGATCCCCCCACCGCCTATCGTGTCAATGCCCTTGGCACTCGCAACGTGGCCCTCGCTTGCCAGAGGTTGGGGGCTCCCATGCTCTACGTCAGCACCGACTACGTCTTCGACGGGACCAGGGACGAGCCCTATCTCGAGTACGACGAGCCGAATCCCACAAGTGTCTACGCCAAGTCAAAGCTGGCCGGAGAGGAGTTCGTCCGCGACCTGTTGAGTCGCTTCTATATAGTGCGCACGGCCTGGCTCTATGGGCTCCGCGGCCTCAACTTCGTGGAGAAAATGCTGAAGCTGGCCGAGGAGGGTGGCAACGTCTTTGTCGTGGCGAACGAGTTTGGCTCTCCTACGTACGCTCCGGACCTGGCAGAAGCTATCGCACGTTTGATACAGCATCCTCTCTACGGGATCTACCATCTGGTCAATGAGGGAAGTTGCTCGAGATACGAGTTCGCAGAGCTGGTTCTGGAGTTGGCAGGGAAGAACGACGTGTCTCTGCGGCCTACTACCTTCTATACCCGGGCGGCGCGGGTGCCGAGGCAAGCTGTGCTGCGCAACTTCTGCGCCGCCACGCAGCTGGGTATCAGCATGAGACCCTGGGAAGAGGCGCTGAGTGCATATTGTGAGGAGAGGCGAAATGCGTGACATGGTGGATGTGGAGATATTCCACCGTTTTCCCCGCTACACTCGAGCCATCGTCGTGGCCAATGACATTGACAACCATGGTGTGCACTCAGAGGTGCAGGAGATGCTGCGTGGAGCTGAGGTCCGCTGTGAAGCGCTCTTCGCTCAGGAGAACCTGACAGGCCATCCTCGCATAGCGAGTTGGAGGAAGGCCTATAAGGTCCTGGACATGAAGCCGGGCAAGAACTACTCATCAGTGGAGGCGCTGGCCCGCCGGGCGCGCGGAGGCTCTGCATTGCCCTACATCAACACTCTCGTGGCCTTGATGAACGGCTTCTCTCTCCGGCATCTCGTGCCCTGCGGAGGGGACGATCTGGACGCTGCCCACGAAAACCTGATCTTGCGACTGGCGATCGGGGATGAGAGGTGGGTCCCCCTGGGCCAGGAAGAGGTTTCTCACCCGGAACCTGGCGAGGCTGTGTACGTCGACGCGCAGCAAGTTCTTTGTCGGCGCTGGAACTGGCGGCAGGGTGATGGCACCAAGATAACGCCCGCCACGTGCAACGTGCTGGTGAATATCGACTGCTTGCCCCCCGTGGAAGCGGAGGAAGCGGGGACGTTAGTGGCGGAGCTGGCGGACCTGATAGGTCGGTTCTGTGGAGGGTCCGTGAAGCATCATCTGCTCGCAGCCAGCCAGCCTGCTGTGGAGCTCGGCTGAGATGCAGGGACGTCCGCTCATCTCCGTTGTCATCCCCAATTGGAACGGGGCCCAGCATCTGCCCACTTGTCTGGATTCCCTGAGGCGACAGACTTATCCTCGGGTCGAGATCATCGTCGCAGACAACAACTCCCACGACGAATCGGTGGCTCTGATGGAGCGAGAGTATCCCGAGGTGCGGGTCCTCGTCCTGGAAGAGAATCTGGGCTACACCGGGGGTGTCAATGCCGGCATAGAGGCGGCTGGAGGTGACATTCTGGCTGTACTCAACAACGATACCGAGACCGATCCTCGTTGGCTGGAGGAGCTGTGGTCCGCTTTGGAGAGACATCCCGGGGCGGGCTCTGTGACTTCGAAGATACTCCTCTTCGACGAGCGAACGATATTCAATTCGACAGGGGATCTGTACTCCACGAATGGTATTCCTGTCAACCGCGGGGTGTGGCAGGAAGATAAAGGCCAGTTTGACCGGGAGGAGAAGGTTTTCAGTCCCTGTGGTGGGGCGTTTGCCGTTCGTCGCTCCGTACTGACACAGCTAGCTGAGAGAGGGCAGGGGGATCCGTTCGACGAGGACTTCTTCTCCTACTGCGAAGATGTGGACTTGGGTTGGCGCGCCCAGCTAGCTGGGTACGAGTGCCTCTACGTACCCACAGCCATAGTCTATCACCGCTTGAGCGCCACCGGCGGGGGTAAGATCGCCAGCTACTACACGGGCCGCAACTTCATCTACGTCTTGGCCAAGGATTATCCAGGATCCCTGTTCAAGAAGCACTGGCGAAGAATCATCCTCGCTCAGCTACGGATCACCTGGGAAGCCCTGCGAGCCTGGCGGGGGGAGGCTGCCCGGGCCAGGATCAGAGGGCAGTTGAGTGGGTTGTGGAATCTGCCCCGATTGCTGCGCAAGCGGCGCGCGATCCAGGACAATCGAGTGGCCACTGACGATTATCTGGAGTCACTACTCATCAGCTAGGAGTTGCTGTGGAGATGGATCATCCGTTTCTTTCTATCGTGGTTCCCGCCTACAACGAAGAGGGGAGGCTGCCGCAGACGCTTCCGCTCATCGTAGACTTCTTGCAGGCCCAGACCTATCCCTCAGAGGTGATCGTGGTTGATGATGGCAGCGTCGATAGCACCGCCAGTGTGGCGGAGAGGATGGCCGTCGAGGCGCCACTGGTCAGGCTCATCAGAAACGAGCATCGGGGCAAGGGATACGCGGTCAAGACAGGTGTTATGGCTGCGAGCGGCGACTATATCTTCCTGTGCGACGCCGATCTCTCCATGCCCATCGAGGAGGTGACGAACTTCCTACCCCCGCGCCTGGGAGATTACGACGTGGCCATAGGCTCCCGTGAGGTGGAGGGTGCGCAGAGATACGACGAGCCTGGCCTGCGGCACCTGATGGGCAGGGTCTACAACAGTCTCGTGCGGCTGCTGGCGGTGAGGGGCTTCCAGGACACGCAGGCGGGGTTCAAGTGTTTCGCGCGCGAGGCGGCGCACGAGTTGTTCCCGTACCAGACCATGGACGGCTTCGGCTTCGATGTGGAGATCCTGTTCATCGCCCAGAAGAGAGGGTATCGTATCGTCGAGGTGCCCATCAACTGGTACTACATGAGCAACAGTCGCGTCAGCCCTGTGAGCGACTCGTTGCGTATGCTTCGCGAGATAGTGGAGGTGCGTCTCAATAACCTGCGGGGGCTCTACGACAAACACTGACCTTCGATCTCGTGGCTGATGCGCTTACCGAGTGTGCGGGCACCCAGGGGCGTTCTTGGATAAGGCCGCGTATGGAGGCGGGCAGGGAATTGGGTACGCGTGCCGAGAGCCACGCCGGACCGCTCCGCAGGTTGCCCGAGCTTTTCACCGAAAAGGAGAATGGCCGATGAGACAGGTAAAGGTAGTGGTAGAAAAACATCCCGACGGCTACATAGCGTATCCCTTGGGACTCAAAGTCGTCGTGGTTGGTGAGGGTGATACCTACGAGGAAGCGCTTACAGATGTGAAGTCTGCCATACGCTTTCACATCGAAACCTTTGGTGAGGATGTGATCGATGTCGATTCGACCGTTCTAGAAGTGTTTGTGGCCGAAGCCGCCGTAGCCCTCTGATGAGGAAGTTCCCCGTCGATGTTCCTATACACAAGGTCA